>Ga0335075_10004314_pt1 | contig 22297 bp, 19 predicted proteins | sample Lox_Sample_24_FD_206723 | JGI IMG/M metagenome (GOLD analysis project Ga0335075, IMG submission 206723) | Soil microbial communities from Loxahatchee National Wildlife Refuge, Florida, United States - Lox_Sample_2.4 | ecosystem: Environmental > Terrestrial > Soil > Wetlands | place: USA...
GAATCACGGCGAGACCGACGAACTGGTACGGGAAAAGGTGTTGGCGGCGGTCGACGCCGGGCTGACCCCCATCGTCTGCGTCGGCGAAACTGCGGACCAGCGCGCCGGCGGGCAGGAAACCGAGGTCATCGGCTGGCAGATCGCCGGCAGCCTGCCAAAGCCGTTCACCGGCGTCGTGGCCTATGAGCCGGTCTGGGCGATCGGCAGCGGCAAGAACGCCACGGAGCAGGACGTGGCCATCATGCATGCGTTCATCCGCGAGGAACTGGTGCGGCAGTTCGGCGACGCCGGACAGGAGATGCGGATTCTCTACGGCGGCTCGGTGCGGCCGCAGAATGCCGCGGACCTGCTGGCGGTGCCGCATGTCGGCGGTGCGCTGGTGGGCGGCGCCAGCCTGAAGGCGGAGGACTTCCTCGCGATTGCCAGGGCGGCGCAATAGCGGCGCCAGGCACGGAGGCTGCCCACCGCGCAGGCACTGGACGCCCGGGGGTGGCGTGCACTACCTCTCGCGCCCGGAGAGGTCTTTGACATGACGACCATTCTGCTGATCATCAACCTGTTCGTCACCATCGCGCTGATCGGCGTCGTGCTGATCCAGCGCAGTGAGGGGGGCGGGCTGGGGATTGGCGGATCCCAGGGCATGGGAGCGTTCATGTCGGGCCGCGGCACGGCCAACCTGCTGACCCGCACCACGGCGATCCTGGCCACGATTTTCATGGCACTGTCGCTGGCGCTGGCGCTGATGAACCGTGGCACCTCGGGGGCAGGCGGGCACTCGATCCTGGACCTGGGCAACACGCCTGTCGCGCCGATCACCGCGCCTGCTACCGGCAAGGGGGCGCCGCAGGCTTCGGGCGCACCAGCGCCCAACGCCCCGGCGCCTGTGCCGGTCACGCCACCTGCGCCGACCGGCCCCTCAATTCCGACCAAATAGCTGGCCCCCGCCTGACGCCTGTGTGACCCGCGCAGGACGGACTTCCCCCCTCCCGATTCGGGTCCGTATAAGGGCCGCCCATGACGCGGTTCGTGTTCATCACCGGCGGCGTGGTCTCCTCCCTGGGCAAGGGCATTGCCTCGGCGGCACTCGGCGCCCTGCTCCAGGCGCGCGGCTTCAACGTGAAGCTGCGCAAGCTGGACCCCTACCTGAACGTCGATCCGGGCACGATGAGCCCGTACCAGCACGGCGAGGTATTCGTCACCGACGACGGCGCCGAGACCGACCTCGACCTGGGCCACTACGAGCGCTTCACCGGCGTGCACGCCACGCGGCTGGACAACGCCACAACCGGGCGCATCTATTCCGAGGTGATCGCGAAGGAACGCCGCGGCGACTACCTGGGCGCCACGGTGCAGGTGATTCCGCACATCACCGACGAGATCAAGGAAACCATCGTCCGCGGTACATCAGGTGCGGATTTCGTGCTGGTGGAGATCGGCGGCACCGTTGGCGACATCGAAAGCCTGCCGTTCCTGGAAGCGATCCGCCAGTTGGGCAACGAACTCGGCCGCGAGCGCGCCATGTTCGTGCACCTTACGCTGGTGCCGTTCATCCCCTCCGCCGGCGAGTTGAAGACCAAGCCGACGCAGCACTCGGTGAAGGAGCTGCAGAACGTCGGCATCCAGCCGCAGATGCTGCTGTGCCGCTGCGACCGCCCTATCCCCGACAATGAGCGCCGCAAGATCTCCCTGTTCTGCAATGTGCGCACCGAGGCGGTAATCGCGGCGCTGGACGTTGATACCATCTACGCCGTGCCGATCAGCTACCACGCCGAGGGCATGGACCGCGAAGTGCTGCGGCATTTCGGGCTGCCGTTCGAGCAGGAGCCCAAGCTGGTGCGGTGGCGGGACATCGTGGACCGGGTCCATTCGCCGGAGGGCGAAGTGCGGATCGCGGTCGTGGGCAAGTACACGAACCTGCTGGATTCTTATAAATCTTTGTCCGAGGCGTTGGCGCATGGCGGTATCGCCAATCGTGTGCGGGTGAACCTGGATTGGGTGGACAGCACGATCTTCGAGCATGACGGCGCCGTGCACCGGCTGGAAGGTGTGCATGGCATTCTGGTGCCGGGCGGCTTCGGCGAGCGGGGAACGCCGGGGAAGATTGAGGCAGTGCGATTCGCGCGGGAACGCAATGTGCCGTTCTTCGGCATCTGCTTCGGGATGCAGATGGCGGTGATCGAGGCGGCCCGCAACCTCGCGGGGCTGCCCGACGCGTCCTCGACCGAGTTCGGTCCCTGCGACACGCCGGTGGTGGGGCTGCTGACCGAATGGGCCCGCGGCAACGAGATCGAGCGTCGGATGGAAGGCGGCAACCTGGGTGGCACGATGCGGCTGGGCGCGTACACGGCGGTGTTGGCGCGGGGGTCGCTGATCTCGGACATTTACGGCGGTGCGACTTCGGTGGAAGAGCGGCACCGGCACCGGTACGAAGTGAACGTCCATTACCGGGAGCAGTTGCAAGCAACAGGGCTGCTGTTTTCTGGCATGTCGCCGGACGGCGTGCTGCCGGAGATTGTCGAGTTGCCCGGTCATCCGTGGTTCGTCGGCGTGCAGTATCACCCGGAGCTGAAGTCGAAGCCGTTCGCGCCGCATCCGCTGTTTTCGAATTTCATCGCGGCCGCGGTACGGCAGGCGCGGTTGGTTTGAGCGCACTCGTCATGCCCGGGCCTGACCCGGCCATCTGCCCACGATCGCGGAAGCGCGACACCAGCCGCCGCAAACGCGCCGCACCAGCCATGCGCCGTCAAGGCATCCCACACGGCGGTCGTGCGCTTCACCGAGGCTTGTAGCCCGGCGAGAGCGCCGGTCGCCTACCTTCGGGGACGACAAGCTACGTCTGCTGGAGTGCTGGCCATGATCCGTCTCGGGGGTGCGGTATTGCTGCTCATGGGGCTGCTGCCGATGGCGGCCCATGCCGACTGCCAATACCGGCGGCTGAATACCGTCGCGAACGACGGCGCGACGGTACAACTGGACGATGGCAGCCGGTGGAGCGTGTCGGATTACGACCAGCACGAAGCCAGGGGGTGGCAGCGGGATGCCACGATCACGGCATGCCAGAACGAACTCATTAACACCGAGGTGCATGAAAGCGTTGAAGCAAGGGAGGTGAAGCGAGGGCTGCCGGTGCCACAGGACCAGCCGAATTAGCCGGAGACCAGGAGGTGGCGTGGCGACCGACACCGAGACGAAGACCGAGTACTTGCACGACTGTCCTGCTCGCCAAACGGATCGACGACCCGCAACCCTCCGTCCAGAATCAAATCGTCCCGCAGATCCTCCGACCGCAGCGTGCTGCACGCCGCCACAGCGCCGAAGCTGCGATCAACCCGTCGTACACTGCCGACCCATAGCGTTTGGCCGGCCATAAGCGGATCTCGCAATCCTCGGTCGTGACAGGATGCACCGGCCGCAAAGCTCGGGTAGTTCGCTGAGTCCGGTCAGCGCAGGCAACGCGAACCAGCGTCCGATGCGCCGCCAGCCCAGCGGCCCGCCTGTGCTAACCGGATAGGGATCTCGCTGAGACTGCCTCGCCCACGCCCTACAATTCCTCCCGCGAAGGCTTGTGCGCGATGCCAGGCGAAGTCCAGTGAGCGATGTGGACTTCCACTTGGCCGCCCGGCTTCGCCTCTAATGCTTCAACGGCGGCGGCGGGGGGCGATTGGCCAGGCAGTTTCCCCATCTCGCAACCCGCATCGGTGAACTCCCGAGTCCGTATCAGCGTCGATACCCCGTGCCCTCCACATCACACGCACCCGCGATGTGTGTTTTCAGTGCCTTCGCCATCGCCCGCCGCGCCATATCGGGGTAAGGTCGGCAGGTCCGATGATCCACCTGTCCATCCCCGCCCGGCAGGCGCTGGCGAAGCTCACGCTCCCGGTGCTGATTGCCGCTTCCTTCGGCCTGATGCTTCTCGGCAAGGCCGATGCCCTGCTGGCCGACCGGGCGCGGGTCGCATTCGCCGACGCCCTCGCCCCAATTTATGCCGCCCTGGCCGCCCCGCTCGGCGCAATTCGCGCTGGCATCGCCGACACAACCGGCCTGTGGGACCTCCGTGCCGATAACACCGCGCTACGCTCCCAGAACCAGGAACTGCGCCGCTGGCAGGCCATCGCCCTGGCACTGGACGCCGAGAACCGCCGCCTGAAGGCAGAGCTGCACTGGATTCCCGCCCCTGCGCCATCCTACGTGACCGCCCGCGTGGTGGCCGACGCCGGCGGGGTCTATGCCAAGGCGGTGCTGGTCTCCGTCGGACCAGATCACAGCATCAGGCGCGGCGAGATCGCGCTGGACGGCGATGGCCTGGTGGGCCGCGTCACCGAGGTCGGGTCCCGCAGTGCACGCATCCTGCTGATCACCGATCTGAACAGCCGAATTCCGGTGGTGCTGCAAGGCTCGGGTGCACGCGCGATCCTGGTGGGTACGAACGGCCCTTATCCGCGCCTGATGTACTGGCCCGAAGGCTCGCCCCCACGCGAAGGCGAACATGTCGTCACCGGCGCAGAGAGCGACGCCTTTCCCGGCAATCTCCCTGTCGGCACCGTGCATTACACCAGCGCCCGCGTGCCGGAGGTTGTGCCGGAGGCCCAGCTCGACCGGTTGGAGATCGTGCGTATCTTCAATTATGGCTTGACCGGTATCCTGGACCCGGAAGCGGCCCGGCCGGTGGCTTATCGCAGCCACTGATGGCCAGCGCGGACGAACAACGGCCAGGCATTCGCCCGCGCGCCACGCTGGGGCGCCGCCTGGACCTCGCCGCCCGCCACGCCTTCCCCGCAAGCCTGACCGTATTGCTCATGCTTCTGACGCAGGCGCCGTTCGGCGTCGTGGACCAGACCACGCTGCTGCCGACGGTGGCGCTGATCTCGGTTTGGTTCTGGTCGGTATACCGGCCCGGCGCAATGTCCCCGCCCGTGGTCTTCGGCATCGGGCTGCTGCTGGATCTGCTCGATTGGCTGCCGTTCGGCACCGGTGTGGTGACCCTGCTTCTGGTGCATGGTCTGGCGTTGCGGTGGCGCCGGTTTCTCGGACGACAAGGTTTCATCCTTGTCTGGATGGCCTTCGCGGCGATCGCGGCCGGCGCCGCCGCATTGGAATGGCTGGCGATGGCGGTGCTGACGTGGCGCCTCGTCCCGCTCGGGCCTGCGATATTCCAGGCTGCACTCTCGGTCGCGCTCTATCCTGCCTTGGCCATTATTTTTGCCCGCGCCCATCGATCCATTGCCAATCCGGAGCGTGCCTGATGCGCCGGGACACCAAACGAACGGGCGTATTCACCCGCCGCGCGCTGCTGCTGATGGGCGGACAGGTGGCGTTGCTGGGCGGGCTGGGCGCGCGGCTCTACCAGGTCCAGGTCGTCGACGCACCCCGCTATAAAATGTTATCAGATCAGAACAGTGTGAGCGCCCGGCTGATCGCGCCGCCGCGGGGGCGGATCCTGGACCGCGTCGGCACCGTGGTTGGCGGCAACAAGGTGAACTGGAGCGCGGTGCTGATCGCCGAGGAGACCGACAACGTCGAGGCCACCCTGGCCGTGTTTTCCCAGCTCGTGCCGCTGGACGATCACGAAAAATCTCGCATCCTCCGCGAGGTTCATCGCCACCGCAGCTTCATCCCCGTACTGGTGAAGGACTTCCTCGATTGGGACCAGATGGCCAGGATCGAGGTGAACGCGCCCGATCTGCCGGGCGTCGCCGTGGATGCCGGCACCACGCGCATCTACCCGTTCGGAGAGAAACTGGCGCATGTCGTCGGTTACGTCGCCCCGCCGACCGAGGCCGATGTGGCCGCGGACCCGCTGCTTGCCCTGCCCGGCATCCGCATCGGCCGCGCAGGCGTGGAGAAGTACCACGACCTGGCGCTGCGCGGTCATGCCGGCGTGGTGGAACTCGAGGTAAATGCGGTCGGCCGTGTCATCCGCGAGATCGCTCGCCAGGAAGGCACGCCGGGCGAGACCGTCGGCCTGACCATCGATGCCGACTTGCAGCAGGCCGTGGTCGGTCATCTGGGCGATGAGAGCGCGAGTGCCGTGGTGCTGGACTGCACCAACGGTGAGGTGCTGGCGATGGCCACCAATCCGTCTTTCGATCCCAGCCTGTTCGATTCCGGTGTGCCGCAGGCGCAATGGCAGGCATGGATCTCCGACGAACGGCGGCCGCTGCTGAACAAGGCGACGGAAGGTCTGTATCCGCCCGGATCGACCTTCAAGATGGCGGTTGCGATGGCGGCCTTGGAGGCACACGCGCTGACCCCCACCGACCGCATCTTTTGCAAGGGCTACATCGATGTGGGCAACGCGCGCTTCCATTGCTGGAAGAGAGGCGGCCACGGCTCGCTCGATCTGTACGGCGGCCTGAAGAACAGTTGCGACGTGTTTTTCTACGAGACCGCGCGGCGGACCGGGATCGACCGCATCTCCGCCATGGCGCATCGCTTCGGGCTGGGCACCAAACTGGATATCGACCTTCCGGCCCAGCGTGTCGGCCTGGTCCCGACGCGCGAATGGCGCCAGGCTCAAGGCCATCCGTGGGAAATCGGCGACACCATCGTCAGCGGCATCGGCCAGGGCTACATCCAGGTGACGCCGTTGCAGCTTGCCACCTATGTCGCCCGTGTCGCCACCGGTCGGGCGATTCAACCGCACGTCACCCGCGTGATGGGTGGCGAAATCCAGCCGGGCGCTGATTCGCTCGACTGGCCGCTGATGGATGTCACCGACAAATGGCTGGCCCTGGTGCGCTCCGGCATGTGGGCCGTGGTGAACGAGCCCGGCGGCACGGCACCAGAGGCACGTCTGCCGGGTTCCCGCTGGCAATTGGCAGGAAAGACCGGGTCGGCGCAGGTGATCCGCGTGTCGCGCGCGGAACGCGAGGACACCAATTTCAACTCGGCCAAACTGCCCTGGAAGCTTCGCCCGCAGGCCTTGTTCGTTGCCTTCGCTCCCTATGACGCGCCGCGTTATGCCGTGTCTGTCGTGGTAGAGCATGGCAACGCAGGAGCAGAAGAGGCCGCTCCCATCGCGCGCGACATCATGATGGAGGCACTGACCCGCGATCCCGCCAACCGCGCGCCGCCAAACCCGGAACAGGTGGCGGAAAAATCCTGATGATGGATCGGCGGCTTCTGCGGGAGACGTCCTTCGGCCTTGCCGCCAAGCTGTGGCAGGTGAGCTGGCTCTACGTGCTGATGCTCTGCGCCCTGGCCGGCGTGGGGTACGTCGCGCTGTACAGCGCCGCCGGCGGTTCGCCCGAACCCTATGCCGACCGCCACGTGATGCGTTTCGCCGTGGGGCTGATGGTGTTGATCGGCGTCGCCATGGTGGATATCCGCGTGATTCAGAAGCTCGCCTGGCCCGCTTATGGCGTCTGCCTTGTGCTGCTGGCGGTGGTGGCGCGCTTCGGCCATGTCGGCAAGGGCGCGCAACGCTGGATCGAATTCGGCGGCCTGCAGATCCAGCCTTCCGAGATGATGAAGATCGCCCTGGTATTGGCGCTCGCCTCCTGGTTCCACCGTGCGTCCTGGGAACGTATCGGCAATCCACTGTTCTTGATTCCGCCCCTGATCGCCATCCTGCTGCCGGTGGGGCTGATCCTGAAGGAGCCCAATCTCGGTACCGCGCTGATCACGGCCATGCTGGGCGCTACCATCTTTTTCGCTGCCGGCGTGCGATGGTGGAAGTTCCTGCTGGTGGCATTGCCGGTGCCGCTGATCGCACGCATCGCCTACACCCACCTGCACGGGTACCAAAAGGCGCGTATCGAGACCTTCCTGCATCCCGAAAGCGATCCGCTGGGAGCCGGCTACAACATCATTCAATCGAAGATCGCGCTGGGATCCGGCGGGATGTGGGGCAAGGGGTTCCTGCAGGGCACGCAGGGCCAATTGGACTTCCTGCCGGAAAAGCAGACCGACTTCATCTTCGCCTTGATCGGCGAGCAATTCGGCCTGGTCGGCGGCCTCGCTGTCATGGCGCTGCTGGCGCTGATCATCCTGGGCGGCATGCTGATCGCGCTGCGCTGCCGGCATCAGTTCGGGCGGCTGGTGGCGCTGGGCATCTCGGTCAACCTGTTCCTCTACGTGTTCGTCAATATCGCCATGGCAATGGGCGCGATCCCGGTCGGCGGCGTGCCGCTGCCGCTGGTCTCGCATGGCGGCTCGGCGATGATCACCGTGATGCTGGGGTTTGGCGTGCTGATGTCCGTGCACGTGCATCGCGATGTGGAGTTCAGCACCGTGGAGGATCGCTTCTGACTCCCTCGTGCCTGGGCGCGCCAGCCGAAATCATCCCGCCCCGGCTGCTGCGAGCCTATCGCGCAACCCGCTACGAAGCGAACGGCATGGCAGTGTGGATTGGCCGCCGGTCCAAGGAAATGGATGCCTGGCTGGGCCGCATAGGCGCGCATGCCGGCGGCTTCATCAGCGCCTGGAACCCGCTGTCCCGGCGGATGCCGCAGGGTTGGAACGATCGCATGCAGCGCCGCCTCGCGGAGCGTCTGCATCGCCATGCCATCATGCCGGCAAGCGGTACTCTGCACCGTTGGCACGAGGCCCATCTGCTGACCGCCGCCCATCCAAAACGGTTGCTGCGGCTGGCGCGATTGTTCCGTCAGCGCGGGGTGGTTGTGGTCAAGTGCCGCCAGACGGCCCGGCTCATGCTGCTCGACTGGCGTTCGCAGCCGGATGCGACGAAACCCTTGAACGCCGCTATTCCGCCGCTGCTTGCTCGGGAATCCAGCTTTTCTTCTCGCCGCGATACAATGCACCGGGGTTGCCGCTGACCGTGATCCGCCACATCAGCCGCTGGATATTGTCGGAATCGAACCACGTCGCGGCGTGAATGAGGCAGCGATTGTCCCATACCAGGACGTCACCCCGTGTCCATTCATGCACATACACGAACTGCGGCTGGGTCGTGTGCGCCACCAGCGTTTCCAGAAGCTGTGCACCTTCGCCATGCGGCCCTGGTTGCAGGCCGGCGATCGGCCCGTCTACCCAGTCCATCTGACCGTATTCGCACATATATAGCGCGCGCTTCCCGGTCACCGGATGCTCGCGCACCAGCGGTTGCCGCTGCGGCTGTTCATTTGCACCGAGCGGACGCGGCGTCTTGCCCTCCAGCACGTCGTTGCGGCTTCGCCCGGCGCTGAGGCTGACATGGATGCCGTCCAGCACATCCACCCGCGCCTTCAGGTCCGGCGGCAGGGCCTCGTAGGCGGCGGTGCCGTCAGCGAACAGGGTCTGCGCCTGGCCTTGCGGCGCGGGGACCACGGCGAGGAACACGGAAATGTCGGGCGGCGGGCGGCGGTAGCTTTGGTCGGTATGCCAGCCGCGCCGATGCGGGAACTGCACGGGCAGTTTGCCGTCCGTTGTCAGCGGCGGATCGGGCCGGCGCGGCGGCGGACGGTTCGCCGGCGGCATGTTCGAGACGACAAAAATCTCCGGCACGCTGGTGTGCACCATGTGCGCCGGCGTCAGCGTTTGGCGATAGTCCTCAACCTCGCTGCCGAACAATCGGCTGAGGCGCACGAGAAGTTCGGGCGCTTCGATCATCCGGTCCATGCCGGGGATCAGCAGCAAGCCACTGCTGTCGGCGAGCGCCTGAGTCAGAGCATCGGGGTTGGCCTCGGCCGCCTCGATCAACGCGTGCGAATCGTGGCCGTCACTCAGGCTGAGGCGGCCGCCAAACGTGGTGCCTTGCAACGGCCGGGCGAGGTCGAACGGACTGGCCATCATTCACCTGCTACCAGCGAATGCGTCGACTCTATCCCGCAGCTCGCGCGACGGGCAACCAGCGTGCTGCAAACTCCGACTCTTTGCCCCTGCATCCGCCGCGATGCCGGGCTAGCGCATGGCCGCCAGGTTTGCCGCGACAGCCCGGGTTGTCGGGTGTTCCTCTCCCAAGGCACGCGTATAGATGCCCACCGCATATTCCAGCGCCATGCGCGCACCGGCGACATCGCCCAGGTCACGCAGCGCCCCCGCCAGATTGTTCGCATCCCGGCCGACATTGGGATGGTCGGTGCCCAGCGCTTGTTCGTCCAGGGCCAGCGCACGTTCGAACACCGCATGCGCCACCTCCACGTCGCCGGCATCGTGCAGCACCAGGCCGAGATGGTTGAGGTCGGTCGCAACTTCCCAATGATTGTCACCCAGAGCCGCGCTGTGCAGCACCCGGGCACGTTCAAGCAACGCCGCCGCATCGTTGAAATCGCCCAGATCGTGCGCGAGCCGCCCCAGCGCGCGCAGATCATCGGCCAGCTCCGGATCGTCCGGACCAAGCTCACGCTGGCGAGCCTCCAGGCGGCGTTCCAGCTCCTCGCGCGCGGCGCGCAGTTCGGCAGTGCGGGTCATCGAACCGCATGCCCGGGCAGGGAGGTCGTCATGTCGCAATCCTCTTTGTGTAATGCACCTGACGAGCGGTCCAGGATGGCATTCTTCCGGGCTCGATGGCGAGCGAGGACTTCGTTCAACATCTCCTGAAACAACGGCTCCGACAGCACGCCGTAACTGTCCGCACCGGTTCTGGGAACTTTGCGGAGATCATAGCGGGGCCAGACGAAGCGGCTGATCTCGTCAAAGACGATCCATTGCCGGGACATATCCAAACCGAGCTGCCGCTTGGCAGCCTCAGGCAGCTCCGATTCCGATAGGGACAAAGCGCAACTGTGGAACGCGACCTCGGATAACGTCTGCGGCCTCGATCGTGGCAAGGGATGTCCCAGGCATTGCGTCCTCCAGGGCAATGGCAAGACTTACGAGCCTGGGGCACCCGCTTCAAGGAGGGGGAGTTAAGGACGGGGCGATACCCTGGCGGCGGCAGCCCATCCAGCCCCTTGCACCCCCGCGAGACCCCTGCCACACCCCGCCCATGACCCAGGGACAATGGCAATTCTGGATCGACCGCGGCGGCACCTTCACCGATATCGTCGCGCGCGACCCCTCCGGCGCGCTGATCACCCACAAGCTGCTGTCGGAAAATCCTGGCCGGTATCGCGACGCCGCTATCGCCGGCATCAAGACGCTGCTTGGTATTCCACTCGACCGGCCGATCCCGCCCGGCCGCATCGCCGCGGTCAAAATGGGCACCACCGTCGCCACCAACGCCCTGCTCGAACGCAAGGGCGAGCGCACCCTGTTGGTGGTGAACCGCGGCTTCGCCGACGCATTGCGCATCGGCAACCAGGCGCGCCCGCGCTTGTTCGATCTCGCCATCACGCTGCCAACGATGCTCTATGAAGCTGTCATCGAAATCGCTGGCCGCGTCGGCGTCGACGGCGAAGAGATTGAACGCCTCGACGACACCACGGCACGGCATGAACTCGCGGCCGCGCACGCCACCGGCATCCGCGCCTGCGCCATCGTGCTGATGCACGCGTGGAAATATCCGGAACAAGAGCAACGCCTTGCCGACATCGCACGCGAGGTCGGCTTTACCCAGGTTTCCGCCAGCCATCGGGCGAGCCCGCTGCTGCGGCTGGTGCCGCGCGGCGATACCACGGTGGTGGATGCGTATCTCTCGCCCATCCTGCGCCGCTACGTCGCGCAGGTGGAAAGCGAGCTTGCCGGCACCCGGCTGTTTTTCATGCAGTCGAACGGCGGCCTGGCCGAGGCGCACGGCTTCCAGGGCAAGGACGCGATCCTGTCCGGCCCCGCCGGCGGCATCGTCGGCGCGGCGCGCACCGCGGCGATGGCCGGGCTGGACCGCATCATCGGTTTCGACATGGGCGGCACATCCACCGACGTCGCGCTGTACGACGGCACGTTCGAACGCGCGTTCGAAACCGCGGTGGCCGGCGTGCGGCTGCGTGCGCCGATGATGGCGATCAACACGGTGGCGGCGGGCGGCGGCTCGATCCTGCATTTCGACGGCGCGCGATTCCGCGTCGGCCCGGATTCCGCAGGCGCCGATCCCGGCCCCGCCTGCTATCGCCGCGGCGGCCCGCTGACGGTGACCGACGCGAATGTCTGCGTGGGCAAGATCCAGCCGGCGCATTTCCCGGCAATCTTCGGTCCAAACGGCGATCAGCCCCTGGACGCCGACGTTGTCCGCGAAAAATTCGCAGCACTGGCCGAGCAGATTGCGCAGGCCACCGGCACGCGGCGATCGCCGGAGCAAGTGGCCGAGGGCTTCCTGCAAGTTGCAATCGCCAATATGGCCAACGCGATCAAGCAGGTGTCCGTGCAGAAGGGCCACGATCCCGCCCGTTTCGCGCTGCAATGCTTTGGCGGTGCCGGCGGCCAGCACGCGTGTGCCGTCGCCGACGCGCTTGGCATGGAGACGGTGTTCATCCACCCCTTCGCCGGCGTGCTGTCCGCCTATGGCATGGGCCTTGCCGACCAGACGGTGATGCGGGAACAAGCGGTGGAGTTGCCGCTTGAATCCGAGACCATGCAGGATTTGAACGACCTCGCCGACAAGCTTGCCCTGGAAGCCGAAGTTGAGCTCGCGCAGCAAGGCGCCGACGCGGACCGCATCAGCACGTCACGCTCCCTGCACATCCGCTACGCCGGCACTGAAGCGGCGCTGATCGTGCCGCTGCGCAGCCACGCGCAGGTGGTGGAGGACTTCACGGCCGCCCACCGGGCCCGCTTCGGCTTTGCCACGCCCGAACGCGCGCTGGTGGTAGAAGCCGTCGCCGTGGAAGCGATCGCGCCAGGTGAGGCCGTGCAGGAAACCCAAATCGGCGCGCGCGACAGTGGAACGCCGCAACCGATCGATACGGTGCGTATGGTCTCCGGCGAGGCAGAGCATGCCACGCCGGTGTTCGACCGCACCGATCTGTGCGCGGGCGATCGCATCGCCGGGCCGGCGCTGGTGCGTGAGGCCAACGCCACCACCGTGGTCGAACCCGGCTGGACCGCCGAGATCACGCCGCTCGATCACATGCTGCTGCGCCGCACGTCGCCGCTCGCCACCCGTGTCTCTTCCGGCACCAACAAGCCCGACCCCGTCTTGCTCGAACTCTTCAACAATCTGTTCATGAACGTTGCGGAACAAACGGGCGCGGTGCTGCAAAACACCTCGATGAGCGTGAACATCAAGGAGCGGCTGGACTTCTCCTGCGCCATCTTCGATTCCGAAGGATTTCTCGTCGCAAACGCGCCGCACGTGCCGGTGCATCTGGGCGCCATGGGCGAGAGCGTGCGCACCGTTCTGCGCCATCGCGCCACGACGTTGAAGCCGGGCGACGTGGTGGCGCTGAACAATCCTTTCAACGGCGGCACGCACCTGCCCGACGTCACCGTCATTACCCCCGTCTTCGACGAAGCCGGTTCAAAAATCCTGTTCTTTGTCGGCTCGCGCGGCCATCATGCCGATATCGGCGGCACGACGCCCGGCTCCACGCCACCCGGCTCGCGCACGCTGGAAGAGGAAGGCGTCGTCATCGACGATTTCCTGCTGGTGGACGGCGGCCATTTCCGCGAGACCGAGTTCCGCGCCCTGCTGCGCGGCGCCAAATACCCGGCACGCAGCCCGGACGTGAACGTCGCCGACATCAAGGCGCAGGTCGCCGCCAACGAAAAAGGCGTGCAGGAACTGCGCCGCGTGGTGTCGCAATACGGCTGGCCGGTGGTCAGCGCCTATATGCGCCACGTGATGGACAACGCCGAGGAATCGGTGCGGCGGGTGATCGACCGCATCGGCAACGGCAGCTTTCGCTATATGATGGATAACGGCCTGCCGCTCTGTGTCGCGGTCAGCGTCGATCGCGCGACGCGCAGCGCCACGGTAGATTTCACCGGCACCGGCCCGCAGCATGACGGCAATTTCAATTCGCCGCCGGCGGTGACGCGCGCGGCGGTGCTTTACGTGTTCCGCTGCCTGGTGGGCGACGACATTCCGCTGAACGACGGCTGCCTGAAACCGCTGAAGCTGATAATCCCGCCCGGCACGTTCCTGTCGCCGCGTCCCGGTGCGGCAGTGGTCGCCGGCAACACCGAAGTCTCGCAGGCCACCTGCAACGCGTTGTTCGGCGCGCTGGGTGCGATTGCATGCTCGCAGGCGACGATGAACAATTTCATCTTCGGTGATGCGCAGCGCCAGTACTATGAGACGATCTGCGGCGGCACCGGTGCCGGTCCTGGCTTCGACGGCACGTCCGCGATCCATTCTCACATGACCAATACCCGGATGACCGACCCGGAGGTGCTGGAACTGCGTTACCCGGTGCGGTTGGAACGATTCGAAATCCGCCGTGGCTCCGGTGGCGGGGGCCGCTGGCATGGCGGCGACGGTGCCATCCGCCGCATCCGCTTCCTGGAGCCGATGACGGCGGTGATCGTCGCATCGCGGCGGAACGTGGCGCCGTTCGGGCTGGAAGGCGGCGAGGACGGCGCGGTTGGGCGCCAATGGGTGGAACGCGCCGATGGCCGCCACGAGGTGCTGACCGGCACCGACAGCGCGGAACTGGAAGCGGGGGACGTGTTCGTGATCGAGACCCCGGGCGGTGGGGGATATGGAAGGTAGCGGTTGCGACTTCATTGTGGCGGCGCAGAACCGCACCGCTCAATTTCCTGACGTACGGTATCGCATCAGCGGCAGTTCGATCGCGAGCGGTCGCGACTGCTGCAACGCGGCTGTTCAAATCGGAATTCAGCCGGATGCTGAGCGGTGCCGTCTCGCCCATTAATGCGATAGCCGGAGACGTTGATCACGTCATCGACGCAGCCGGTAATCCAGTAATACCCGCCGGCATCTCGTGCAGACGTACTTTTCCACGCTCAAAAACCGTTACTTCATCGGAGACGGCGCGCGCCGCGGGGTATCGACGATTGGGCAGCGGTGCTCGCGACGACGCGATCGTACCAAAGTCGCGCCTCGGATTGATCGGCTCTCCGACGCTGCTCAGGACGCGCCTACCGCTGTCGGCGCATGGCTCCTTCATGATCGCCACTCTTGAAGGATTGCTCGAAAGTCGGTGATGAAATGCCGAAGCGAATTGTCCATGATGGCTGCCCGATCCATATCGATGGCTTTAGCAATATCACTCGCATATTCGATTCCACCAAGGCTCGGGAACACTCCCGATTTTCGAATCGCCTGTACGAGGGCGCTCTTGTAGCGGTCACGGTCGCATTTTTGATCCGGAGCATCGCAGCCAAGGCCGAAGACTTGCTTGAAGGCGGCAGAATCGATCATGAGCCATCGTTCTATGTGTGGGTCCGGGATCGCGCAGATAGTCCGAGCGGAGACCCGCTCGGTGAGATCCGTAATCTGCTTACGCCGCTCTGCATAGCCCATGCAGTTGCCATCGGTAGCGACGATGATCAGGTCCGGAAACGAACCCTTGCCCGCTTTTATGTCGCGAAGGAACTGCTTCAACTCGCGAACCACGGCTCCGTGGCCGTTCCGGGCATTTCCCCACACGAGATTAACGGGCTGCCCAGCCGCGTCCGCCAATCGTCGTAGGAGGATATTCAGCACTTGTTCATGCGCAAAGTCCTCTACGAACACTGCGATGTTATGCATCGAAGTCGCCGCGGCGCATCCGATCCGAAGTAGTCGTTTCGATGGCATCAACCAACGCCTCGTCTATGCTGACCCTAGCCGCTAGGGGCCCCCAGGATTCATATGGTTCGATCGTGGTGGCACCCTGTACCTTCCGACAGACGAATCGCTGATCATCGGAAACGAGATCCGGTATCAATGGTGAATGTGTAGTGACGATATATTGAGTTTCTCCGAACCGGGTGCGGGTCTTGAGCAGCTCGGCAATCAGTTGAATCCGCCGAGGATGAATGCCGTTCTCCGGCTCTTCAAAACCAATGAGCGACGGTTGCTCCTTCGCTCCGGACAGAGCGAGAAGTCCAAGAATACGTAAAGTGCCTTCGGACAAGATCCGAGCAGGAAATTCCACGCCCGCTTCACGCAGTGTCAGTTCAACTTCACCCAGTTTGCTTATCTCTATGCCAATGCCCTCAATGCTGGGCATGATCGTGCGCAACGCACGCTCGACTTCATCGAATTGGCGCGGTTCCAGCACTTTCAGCGTGTTAAGAAACGGAGCGAGTTCCTCACCCATAAGACCGATGTGCCGCACTTCCTTCACTGGGGATGCAGCGCGCATACGTTCACGCGGCTCGAAATAAAAGAACAGCCAATTTTCCAGCTCGGTGCGCATCGCCACGAGATGTGGATAATGCGGCGGATAGTGCGGCAAGGATAGAATAGTATGATCCAGGAACAGCTCGTAATAGGTGGGGTGCGCCTGACCCTCCAGACGCAAGTGAAGGCGTGATCCAGATCGTGACAGGAAGGGCTGACGCCGGCCTGTGGGCTCCCCTTTTTCGTTCAGCGCAGCAAGGTATTCATCCGCGACCCGCAGCAAACCAGTCCGCGGATCCATCTCGATCTCGACGCGATATCGCAAGTTCCGTTCTCGTACCGCGCCAATTGTTTTCTCGCCGGATCCGTTGCCCTCCTCAGAAGACCGTCGCATCTCACTGATCTGGCGGTTGACAGAATCAACGATCGACTCAGACAGCTGGACGTCGGCCTCAATTGAAAATGCCAGCCTCGACTGGTCCAGCGCGCCTTTCAGTCCATTCTTCCCGAACGTGAAAGACTCGAGCGGCTTACCTCGATAGGGCGGGTCGAATGCATCCTTCAGCGTTCGGGCGCTGGCTAATTTGGACAGGAGCTGCAGGCAATCCAGGAAGTTGCTCTTGCCGGATGCATTCGGGCCGAACAGAACCGCCAGATTTGGTAATCGCACGTCCAGATTTCGCAACGACTTATAACCTTGCACTCGGACCCGCGTCAACATGCCGCACTTCCTCCCGCCCCAACTTCGGAAAGCACGGCATGACCCCCAGTAGCTATGTGTCCCGTACGCACTATCCTACTCGGTTCTCCACCAGCTCCGTCACCACCGCCGGATCGGCCAGCGTCGACGTATCGCCCAAACTGTCCGTCTCGTTCGCAGCGATCTTGCGCAGGATGCGGCGCATGATCTTGCCGCTGCGCGTCTTCGGCAGTGCCGGCGCCCACTGGATCGCATCCGGCGAGGCGATCGGCCCGATCTCCCTCCGCACCCAGGCCACCAATTCCTTGCGCAGCGCCTCGGTCGGTTCCTCGCCCAGCTTCAGCGTGACATAGGCGTAGATGCCCTGGCCCTTGATGTCGTGCGGGAAGCCGACCACCGCGGCCTCGGCGACCTTCGGATGCGCCACCAGCGCGCTTTCCACCTCCGCGGTGCCCATGCGGTGCCCGGCGACGTTGATCACGTCATCGACGCGGCCGGTGATCCAGTAATACCCGTCCTCATCGCGCCGCGCGCCGTCGCCGGTGAAGTACAATCCCTTGAAGGTGGAGAAATAGGTCTGCACAAACCGCTCGTGGTCGCCGAAAACACTGCGCATCATCCCGGGCCAGGATTCCGCCAGGCACAGATTCCCCTCGCAGGCGCCTTCCAACTCGTGGCCATCGCCATCGACGATCAGCGGTTTCACGCCCGGCAAAGGTAGCGTCGCGGAACCAGGCTTCAACGCAGTAGCGCCCGGCAGCGGCGAAATCAGGATCCCGCCGGTTTCCGTTTGCCACCAGGTGTCGACGATCGGGCAGCGATGCTCGCCAACGACGCGGTGATACCATAGCCAAGCCTCGGGATTGATCGGCTCCCCGACGCTGCCAAGAATGCGCAGCGACTTGCGGCTGGTCTTGCGCACCGGCCCCTCCCCGTCGCGCATCAGGGCGCGGATCGCCGTCGGAGCGGTGTAGAAGATGTTGACCTTGTGCTTGTCCACCACCTGCCAGAAGCGGCTGCTGTCCGGATAGTTGGGAATGCCTTCGAACATGACCGTCGTGGCACCGTTCGCCAGCGGGCCATAGACGATATAGGTGTGCCCGGTCACCCAGCCGACATCCGCAGTGCACCAGTAAATTTCGCCCGGCTGGTAGTCGAACACGTTCTCATGCGTGAAGCTGGCCCACACCAGGTAGCCCCCGGTGGTGTGCAGCACGCCCTTCGGCTTCCCGGTACTGCCTGAGGTGTACAAAATGAACAACGGGTCCTCGGCGTTCATCTCGCGCGGCGGACAATCGGGCGAGGCCTGCGCGCACAGCGTGGCATAGTCATGATCGCGCCCTGCCTGCATCGGCACGTTGGCGCCGGTCACTTTCACCACGATCACGTTCTTCACGCCGGGGCAGCTCTTCAGTGCCGCGTCGGCATTGGCCTTCAGCGGCACCGTACGTCCGCCGCGCCGGCCCTCATCGGCGGTGATCAGCAGTTCGGACGCGCAGTCCTGGATGCGGTTGGCCAGGCTGTCCGGCGAGAATCCGCCGAACACCACGGAATGAATCGCGCCGATGCGTGCGCAGGCCAGCATCGCCACCGCGGCTTCCGGCACCATCGGCAGGTAAATCGTCACGCGATCGCCCGCCTTCGCCCCCAGTCCCTTCATCGCATTGGCCAGCCGGCAGACCTGCTCGTGCAGTTGCCGGTAGGTGACGTGCTTCGAGGTCGCCGGATCGTCGCCTTCCCAGATGATCGCGGTGCGGTCGCCATGGGTCGCCAAATGCCGGTCGAGGCATGACACCGACGCATTCAGCGTACCGTCCTCGAACCACTTGATCGAGACGTTTCCGCCGAAGCTGGCGTTCTTGATCTTCGTCGGCGCCTTCATCCAGGCGATGCGGCGCGCCTGGTCCGCCCAGAATCCATCGGGATCGCGCGCCGCATGTTCGTACATGTCGCGATACCGAGCCTCGCTCACATGCGCCTTGGCCAGGATTTCCGGCCGCACCGGGAAAATCTGTCCCTCGTGGTGAACGGTATCTGGCATGGCTTCTGCTTCCTTTTGCGACTGTTTCACAACCCTGCGTCATGCGGCACGTAGATCATGCCGTCCTCGATTTCCACCCGCACCGGCCCCAGCCTGTCGCCGGCACATGGCCCGCGAATGCATACGCCATCGGCGATCCCGAACTCGGCGCCATGCGTGGCGCAGACGATACGTCTGCCGTCGGCGGAGAGAAAGCGGTGCGGCGTCCAATCCAGCGGCGTGCCGATATGCGGGCAGGCATTCACGTAGACGTAGACGGCACCGCCCTGGCGGATGGCCATCAACCCTGTGAAGCCGCCGCGCGCCGGGGGAAACCCCCTGCCGGTGCCGTCTGGGATCTCCTCCAGGCGGCACAACGGCCGCGGATCGCGCGGCGCAAGCGCAGGCTGAGCATCCGGTTCCGGCCGTTCCATCATTCAGTCCCGCCCTGCACGTCGTTCATGTCCGGCATGAGAGCGGGGAGGCTACGCATCGCCCAGCCACGGTTCAAGCGGCTGGGCGATGCGTCTCGGCAGCGTCAGGCAGGATGGCCAACCGGGCCGTGCTGCTGCGGTGCTCCCGGAACGCCGATGGGCAGTACCGTGTGGCCATGTGTTTCATTGATCACTTCGGCGGCAGCCAGATAGAAGGCGAACAAGGCGGTGATCAGGCCGACATAACCGCCGGCGTGCTTCAGGCCGGCCACACCCGTCCATTCCGCCGCGGCGAGCAGGAAGAAGGTGATCCACAACGCGAGGAACACGAGCTGCACCGCGCGGTTCAGCGCCAGGCTGCCGATCCACATGAACAGGGTGAACACGCCCCACATGCACAACCACCAGCCGACGAACGCGGCGGGCACGGCGTTGGCGAAGAACTGCACGAACAGGGCAAAGGCCCACCAGAACGCGCCGAAAGAGCAGAAGGCGACAAAGCCGAAAGTGTTGCCGCGCGGCATTTCCATGAGGCCGGCGCAGAACTGTGCGGTGCCACCGAAGGCGAAGGCGGTGGCAAGGACCAGTGGCACGCCGTTGGCACCGAACCATCCGGCGTTGACCATGCTGAGCATCCAGGTCGTCAGCGCAAACCCGGTCAGCCCGAGCGGCGCTGGATTGGCAAGTTTCATCCCAGTGCATCCTTGATTTGGAGTGGCAGAAAGCCGTCCGGCGCCGGATCATCACGCCGCTAGGATACAATTTGCCTGACGGATGGCGTTGCTGGCTTTGATCTGGATCAAAAGATGCAGGGGCGCTTTGAGTTTCCGGAGATTGCATCGGGCAGCCCATGTCCGCAGCCCATTTCGGCAGCCCATGTCAGCAGCCCATGTCGGCAGCCCATGTCGGCAGCCCATATCGGCCACCCATGTCATTGCGAGGCCCCGGAGGGGCCGAAGCATCTCGCTCGGGCGAACGCACGATCGTCCGTGCGCCCTCCTGATCGAGATTGTTCGCCGCTGACACGCCTCGCAATGACACGTGGACGGTGCGACCCACATTCCAATACCTGCGGATTCTACGTCCGATGTACCGCCTGTGCGGCAGGCTGATAGCGCCGCGTGCCGCGGTTTCTCGCTCGCCCCGACTAAAGCCGTCAGCTATATCTCTTCAGCGAAGCGGATCATCTACACGGGCGATGCGGCCAGGGACCTGACACGGTATGGGAACATGGCCGCGCGCATCCGTAAGGCTATGACAGACTATGCCGCCGGCCAGACCGCACAAGCGAACAAAGTCACGCGACTCGTTGGCTCAGCCGCGAGCCGCACGCGAGTCGGCGATTACCGGATCGTGTTCGTCGAAACCGCCGACGCAATCGTCGTCACCCGCATCGGGCCGCGCGCAAGTGTTTATAACTGAGGAACTGACGCGATGACCGTAGAGACCATCACGCGGCCGGATGGCGGCCGCTATGTAACCATGCCGGCTGAGGAATACCAGGATCTGATCGATGCCCGTGATGTCGAAGCGGCAATACGTGCGGTCGGTGCCGGCACGATGCCGACAATCTCCGACGAGGCGATGGATGACTATCTCGCCGCGCCGACACCGCTCGCATTCTAGCGCCGTTATCGGAATATCACGCAGGTCGTGCTGGCGGAGGCTGCGCACATCTCGCAGCCCCAAGCCGGCGGAGCCGGAACCAATAGGTCTGGAGTAGCCTCCCGCTGCATTGTCGCGGGGGGAGCATGAGCTAGTCGCTGACGGAACGCTATAACGAGCGGATCGCGGGGATACTGTCATGCTATGACCGGCTGGTGGTCACCGGGACGCTGCCGGTGGTGTGCTACGCCGCGGGGATGACCGGATATCTCAATGCCAGGGGCATCCGCATCTTCGACTACCCCGAATTTGCCAAGACGCTGCGTGAAGGTGTGCGCGAGCGCGCGGCGGCACTGGCCGCCGAGGCGGGAGTGACCATAGAGCATGTCGGCAAGCCGCATATCCGCAAGGAAGATGTCGTCGCGCGGGTGCTCGAACAGCGTGGCGACCACCCCGGCCTGGTGCACGTCATCTCGGCCATGGAAGCCTGCAATGCCTACAAGCCGTGGCACGACAAACGAACCCACAAGACCTTCATCCGGCGGGACAGCGGCAAGTGCCTGCACTACTACTTCTACTTCCAGGACGCGAAGTTCGGGCTGGTCTATCTGTGCGTGCCGACCTGGGCGCCGTTCCGCCTGCAGTTCTACTGCAATGGTCATAGCTGGCTGGCGCGCAAGCTGACGGCGAAGGGTATCGGCTACACCATGGCCGATAACGCCTTCGTGCACATTGACGACTGGGGCCGCGCGCAGCAACTGGCCAACACCTTGTCGCCCGATCAGTTGCCCCATGCCCTGGACCGCTATGCCAAGTTGTGCTGCCCGGTGTCCGATATGTTCGAACAGTCCTATCACTGGAGCCTGATGCAGGTGAAATACGACACCGACCTGGTGCTCCGTTCCACCGCCACACTTGCTCCGCTCTACGCGCAACTGGTCCGCCAGTCGGTGCTGAACGTGAAGGCAGAGCAGATCGCCACGTTTCTCGGCCGGCAGATCACGCTGCTGCTGGCGCAGGAGATCGGCTCGCGGTTCTCCACCCGATCGAGGGCACCTGCATCAAGCGCCGCTTCGGCAAATGCTCGATCAAGATGTATGACAAGCATGGCATCGTGCTGCGCATCGAGACCACCACCAACGACGTGTCCTTCTTCAAGCACCACCGAAAGGTGGAACATCGCCAGGGTCCGGCGAGCCGGGAACTGGCACCGGTCAAGAAGTCGATCTACAGCCTGATCGATCTGCGCGAGATCCTGCGTGGCTGCAACCGGCGTTATATCGCCCACCTGTCCGCGCTTGACGACTTCTCTGCTGGGGTTCGGGCGCTCGAGCGTGTGACCAAACCGCGTGAGGTGGATGGACGGACCGTCAAGGGGATCAACTTCTTTTAACCCGAGCTTCCTATTGTCGAATACTGCCAAGCCCTTGGAAAGACTCGACTCACCCCCTGATTGCCGTCCAAGACGTAGCCATGTAATTCTCAATATTTAG
>Ga0335075_10004315_pt1 | contig 22297 bp, 19 predicted proteins | sample Lox_Sample_24_FD_206723 | JGI IMG/M metagenome (GOLD analysis project Ga0335075, IMG submission 206723) | Soil microbial communities from Loxahatchee National Wildlife Refuge, Florida, United States - Lox_Sample_2.4 | ecosystem: Environmental > Terrestrial > Soil > Wetlands | place: USA...
CTCGAGCTCGCCTCCCTCGAGGACTTCCGCGCCTCGTTCGAGGCGCACGCCGCAGAGATGCTCACCCCGGAGATGTTGGTTCCGGTCGAGCGGGTCGACGCCGTCGTCTCCGGAGCGGAGCTCGGGCTCGCCCTCGCCGAAGAGCTCGGCGCGCTTGAGCCGTGCGGGATCGGCAACCCGGCGCCGCGCCTGCTCGTCCCGGGCGGGCGCTTCGGCGATGTGCGGCCGATGGGGGACGGGCGCCATGCGCGGTTCAACGTGATCTCCGGCGGCGTGCGCGCCAAGGCGGTGGCGTTCGGTTGCGACGGCCGGGTCGCGGCCGAGCCCGACGCCCCCCATGACGCGAGCTTCCGGCTGGAGTGCAACGCCTGGAACGGAGCCGTCGAGCCGCGCCTGGTGCTCCGCCACGCTCAGCGCTGCGCGCCTGCGCCGATCACCTGCCTGCGCGAGGAGACCGGCTACCTGGCGGCGGTGCTTGCCGAGCTCGAGGCCGGCCTGCCCGGGTCTGCCCCCGCGGGAGCTGATCCGGATGCCGCGGCCGATCGGATCGGCCCCGGACGCGCGGTGCTCGACCGTCGCGGCGAGAGCCCGCTGGCGGTGCTCACCGACGCGATCGCCTCCGCCCAGTCGGTGCTCGCCGTCTGTGCCGATGTGCCACGGCGGCTGGAGGGGCTGGGCGCTCGGGTCGGAGGGTTCACGCTCGCCGCCTACGGGGAGCTCGCCGGACCCGGCCGCGCCGAGACGGCGCGGTTTGACCAGATCGTCGCGCTCGACCCGCCCGCAGGCCGGGAGGAGCGTGCGTCGATCCTCGCCGGGGCGGGCGTGACCCAGCTGGCCTGGGGACCCGCTGAGCTACGCTTTGCCGAGCAGGTGCACGAGCGTGAATACGGACTGCGTCCGTCGCTCGTCGTCCTCTACCGTGCCCTGAGGGATCGGGAGCGGGCGACCGGCGAGGAGCTCGAGAGTCTGCTCCGCGGCGACGGCCCGCACGGTCGTTCGGCCTCTCTGGCCGGCCGGCTGATTCGGGTCCTGCTGGAGCTGGAGCTCGTCAGCCTCGACCGGGACCTGCCGGCCCTGGCGATCGCGGGGCGGCCGGCACCGACGGCGCTTGATCGCTCTCCCTCGTTCAGGGTCTACGCTGAGAGATATGAGGACGGCAAGCGATTCCTGAGCAGCGCAAACCACCCGCCAAACGGCTGAGCCGGGCGATCGGTCGGGGTGAATCCACCCCGGCAACGGGGCGTGCCCGCAACCAGAACGGCGGGCCGCCGGCCGAGCCGGTGCGGGACAGCGGGGCGGCGAGCGGATCCTCGGCGGTGATCGACGAGCGCCGCGAGCCGGTCGACGCCGTTCACCTGTCCTCGGGATCCGATGTCAACGGCGCATTGCCGCCGGTCGCCGAGCTCACCGAGTCCCAGCAGCGGCTGCTCGGCGACCTGTTCGCGATCGTCGAGGAGCACGCCGACCACGCGGCGGCGCTGATCGACCGCGATCGCGTCCAGGAGGCGTTCGTCTACGCCTGCGTGCACCACGGCGATCAACGGCGCATGTCGGGGGAGGACTTCATCACCCACCCGGTCGGCGTGGCCAAGATCTGCGCCGGGATGCGCCTCGACACCGAGACGCTCTGCGCGGCGCTGCTGCACGACACCGTCGAGGACACGAGCGCGTCGCTTGACGAGGTCGGAGAGGCGTTCGGCGAGGAGATCGCGGGCCTCGTCGACGGGGTCACCAAGCTCACCGGCCTCACCTTCCAGTCACGCGACGAGGCGCAGGCCGAGAACTACCGCAAGATGATGGTCGCGATGGCCTCCGACATCCGGGTCATCCTGATCAAGCTCGCCGACCGCCTGCACAACATGCGCACGATCTCGGCGATGTCCAAGCAGAAGCAGCTCGAGAAGTCGCGGGAGACGCTCGACATCTACGCCCCGATCGCGCACCGGCTCGGCATCCACGCGATCAAGTGGGAGCTCGAGGACCTCGCGTTCCAGACGCTGCATCCGCGCAAGTACAACGAGATCAAGGCGCTCGTCGCCCAGCAGCGCGACGAGCGCGAGCACTACGTCGACGAAGCCGGGGCGACGGTGGCGCGCGAACTGGAGAACCTGGGCATCGAGGCCGACATCTCCGGCCGCGCCAAGCACTTCTACTCGATCTACTCCAAGATGACCAAGAAGGGCCGGGAGTTCAACGAGATCTACGACCTGACGGCGATGCGGGTCATCGTCAACTCGGTGAAGGACACCTATGGCGCGGTCGGCGTCATCCACTCGCTGTGGAAGCCGCTGCCGGGCCGGTTCAAGGACTTCATCGCGATGCCCAAGTTCAACATGTACCAGTCGCTGCATACGACCGTGATCGGGCCTGAGGGACGGCCGCTGGAGATCCAGATCCGCACCCGCGAGATGCACGACCTGGCCGAGTTCGGGATCGCGGCCCACTGGATGTACAAGGAGGGCTCGGTCGGACCCGACGGCAAGGCCGTCCGAGACCCCGAGGGCAAGCTGAAGTGGCTGCGCTCGCTGCTCGACTGGCAGCAGGACATGGCCGACCCGCGGGAGTTCATGGAGAACCTCAAGGTCGACCTGTTCGAGGACGAGGTCTTCGTGTTCACGCCGAAGGGCGAGGTGAAGTCGCTCGCCGCGGGTGCCACGCCGCTCGACTTCGCCTATGACATCCACACCGACGTCGGGCACCGCTGCGTCGGCGCGAAGGTCAACGGCAAGATCGTCCCGCTCTCCTACGTGCTGCGGTCCGGCGACATCGTCGAGGTGCTCACCTCCAAGCGCGAGCGCGGCCCGTCGCGCGACTGGCTTGCGCTCGTCAAGACCACCCGCGCGCGCAACAAGATCAAGGCCTACTTCAAGGCTGAGTCTCGCCGCGATGACGAGCACGCAGGCCGCGAGTTGCTCCAGGAACACCTCAAGAAGGCGGGGCTGCCCGCTCAGAAGGTCGTCGGCTCGCCGCTGCTCACGGACGTCATCCGGGAGATGGGCTTCCGCAAGGGCGATGACTTCTACATCGCGCTCGGCGGGGCGAAGATCTCTCCAAAGGTCGTCGTCAACAAGGTCATGCAGCGGCTCAAGCAGGGCGAGACCGCCGAATCGGAGCCGACCGCGGCCGACGACCTGCTGCACACCGGCCGCCGCCGGTCGCGCCCGACGACCTCCTCGAGCAAGTTCGGGATCTCGGTGGACGGCATCGACGAGGTCATGCTCCGGCTGGCGAAGTGCTGCCGCCCGGTCCCCGGCGACGAGATCGTCGGCTACATCTCGCTCGGCCGCGGGATCACCATCCACCGCGAGGACTGCCCGAACGTCGCGGTGCTGAAGAAGGACCCGGAGCGCTTCACCCCGGTGTACTGGGACGGCGACGCCGAGACCGCGTTCAGGGTCGAGATCCAGGTCGACGGCTGGGACCGCCATCGCCTGCTCGAGGACATCATCCGTACCTTCGCCGAGGCCGGCATCAACATCCTCGACGCCCATTGCACGGTCAGTCACCCGATGGTCAAGGACCGGTTCGTCGTCGAGGTGGGCGACACTCGCACGCTCGACCAGGCGATCAACCGCCTGCGCAACATCGACGCGGTGTTCGACGTCTACCGGGTCACGCCCGGCGCCGCCTGATCGCGGTCGCGTCCGGCTGACCGGATTCGCCGGATCAGCCCGGCGGGGCCCGCCCTGACGCGGGGCCGAGGGCCGCCGGTCGCCGTCGGCTCGACCTGAACGCGAGCGGCGATCGGTCGCGGCACCCCGGTGAGGAGCACGAGCTGACCGGTCCGCAGTCGCTTGATCGCGTTCGGGTGGACGATCGGCTCCTCGTGCTGGCGCCGCGTGCCGGGAAGCGGTCCGCCGCGACCGAGCGGCCGCAGCGGCTCCGGGTTGGGTCGCGTCTCGCGCCAGACGATCCGCGTGCCGGCCATGCGGCTGACCGCGAGCGCGGATTCGTGAACCTCCTGGCGATGGGCGAGCGTCACCGCGGTGATCCCCAGCACCTGATCGCGAAAGCCGCGGCCCGCACGCTCGAGGTCGGCGAGCTCCTGGGTGGCGAGCAGCACACCCACCCCCGCCTCGCGTCCCCGGGCCAGCAGCGAGAGCACGTTGTCGGCGCCGAGCGCCGAGAACTCGTCGATGGCGATGATGGCCGGCGGAGGGCTCTGCGCCGCGCCGCTCTCGCCCAATCGCCTTCCGGCGGCGCTGGTCAGGTCCTGGACGGCCAGCGCACCGAGCTGGGCTCCGAGCGCCCCGTAGATGCTCGAATTGATCGACAGCAGCACGACCTGATCGCCACTGGCGAGCGCCCGCCCGAGGTCGACCTCTGCACCGGCTCCGGTCGGCGGCGGCGTGAGCCAGCGCCCTGCATCGGACTCGCTGAGCAGCGCCAGTCGCGTGGCCAGGCCGCGCGCCGCGCTGAGCTGGTCGGGCGTGAGCCCCTCGAGGTAGGTGGACACACGCTCGGCGAGTGGAGCCGTCGCGCTCCGCGCGAGCGTCCGCAGCGCACCCGGGTCAAGCGCCCCGACAACTTCATCGAGTACCGGCGGACGGCCCGGATGCGAGGCGTCGAGTACCTGCAGCGCCGTCTGCAGATAACGCTCCGCGGCGCGCTGGTAGTGGGGCTCGGAGAACCGCTCGGCCGAGATCAGCCGGTCCTTCAGGGCCGTCGGGCCGCCGTGGGCGAGCGGGTTCCAGTGGCTCGGACCCTCGGGCGTCCAGACCCGAAGCCGCCGGCCCGCGTCGTGGCAGGCGATCGCCAGCGCCTGCGCGAACGAGGGCGAGCCCTTCATGTCGATCGCGACGACCGGATGACCTCGCGAGATGCGGTCGGCGAGGATCGTCTGCAGCGTGGTCGACTTGCCCGCACCGCTCGCACCGACGACCAGCGCGTGCGCGCCGAGTTGGAGATCGGAGAGGCCGACCGGTCGACCCCTCGCATCGCGCCCGAGCGGCACCGCGTCCGCCTCCACGCGGGCGAACCGGGCGTACAGGCGGCGCGCCAGCGGGACGATGGCGCGACGCGTTGCGGCGAGGGAGAGCAGCCCGAGCGCCGCCCCGGTTGCCCACGGCATCGGGAGCGCGAGCAGTCCGAGCAGGCACCCAGCCGCGGCGAGCCGGCGCAGCGGACGAGCGCTCAACGGCTCGCTCCGGCGCGGCCGGGCGGGGTGGGCCGGAGCGTCGCCTGGGAGCGATGGGCCACCGTGCCCCGCGTCGCCTCGCCCCGCGCCGCCTCGCCCGGCGCGCGCCCGCCGGCCCAGCGGAAGCGCTGGACGCGAACGGTGTCGGTGGCGCCGACCCGCGCGGCCGAGCGCGCGATCGCCTGGGCCCCTGCGCGCGTCTGCACGAGATAGACGACCGCGTCGATCCGCGGATCGTCGGCGTATGCCGCGACGATCCGCTCACGACGGCGCGGCGACTTGGTCGAGAGCTCGAGTTCGAATGCGATCCGGTGGCCGCCGGCCGTCACCACGGTGAGATCGGGATAGTGCAGCCGCGCGGTGGAGCCGTGGCCGATCCGGATCCCGTGCGAGGGGGCGTCACCGGGCCGGTCCGCGCGCCGGTCCTCAGAGCGCATCGTCCGCTCGCTCACCACCTCTGAGACCGCGCCGAAGGTTCCCCGGCGCGCCCCGGCCGCGAGCCACGCGACCCCGACGTCGTGGCGGTAGAGCCCCAGGTCGACCGCCCGCGGCGCGCCGAGCGAGCTCCCGCAGGCGGCAAGCCCGCGGCGGGTCACCGCCCAGGCGGTCGGATCATGACGCAGCGGCCGCGCCGCTCGCACGAGACCGGCCGCGCGCAGCGTCCCGAGCCGCCGGCCGGCCGCGCGCGTCGAGGTTCCGAGAGTCCGTCCCACGTGTGCGGCCAGCGCGAATCGGTGTTCGGCCAGGAAGGCCAGCATCTCGCGGTCACGGGCGGTGAGCCGCAGCGGGCGGTCGGGTGGGGAGGGGGAGGACGCCACTGCTTGGTAGAGCGTCCGGGCAGCCGATTTTCACCCCCCTGTGGCCATGCTCGTTCGGCCCTGCGGAGGGCGGACGCTCAGGAGACGATGGTCAGGCCGTCAGGGACGACCCGGAAGCGGGCCTCAGCGGCCTCGCCGATGTAGTCGCCGTCGACCTGAAGCGGGAGAGGGCGCTCGTCGAGTGAGCGGATCACGATCTCGCCACTCGAGCGGACCGCCGTGACCCGCCGGTGCGAGGTGACCCGCAGCCTGGAGGCGAACGCGCGCAGGATGATCGTCGGCATGTCGATCAAGCTCGCGCGGCGCAGGATGATCCCCGAAAGATCGCCGCTCGACAGCGAGGCACCGTCGGCCATGTGGACCTGGCGGTTGCCGAAGTAGGTGTAGGACTCCGCGTTCTGGACGATCGCGGTGACCCCCTCGATTCGCTCGCCCCCGACCTCCGCGGCGAACCGCGGCGGGTTGATCAGATACCGCCGGTTGAAGGTGCGGATTCCGGTCCAGGTGTAGTACCACTCGCCGAACCGGCGTTTGAGCCGCGGGTGTGCGTCGACCTGCTCCACGACGCTCGCGTCCAGGCCGACTCCGGCAGAGAACAGGAAGTGGCGGTCGTTGATGCGGCCGAGGTCGACGCGGCGTGGATGCCAGTCGTGCGCCATCCCCAGCAGGTGCTCGGTCGCATCGACGATGTCGACCGGCATCCCGGTGATCCGGCACCAGACGTTCGCACGCCCGCCGGGCAGGCAGCACAGCGGCGTGTCGGTGCCCGCCAGGCCATTGGCCGCCTCGTTGAAGGTGCCGTCACCACCGAACGCGACGACGACGTCGTAGCCCTCGGCAGCCGCCTGCCGGCAGATCTCGGTGGCGTGGTCCCGGGCCTCGGTGTCGACCGCGTGGACCTGGTAGCGGCCGCGCAGCGCGTAGACGACGAGATTGCGCAGCCGGTCCGAGACGGTCGACGCGTACGGGTTGACGATGATGAGCATCCGCCGGCTCGGGGTGGACGCCGGCTCCTCGAGGTTGACGATCGCCTCCAGGCGGGTCAGTGGGTCGCTGCTCGTCGTCGACATGTCGCGATTGTCCAACACCAGCGGCGCGCCGTCGTTACGCGCGAGAGGGGGAGCGTCCGTCTGCGGACCGGCGGACCTCCCGGCCGCCCGCGCGGTTTCATCTGGACTCGGCCGTCCGAGGACTGGACTTATCTGGACTCGTCCGTCCGAAGGACTGGCGTTATACTGCGCCCGCACATAGCAGTACGCATCCAGAGGGGTGGAGGGATTTGGCCCTACGAAACCCCGGCAACCTCCCGACAGGGAACGGTGCCAATTCCATCAGGCCTACAACAAGCCTGGGAGATGTGGCAAGGCGGTTTCGTTTCACCTCCGACCACTGACCCCGGCGGAGGTTTTTTCATATGCCGCCAGAGTCTCTTCGCTGCAAGGAATGCCAGACCACCTACCCGCTCGATGCGCGGTACGTCTGCGAGCGCTGCTTCGGGCCCCTCGAGGTCGCCTACGCGCCGCCCGGGACGGGTTCCGACTCCGATCCCGAGGCGCTCCGGCACCGGATCGAATCCGGTCCGTACTCGCTGTGGCGCTACACGGACTTCCTGCCCGTCGACACCGCCCCTCAGGGAGTGCTCCCCGCGGGTTGGACGCCGCTGTTGAAGGCCGATCAGCTCGCCGAGCGCCTCGGGCTACGCGAGGTGTGGATCAAGAACGACGCCGCCAACCCGACGCACTCGTTCAAGGACCGCGTCGTGTCGATCGCGATGGCGCGGGCCCGGGAGCTCGGCTATGAGACGATCGCGTGCGCCTCGACCGGCAACCTCGCCAACGCGGTCGCCGCGCATGCCGCGGCGGCGGGCCTTGAGTCCTACGTCTTCATCCCGTCCAATCTCGAGGAGCAGAAGGTGTTGGCCACCGGCGTGTACGGCACCAACATCGTCGGCATCCGGGGCAACTACGACGACGTCAACCGCTTGTGCACCGAGATCTCGGGCGAGCACGAGTGGGCGTTCGTGAACATCAACATGCGGCCTTACTACGCCGAGGGATCCAAGACGCTGGCATTCGAGACCGCCGAACAGCTCGGCTACGAGCTCCCCGACCGCGTCGTCGCTCCGATCGCCTCCGGCTCGCTGTTCACGAAGATCGCCCGCGGCTTTCAGGAATGGATCGACGCCGGGCTGCTGGAGGGCACGCTGCCCACGTTCAACGGGGCCCAGGCAGACGGCTGCTCCCCGGTCGCGACCGCATGGGCGCAGGGCCGTGACTTCTGCCAGCCCGTCAAGCCCGACACGATCGCCAAGTCCCTGGCGATCGGCAATCCGGCCGACGGTCCCTACGCACTGGATCTGGCGCGGACCAGCGGCGGCTCGATCGACTCCGTGTCCGACGAGGAGATCCGCGAGGGGATCCGGCTGCTCGCCCAGACGACGGGGATCTTCACCGAGACCGCCGGCGGGGTCACGACCGCCGTGCTGGCCAAGCTCGCCCGCCGCGGGGACATCGACCCCGACGAGCGGGTCGTCGCGTACATCACCGGCGAGGGCCTGAAGACGCTGGACGCGGTGCGCGGCACGTTCAGTGTGCGGGAGATCGACCCGACGATCGATGCCTTCGAGGCCGCCGACGAGCCCGTCCCGGCGTTCGCATAGGATCCCGGAAATGGCAGTCCGCGTGAAGATCCCCACCCAGCTGCGCTCCGCGACCGAGGGGGAGGCGACCGCCTCCGTCGAGGGGGCAACGGTCGGCGAGGTCCTCGACTCCCTCTACGCACGCTTCGGTGAGCTGCGCAGCCGTATCGCCGAGGACGGCGGGCTGCGCCGGTTCGTCAACGTCTACGTCGACGGCGAGGACATCCGTTTTCTCGACGGGCTCGAGACGCCGGTGAGCGACGGTGACGAGGTGACGATCCTGCCCGCCGTCGCCGGCGGCTGACCGGACGGCCGCGACGGCGGGCGCCCGGCCGTCTCGTCGATCGGTCCGTCCGGCACGCGCGCCGGTCATGGGGACCGGCGATGCCGTCGATGCGGGATGGGACAATCCGTCTGTCCCGCCGATGCCCAGCTCCGAGCCCACCGACCCGCGCCCCAGACGCCGCCCCGCTCCGTGGATCGCGGTCGCCGCCGTGCTCGCGATCCTCGTCCCCGGCGTCCCGCTGCTGGTCGGGCTCTTCCTGCGTGCCGGTTCGCCCGGGGCCGCCACCGTGGAGACGACGCAGACCGCCGCCTACACGCCGGTGGGCGCGCCCACCTCCAGTCATGCGGCCGCCACGACGACCACGTCGCCGGCGCGTGCGGCGACGCTCACGCTGCCTGCCGGCCACGGCGCGCTGATCGGCTACGTGTCGCATCGCGTGACGATGCGGACCTCGCCGGGCGGCCATGCGATCGCCGTGCTGCAGACCAAGACGGGATTCGGTTCGCCGACCTATGTCCTCGTCCGCCACGTCAAGGGGCACTGGCTCGGGATCATCAACACCGCCGCGGGCAACAACCACATCGGCTGGATTCGCGCGGCGGGAGTCTCGTTGGCCCGCGATGTCTGGTCGATTCACGCCCATCTCTCGCGCCACCAACTGGACGTCTATCGCGACAGCAAGCTGGTCGAGCGCTTCCCGATCGCCACCGGCAAACCGACCGCTCCGACGCCGACGGGCCTGTTCGCCGTGACCGACCGGCTCACCACCGGGGATCCGGAGGGCCCGTATGGGTGCTGCATCCTCGCGCTCTCGGCCAAGGCGCCACACCAGATCAGCGACTGGGACGGCGGCAACCGCATCGCGATCCACTCCACGCCCGAGACCGACTCGATCGGATATTCGGTGAGTCACGGCTGCATGCGGCTGAGCCTCGCCGACGGGCAATGGCTCATCCGCCACATCCCGCTCGCCACTCCGGTCCGCATTTCCTCGGCCTAGCTCGTTTTCGCGGGTTGCACCGGGGTATGGGCGGTGCAGGTCCACGGAGCGAAGGAGTCGAAATGCCACCACGTGGCGTCAAGCCGGGTACCAAACGCGCTCGCCAATATGAGGAGGTCCGCAAGAGTGAGCGGCGCCAGGGTCGCAGCGAGAGCCGCGCCGAGGAGATCGCCGCCCGCGTCGTCAACAAGGAGAAGGCTCGCAGCGGCGAGTCACGCACACACTCGCGCAGCTCGACCGACGACATCTCCTCCGGTCGCCGCGGGGGCCGGCGCTCAGGCACCGCTCGAACGAAGGGCCGCACCCGTGACCAGCTCTACAACGAGGCCCGGACGTTGAATATCGCCGGTCGCTCGAGGATGAACAAGGCGCAACTGCAGAAGGCGGTCGACGGCAGTAAGTCCTGATCGCTCGCCCCGGGGGGATCAGACGGGGCCGTCCGCGGGGGGCGGCTCGAGCTCGCCGCTCACCCGCCGGATCTTCTCGATCGCGGCGCGCAGCAGCCGAGAGACCTGCATCTGCGAGGTGCCGATCTGCTTGGCGATCTCCGACTGCGTCAGGTCCTCGTCGAAGCGCAGGTGCAGCAACCGGCGGTCGTCGTCCGAGAGCGCCTCGACGCCACGCGCGATCACGGTCATGTACTCCGCCCTGTCCAGACCCTCGTCCTCGACCCCGATCGTCGCGGCCGGTGACGGCGAGCCGTCGTCATCGTCGTCGCCCGGGCGCTCGAGCGGTGTGGCGTGGCGGCCGTGGTAGGCCTCGAGGGCATCGAGCGTCTGCTCCTGGGTGATGCCGAGCTCCTCGGCGAGTTCGGCGATCGAGGGCGATCGACCGAGCCGCGCGGACAGCTTGTCGGTCGCGTTGGCCAGCTCCAGTGCGCGCTCCTTGACGCCCCTGGGCACATGCACGGCCCAGCCGCTGTCTCGGAAGTAGCGCTTGAGCTCGCCGAGCATCGTCGGGGTCGCGTAGCTCGTGAACGCGAACCCGCGATCGGGGTCAAAGCGCTGGATCGCCTTGAGGAGCCCGACGTTGGCGACCTGGACGAGATCGTCGAGCGGCTCTCCGCGGGCGTGATAACGACGCGCGACCGAGCGGACCAGCGGCTCGAAGCGGACCACCAGCTCCTCGACGACCGCGCGGTCACCGGTCGCGCGGTGGCGCGCGAACAGCTCGTCAACCGACAGCGCGCTCAGCGGATCCGACACGCCGCTCCCCCTGCATCATCGTTACGGTGCGACGGTCTGCGCGGTGCGCTGGGACGCCCGCTGCCTCCCGCCGGATCTGACACGCGCCGTGAGCGGTGATCCGCCCCCGGTGCGGAAGGATGATACGGGCGCGGGGTGCGGAATCCGTCAGCGCGAAACGGGAGGATCGTCGACGACGTCGGGCGTACTCGGTCCCTCGAGCACGAATATCTCACTCTGCAGGTTGCGCTCGAGGTCGTTGGCGCTCATAAACGAGCGGACGCGGCGTCCGAGCGCGCGCTCGACGACGTCGATCATCGCCGTGCGCATCGCGTCCTGAAGGCCGACGCGACCGGCCAGGACGAGGTCCCGGCGCTCACTGTCGTCGAGCGTCCGCTCGGCGCGGGTGAACCCACCCTCGAGCAGGACCACCACCAGCTCACCGTCGATCGTGGTGCGGCTGTTCGTCGGTCCCCGACCGACGAACTCCTTGTGCAGCCGGGCGATCGCGTTGGCGATCTCGAGCGCAGGCGCGGTCGGCGCGATCCCTAGTGCCGCGTCGGTGAGCTCGGTGGAGGCGTCGTCCTGAAGCATGGAGCCGGGCCTCGAGCACGAGACCCGTGAACGAGTGTATTGAGTGGTCGACGCGCCTCTCAGCGCCGGCGGTGCTCGGCCATCCAGGCACCCACCGCGTGCAGGTCATTGACGAGTTGATCCATGGCCGCGGCGCGGTCGTCATCCTGCGCGCGCAGAATCGACGAGGGATGGGCGGTGAGGGTGACCAACTCGGCCAGGTCGGACTTCTGGGCGGCGCCCCGATCCTTCCCGATCCGGATGTGCGCGCCGAGGATCGCCTGGGCTGCGGTGGCGCCGAGAAGCACCAATGCCTGCGGTCTGACGACCGAGATCTCAGCGTCGAGCCAGGGCCGGCAGGCGGCGACGTGGATTCGTTCCGGCGTCTGATGGATCCGCCGCTGTCCACGTTGTCTGAAGCGGAAGTGCTTGACGACGTTCGTGACGTAGGCGTCGCGACGGTCGATACCCGCCCTCTCGAGCGCGTCATCGAGCACCTTCCCGGCCGGCCCGACGAACGGATGGCCTTCAAGATCCTCGCGGTCCCCGGGTTGCTCACCGACGAGCATCAGGCGTGCGCCCGCACGGCCTTCGCCCATCACCGGCTGGGTGGCGTGCTCATAGAGCTCGCAGGCGCGGCATTCGCCGACGGCGTCGCGCAGGTTTGTCAGCGACGGCCGCTCGGGTATCGGTGGGAAAGGTTGCTCGTCGAGCAGGCTCACCGGCGCGGGGTACCCGGCGCGTGACGCGGATACGCATCGGCTGCTCGAGATGATGTCTCGGAGGGGATTGGACGGCTCGAGGAGCGGCTCGAGCCGATGCGGGCGGGCGGCCGCCTCGGACCGATCCTGTGGCAGTTGCCGGAGAACTTCGCCCGCGACGATGCGCCTGGACGGTCTGCTCACCGCCGCGGACGGCTGGCCCGTTCGGCATACGATCGAGTTCCGGCGTCCGAGCTGGTTCACGCCTGCGGTGCTGCGCGCGATGAGCGAGCACGGAACGGCGTTGACGATCGGCGATCACCTCGAGCGGCCGTTCCAACGCCACGCGGCGACCACCGACTGGCGCTACGTGCGGCTGCACTATGGGGCGCAGGAGGGAACCGGGTGCTATTCCGACGGCGAGCTGGCGACCTGGGCGCGACGGCTCGCTCAGTGGCTCCGGCACGAGGACGTGTATGCGTACTTCAACAACGACTGGTGCGGGTTCGCCCCCGAGAACGCGAGCTCATTGATGCGGCGGTTGCAGACCAGGGCCGGGGGTAGCCGGAAGAGATGACATCAGTCGGAGATCCAGTCCCCGCCCCGCCGACACCGGGGCCGCCGCCGACGCCGAGCCCGGTGCCCCCTGACCCCGCGCCGCCGTCGCCCGGCCCGGACCCGGGCCCGCCCGGACCACCGATCCCGGATCCGTCGCCGCCCGCGCCGCCGCACCCGCCCGCACCGGATCCCGGCGCGGACCCGGCGCTCTAGGCGTACAGCGACTCGAAGACCTCCGCGTATCGCTCCCCGACCACCGACCGCTTGACCTTGAGCGTCGGCGTCAACTCGCCGTCGTCGATCGTGAGGTCGCGCTCGAGGATCACGAACCGCTTGATCTGCTCGACCTGGGCATAGTGGGCGTTGGCGTCGTCGAGGACCCCCTGGATGAGCGCGACCACCTGCGGCTCCCGAGCGAGCTCGGCGAGGTCCTCGGGGAGGTCGCGTTCGCGCGCCCACGGCACGATCTCCTCGACGTCGAGCGTGATCAGCGCGACCGGGTAGGGGCGGCGATCGCCATGCATCACGGCCTGGGAGATGAACGGCGACTGCTTGAGGTCGTTCTCCAGGTTCGCCGGCGTCAGGTTCTTGCCGCCGGCGGTGATGATGATGTCCTTCTTGCGCCCCGTGATCGAGAGGTATCCATCCTCGTCGATGCGGCCGAGATCGCCGGTGTGCAGCCAGCCGTCGACGATCGTCTCGGCGGTCGCCGAGGGGTTGTTCCAGTACTCGCGGAAGACGTTCGGCCCGTGGACGAGGATCTCTCCGTCCTCGGCGATCCGGATGTCCACGCCCGGCGCGGGCCGCCCGACCGTGCCGAACTTGTAGTGGTCGGGCGTGCAGAGGCTGCCGAGCGCGGTGGTCTCGGTCATTCCCCATGCCTCCACGACGAGCACCCCGCAGGCGTAGAAGAACTCGAGGATCTCCGGAGCGATCGGAGCGGCCGCCGAGAGCGCCTGGTTGATGTGGCCGCCGAACAGCCCGCGCACCCGCGAATAGAGGTTCTCCTCGGCGCGCTCGAAGCCCTGGGCGAGCTCGTCCGGGACGGTTTCGCCTCGCTCCTGCATCTGGCGCACCTGGACACCGACGCGCACCGCCGCGTCGAACCGCGCCTGATCCTCCTCAGAGCCCGCGTCGCGCATCTTCATCGCCGCCCCGTAGAGCTTCTCGAAGATCCGCGGCACCGAGGGCAGGTAGGTCGGCTCGGTCGCCATCAGCTCCGGCAGGATCTGCTTGGTGTCGCCGCCGTAGTAGACGATCGAGGTGCCGAGCTCGAAGGAGGCGAGCATCGTCGACTGGGCGAAGATGTGCGCGAGTGGCAGGAACAGGTAGGAGACCTCGTCCTCCCGCAGTACCGCCACCTCGCGGATCATCTCGCAGGCGGCCATCGCATTGGCCTGTGTGAGCACGACGCCCTTGGGCGGCCCGGTCGTACCGGACGTGTAGATGATCGTGTAGACGTCGTCCGGAGCGACTGCGCTCCGCCGGGCCTCGAGCGTCTCGGTGTCGACTGACGCGCCGCGCCCGCGGAGCTCATCGAGCGTCAGCTCGGCATCCGTGCCGACGTCGCCGTCGATGAGGATCACGTGGCCGAGCCCTGGCAGCTGCGCGCGCACGGAGGCGATCTTCGCCGCCTGCGCGGGGTTCTCGCAGATGACGGCACGCGCTCCGGAGTCGCCGAGAACCCACTGACACTCACGCGGGGAGTTGGTCGGATAGACGGGGACGATCACGCCTCCCGCGGCGCCGATGGCAAAGCTCGAGAGCGTCCACTCCCGTCGCGTATCCGCCAGGATCCCGACCCGGTCACCGGCCTGCACGCCGAGTGCGATCAGCCCGCGCGCGATCGCGTCGATCTCGGCACCGGTCTCGGCGTAGGTCGTCTCCTGCCAGCTCCCGTCGTGGAGATGGCGCGAGGCGAGCCGCTCGCCGTATCGCTCGGCGGCGCGCGCCGACATCCGGGCGATTGTGTGGACATCCGTCCGCGGACGGGAGCTCGTCTCGGTCATGCGTTTCCTCTCTCACCCGGCACGGCCGTCCGGCCACGCCGCGTGGAGTGTCCCACGTTTGCCGCGGCCGCGGAACACCCCGTGTCTCCGTGCGGCGTCGCCGTCGCATGCGTCATCGTGACCGTAATGTCGCGACGATTCCACCCACCGATGCAAGACGCCTGCCCATCCCTGTGAAGTACGCCCGGCAGGATTTGAACCTGCGACCTTCCGCTCCGGAGGCGGACGCTCTATCCACTGAGCTACGGGCGCGTGCGATCGGGTAGACCGGGCAACGGAGCTTACCGCCATGATCGCGATCATCTCCGACACCCACATGCCGAAGGGAGAGCGGCGGCTGCCGGATGCGTGCTGCGAGCGGCTGGCGTCCGCGGAGGCGATCGTCCACGCCGGCGACATCTGCACCGTGGCGGTGCTCGACGCATTGCGGGCGTTCGGACCGCCGGTCACCGCGGTGTACGGCAACGTCGACGACGCGGCGGTGCGGATGGTGCTTCCCGCGGCGGCGAGCGTGTCGTTCGGTGGGCGGACGATCGCGGTGATCCACGACGCGGGGCCGGCGGCGCGGCGCCTGAAGCGCCTGCGGCGCCGGTTTCCGGACGCCGACGCGGTCGTGTTCGGCCACTCGCACATCCCGCTGATCGAGACCGCGGCCGACGGCGCGTTCGTGATCGTCAACCCCGGCAGCCCCACCGAGCGCCGCCGCTCACCGGCGCACACGATGGCGCTCGCCGAGCTCGACCCGCGTGGCGGGTTGCGCTTCGAGCTCGTCACGCTCGACTGAGCAGTGCTCGCCGACGGACGGGGCTGCCAGACTCGCACGGCGATGAGCACCCACGGCGTCGAGCTCTCCGTCTTCTTCGCCGGCACCGCAGGGTCGGTGCCGTCGGCCCGGCGCGGCCTGCCTGCGCTGCTCGTGCGCCGGGGCGCTGACCGGATCCTGGTCGACTGCGGGGAGGGAACCCAGCGCCAGCTGGTGGCCTCGGTGGGGTTGGCCGATCTCACCGAGATCTTCCTCACCCACTTCCACACCGACCATTGGCTCGGGCTCCCGGGCCTTCTCAACACGTTCAACCTCCGTGGCCGTGACCGGCCGCTCACCATCCACGGACCGGTCGGCGCCGAACGGTTGATCGAGCTGGTGCGGCGGATGAGCGGCCGGCCCGGCTTCGAGCTGCGGGTGGCCGAGCTCGAACCGGGCGACGTGCTCGAGCGTGACGGTTTCCGAATCGCGGCGATCGCCGGCGACCACCGCGGCCCCGAACTCGGCTACGTCCTGTTCGAAGACGAGCGCCCGGGCGTGTTCGATCCCGAGGCGGCCCGCGCTGCAGGGCTCCAGGCCGGCCCGGAGTTCGGCCGCGTGCAGCGCGGCGAGACGGTCCGAGGAGTCTCGCCCGAGAACGTGATGGGACCTCCTCGCTCTGGGCGCAAGCTGGTCATCTCCGGCGACACGCGGCCGACGGACACGATGCGGGTGGCCGCCCACGGCGCCGACCTGCTCGTCCACGAGGCGACGTTCGCCGAGGAAGAGCGCCAGCGGGCGTACGAGAACGGCCACTCGACGGCGCGCCAGGCCGCTGAGATCGCGCGTGACGCGGAGGTCCGGATGCTCGCGCTCACCCACGTCTCCACGCGCCACCCACTCCGCCTGCTCCGCGACGAGGCGCGCGAGGTGTTCGCCGAGACCGTGCTGCCGCGCGACTTCGACACGATCGAGATCCCCTATCCCGAACGCGGCGCCCCCCGCCTCGTCCGCTGGGAGGAGCAACAGGCCCAGCTCGAGGCGCAGTCCGCCCAGGGCGGTTGAGGAGCTGATCGCCGCGAGCGCTGTTATGTTCCCTACAGCACCCTTTAAGCCGGTCCCGTGAGGCCAGGAAGGAGCCATAGATGGACGCGCAGGAGACGGTCGTCCTCGACCGCGACGACATGCGGCGCACGCTCGTGCGGATCGCGCACGAGATCGTCGAGAAGAACCCCGACGGCCAGGTTGCGCTCGTCGGCATCCACCGGCGTGGCGCACACCTCGCCCGACGGCTGCACGAGATCGTCGCCGAACTGATCGAGACCGAGGTGCCGCTCGGATCGGTCGACATCACGCTCTACCGCGACGACCTGACCACCCGCACCGAGTTCCCGGTCGTCAACGCCACCCAACTCGACTTCCCGATCGCCGGATGGACGCTGGTGATCGTCGACGACGTGCTCTACACCGGTCGGACCGTGCGCGCCGCGATCGACGAGATCTTCGACTACGGCCGGCCTGGGCGGATCCAGCTGGCCGTGATGGTCGACCGCGGACACCGGGAGCTGCCCTTCCGCGCGGACTACGTCGGCAAGAACATCCCGACCTCGCGTCAGGAGGTGATCTCGGTCCGGATGGACGAGGTCGACGGCCGCGACGAGGTGGCGATCGTCCTCAGCGAGGGCGGCGAGACCGCCGAGAGCGGCTCGGCCACGCACGGGGCCGACCAGTGAGCCGGCACCTGATCTCGATCGACGATCTTGATCGCGCGGGCATCGAGCGCATCCTCGACCGCGCGGAGTCGTTCGCCGAGGTCGCCGGCCGGGAGATCAAGAAGGTGCCCGCGCTGCGGGGGCGCACGGTCGTCAACCTGTTCTACGAGGCCTCGACTCGCACAAGCTCGAGCTTCGAGCTCGCCGCCAAGCGCCTGTCCGCCGATGTCGTCTCGATCCGGGCCGCGGCCTCGAGCGTCACGAAGGGAGAGTCGCTCAAGGACACCGTCCAGACGCTGTCGGCGTACGACCCGGCGGCAATCGTGATCCGCTCCCCGCACGCGGGAGCCGCTCAGCTCGTCGCACGCTGGACCGACGCCGCGGTCATCAACGCCGGCGATGGCAAGCACGAGCATCCCACGCAGGCGCTGCTCGACGTCTTCACGCTGCGGCGGCGACTCGGCTCGCTCGAAGGCCTGAAGATCTGGATCGTCGGCGACGTCACCCACTCGCGCGTCGCGCGCTCGGACATCCTGGCGTTCCAGCGGATGGGGGCCGAGGTGACCGCCGCCGGTCCACCGACGTTGCTGCCGCGAGGGATCGAGACGCTCGGCTGCACCGCCGAGCCGACGCTCGAGCGCATCCACGAGGCGGACGTCGTCTACGTCCTGCGAATGCAGCACGAGCGGATGACCGAGTCGTTCGTGCCATCGCTGCGCGAGTACGCCGCCCGTTACCAGGTCAACGACGTGAGATTGCGGCCGGGGCAGCTCGTCATGCACCCGGGGCCGGTCAATCGCGGGGTGGAGCTCTCCTCGGCGACGATCGACTCCCCACAGGCGCTGATCGGCGATCAGGTCAAGGCCGGGGTCGCCGTGCGCATGGCGGTCCTCTACGAACTGCTCGTCGGGTCGCCGAACCTGATCGCGGCGGCGGTCGCGTGAGGACCGGCGCGGGACCTGACCCCGCCACTCAGCTCTACGCCGCCCCACGGCCGTCCTGCGACGTGCTCATTCGCCAGGGGCATGTGCTCGACCCGCGCACCGGGATCGACGAGGTCTGCGACGTGCTCGTCCGCGGGGGAGAGATCGCGGAGCTCGGCGAGGGCGGCGCGTTGCGCGCACCCGACGGCGCGACGACGATCGAGGGCCGCGGCCGCCATCTGCTGCCCGCGTTTGTCGATCCGCACGTCCACCTGCGCACCCCGGGCCAGGAGTACAAGGAGGACATCGCCAGCGGGACCACCGCCGCCGCTGCGGGCGGTTACTGCGCGGTGGTGGCGATGCCGAACACGAGCCCGACCGTCGACACCGCCTCGGTCGTCGGCGCGCTGGTCGCGCGGGCGCGCGCCGAGGCCCGGGTGCCCACCGGATTCCTGGCCGCGATCACCCGCGGTCTGGCCGGCGAGGAGCTCACCGAGATGGCCGAGCTGCGCGACGCCGGAGCGATCGGCTTCACCGACGACGGAAAGCCGGTGGTGTCGGCCGGGATGCTGCGCAAGGCGCTGCAGTACCAGCGGCTGGCCGGCGGGATCATCGCGCTGCATGAAGAGGACCCGGCGCTCTCCGGCGACGGGGTGATGCACGAGGGCGCGATCTCCGCGCGGCTCGGGATGACCGGGATCCCGTCGCTCTCTGAGTCGACGATGGTCGCTCGTGATGCGGCCCTCGCGCGTTACGAGAACGCGCGGGTGCACTTCCAGCATCTCAGTTGCGTGGAGTCGGTCGAGGCTCTGCAGACCGCCAGAGCTCAAGGGGTGCAGGTCTCCGGAGAGGCGAGCCCGCACCACCTGACGCTCACCGACGCGGAGGTCGAGAGCCTCGACAGTCGCTTCAAGATGAATCCGCCGCTGCGTGCCGAGAGCGACCGCCAGGCGCTGATCGACGCGCTGCGCAGCGGCGTCATCGAGTGCGTGGCGACCGATCACGCCCCTCATGCCGCGCACGAGAAGGAGGTGCCGTTCGAGGAGGCACCGATGGGCACCACCGGGCTGGAGACGGCGTTCTCGGCTCTGTACACCGAGCTCGTCCTGCCGGGCGTACTCGGTCTCGATGTGCTCGTCGAGCGGATGACGGCGGGCGGCGCGCTCTACGGCCTGTTCACGCCGCGGATCGCGGTCGGGGAGCGCGCCAACCTGACGCTCATCGATCTGGATCTGAGCTGGGTCGCGGGGGAGGACGGTTACGCAAGCCGCTCGGTGAACTGCAGCTTCGACGGGCGCCGGCTGCGCGGGCGGGTGCTGCTCACCGTTGCCGCAGGTGCCATCGTCCACCAGCGGCCGATGCTTGTCGCCGCCTCGGCGGGAAAGGTCGCCCGGTGAGCCCGCGCGAGGCCTACGTGCTGCTTGAGGACGGTGCCCGCTTCGAGGGATTCGCCGTCGGCGCCGACCGCCCGGCCGTCGCGGAGGTGGTGTTCACCACCTCCATGGCCGGCTACCAGGAGACGGTGAGCGATCCCAGCTACGCCGGCCAGTTGATCGCGTTCAGCTTCCCGCAGATCGGCAACTACGGTGCGCGCGCCGACGCGATGGAGTCCGACCGCGTCCACGCCCGAGCGGTCATCATGCGCGCGGCGGTCGACCGGGCCGACGCGCCCGGCGCGGTGGCCGGCTGGTGCGAGTGGCTCACCGCCCAGGGCATCCCGGCGATCACAGACGTCGACACCCGCGCCCTCGTGCGCCATCTGCGTGACGCCGGGTCGATGCGCGGCGGGGTGTTCCCCGGCTCGGTGCCTGAGGGAGAGGCGCGGGCGCTGATCGAGGCCGAGCCCGCGATGAGCGGCCGTGACCTCGCCGGAGAGGTCACCCCGGCCGAGACGATCGTGCTGGAGCCCACCGGCGCGCCGACCGACCGGGCCGCGGTGCGGATCGCGATGGTCGACACCGGAGTCAAGCGCTCGATCGTGGAGAACCTGCGGGCGAGAGGCGCGATCGTCGAACTGCACCCGTGCGCGGACGACGGCGCGGCGCTGACCGCATCGCACCCAGATGCGATCTTCCTCGCCAACGGGCCCGGCGACCCGGCGGCGCTCGGTCACGTCGTGGCGACCGTCCGGTCGCTCGTCGGCAAGCTGCCCGTCTACGGCATCTGCCTCGGCCATCAGCTCCTCTGCCGAGCGGTCGGGCTGGAGACCTACAAGCTTCCCTTCGGGCATCACGGCGCCAATCATCCGGTCAAGGACCTGACGACCGGCCGCACCGAGATCACCAGCCAGAACCACGGGTTCGCCGTGCTCGGCCCGGGGGGTGCGCGGACCATCGAGAACGACGAGCCGGTGCGCTGGGAGACCGAGTTCGGTGCCGCCGAGCTCACCCACATCAACCTGTACGACCGGACCGTCGAAGGGTTGCGGCTGCTCGATGTCCAGGGCTCGACCGTGCAGTACCACCCGGAAGCCGGTCCCGGCCCGAACGATGCGCGCTACCTGTTCGACCGCTTCGTCGACGAGATCGCCGCCGCCGCGATCAACCACTGAATTCGGAGCCCACCGCTGAGAGATGCCACGTCGCGACGACATCCACAAGATCCTGCTGCTCGGCTCCGGTCCGATCGTCATCGGGCAGGCGGCCGAGTTCGACTACTCCGGCACGCAGGCGTGCCGGGTGCTGCGCCAGGAGGGGTACGAGGTCGTCCTCGTCAACTCCAACCCGGCGACGATCATGACCGACCCGGAGGTCGCGAACACGACCTACATCGAGCCGCTCCTCACCGGTCCGGTCACCCAGGTGATCGAGCGCGAGCGTCCCGACGCCCTGCTGCCGACACTCGGCGGTCAGACGGCGCTCAACCTGGCCAAGGCACTGCACGAGGACGGGACGCTTCACAAGTACGGGGTCGAGCTGATCGGCGCCGACTACGAGGCGATCGATCGCGCCGAGGACCGCGAGCGCTTCCGCGACACCATGGCTGCGGCCGGGCTGCGGGTGCCCAAGTCGTTCATCGCCACCAGCCTCCAGAACGCCTATGACGCGCTACCCGTCCTCGGCCTGCCCTTCATCGTTCGCCCGGCGTTCACGCTCGGCGGCACCGGCGGTGGCGTCGTGCGCTCAGAGCAGGACATCGACCGGGTGGTCGGTGCGGGCCTCGCCGCCTCGCCGATCGGCCAGGTGCTGATCGAGGAGTCGGTGCTCGGGTGGGGTGAGTTCGAGTTGGAGGTGATGCGCGACCGCTCCGACAACGTCGTGATCGTCTGCTCGATCGAGAACCTCGACCCGATGGGCGTTCACACCGGTGACAGCGTCACCGTCGCCCCCCAGCAGACCCTGCCCGATCGTCTCTACCAGCAACTGCGGGATCAGGCGATCGCGGTGATCCGCGCGGTCGGGGTGGAGACCGGCGGCTCCAACGTCCAGTTCGCGGTCAATCCGCACACCGAGGAGATCGTCGTCATCGAGATGAACCCGCGCGTCTCCCGCTCCAGCGCCCTGGCCTCGAAGGCGACCGGATTCCCGATCGCGAAGATCGCCGCCCGGCTCGCGGTCGGCTACACGCTGCAGGAGATCCCCAACGACATCACCCAGGCGACTCCCGCGAGCTTCGAGCCGGCGCTTGACTACTGCGTGGTCAAGTGGCCCCGGTTCGCATTCGAGAAGTTCCCCGGGGCGGAGGACGAGCTGACGACGCACATGAAGTCGGTGGGGGAGGCGATGTCGCTCGGACGCACCTTCAAGGAGGCGTTCGCCAAGGCGCTGCGCTCGCGCGAGCTCGACACCGCGCCCGGCTCGCCCGACGGCGAAGAGGAGCTGCTCGCACTCACCGCGCGGCCCGGTGCCGCACGCTTCGATCACCTGCTCGAAGCGCTCCGCCGGGGGGTCTCGCCGGCCCTGCTCAACCAGCGCACGTCGATCAACCCGTGGTTCCTGGAGGAACTCGCCGAGCTCGTCCGCGAACCCGGGGCTGCGACCGGGCCGATCCCCGCGGCCGGGGTGCGGACCTACAAG
>Ga0335075_10004316_pt1 | contig 22296 bp, 19 predicted proteins | sample Lox_Sample_24_FD_206723 | JGI IMG/M metagenome (GOLD analysis project Ga0335075, IMG submission 206723) | Soil microbial communities from Loxahatchee National Wildlife Refuge, Florida, United States - Lox_Sample_2.4 | ecosystem: Environmental > Terrestrial > Soil > Wetlands | place: USA...
CGGCCTCGGCTTGTCGCAGCTTGGGAATAATCTCTTCCGCCGTGTGTCGTTTCATGCTTCGTCTCCTGCCCGCGAAGGGCCTCAGAGACTCTCATAGCACGTGGACCACTTTTTGGGGGGCATTCCATTTGCGTTGCTGATCGAGGGATACGAAATTGGAGTCGATGTATTCTTGGCACGAGTGCAACCTGGATTTGCCGCAACCGCCGACCATATCGAAGCGGCATCAGAGACCAACCCGGCATGGAGTATGCCCGAAGGGCATCTCTTCTGGGACGTAGGTTTAATGTTTGCGGGCCAGTCGCTCTCTAACGCCGATGTCTAACCACTACCAAAGAATTGGGAAGCTTCGCGGTCAACGCTCCCACACACCTCCGGTTGGCAGCGGCATGAAAGGTGACGCTCCGCGACGCCTTGCTGCCGTCCGGACCACGGGCCTCTCTTAAGCTGACGGGGCCGGGTTTGCCATCGCCATCTGAACGCGCGCTTCCAGGTGCGCGATGGCGTCGGGAATGCGGCGCAGGGCCAGCTGCAGGCGCTCGAAGTCCGAGCCGCCCGTGGCGGGCCATTGTGTCAGCCATTCCGCCAGCGGCGCGGAGAGATGTTGTTTCATGAGGGCTTGCTGGCGCTCGCGCGTCTGCTCGCGCTGGGACTCGACGACGGAGCGGCCCAGCAGCTCCACCAGTTGATGCGTCAGCGAGGCGACCAGCGGCACGAGGATGAAATCGTGCCAGTTGATGCCGCCCGCAACGAGCGTTCCACCGATGGCGGCCATGTCCAGGGCGAACTTGCTGCCGCGCAGTGTGTTCAGCACGGCCGGCGTCTTCTCCAGCTGCTCGTAAATCGCCCGCGCCGTGCGATCGACCTCGCTGGTCAGGCCGGTCTGGAAATTGCGATAGTTCTGCTGAAAACGCTCACGGATGCGCTCGGTGAGTCCGCCAGTGGGACCGGCGTCTCGCCGGTCGGAGTGGAAGCCGTCGGCGACGTGCGCCCACAAGGAATGATTGTCGGCGTGCCGTGCCGCCTCCTTGCGCAGCTGATCGATCCAGCCGTTGAGCGCGTCTTCGAGGATCGGCAGCTCCGGCCGGCCCGGCGCATCCGGCCGGCTGATCGCCTTGGCGACCAGCCCTCGGACCAGTCGATACGGCGTTCGCAGCACGAAAAGGGTGCCGCTGAGCACCTTGCCGATGCCGGGAAGCTCCAGCAATTCCATCAGGCGGACCAGCGCTTCATCGAAGCCGCGAAATTTTTCGCTGGTCAGATACTCGCGGAGATAGCGCTGCTCGAAGTCCGCCTGTCCGGCGACGACGACGGATTGCCAGATCTGCATCGCCTGCAAATCCTGCTGCGCGACCGAGAGCAGCTGATCGCGGTGACGGACGAGAAACTGCGCGGCCCCGGCGATGGTGCGGCGGCGAGCGGAGGCGGGCGGCATGCCGAGGACAGCCACCTGATTGAGCAGAGGGATGCGATAGCGTGCCGCCTGCCGCGCGGGATCGGCAAGCTGGGCCGGCGTCAGGAAGGGAATCGCCAGCGCGGCGATGACGCCGCCGCCGGGTGGATTCGGCAAATGGCGGACGACTTCCTTCTGAAAATGGGCGAGCAGCGCGGGAGCATCCGATTCGCGCATCTTCATCAGACAGACGACGACCGGCTTGCCCGTTTGCAGCAGCAGATGCAGGAGCTGCGTCGGCACCTCGTCGTTGTAGCGCTCGTCGGAGGCGACGTAGACGAGGATGTCGGCCAGGGCGGCCGCCTCCATCAGTCGCGGGATGTAACTGCCGGCCGCCCACGTCGTCATGTCGGGGCAGTCCCAGACGACGAACTCCTTGAGCAGATCGAAGCTGGTCGAATCGCTGGGGATGCGGCGGACCTGATAGACATCCTCATCGAGACTGGAGGGACTCGGCTGCGTCAGCGGATGCAAGGGGCCGAGAAAGCCGACGTGTCCCGTCCAGTTGAGCGGCCCCGTGATGCTGGTGTAGGCGATGGGGTGGCGAGTGAATCCGGCTTGCGGATTGGCCTCGGCGGCGGTGGCGCCGCTGAGGAGGTTGGCGATGGTGCTCTTGCCGGCGCCGGCGCCGCCAACGACGACAACGTGAATCGGCGTAGGCGGCTGATCGTCGAGCGCGGGTCCGATGCAGTTGCGCACCAGGGCGGCGGCCAGGCGCAGCTTGCTCGCCGCATGGGCCTGATCGGCTTGCTTGCGGCAGTGCTGCTCCAACCAGCCGAGATCGTCGGCCAGCTGCCCCGTCAGAGCGCGTGCCGTCAAGGTTTCCATGTGGCCCCTTTCACCCATCGGTTAGCCGCGACCCGAAGGGGAGCGCGTTTGCGTTTCGCGCGAAACGCAAACGCGCTCCCCTTCGGGTCGCGGCTAACCGAAACGAATTACGAAGATTTTACCACAACGACGTCACGATCGAAATGCGGTTCGCGCCGGCGGATTGGCCGCACGGTCAAGGCGGAAGTCGTCCAATGCGATCGTCGGTGTCTCGCCGAGCAGCACTTCCTTCATCACCAGGGCTGTAGCCGGCGATAGCTGAATACCGGCGCGGAAGTGTCCCGCCGCGATGTAGAGATTGTCGAGGCCGGGCACAGCGCCCAGGAACGGCTTACCGTCGGGGCTGCCGGGACGCAGTCCAGCCCAGCAGCGTTCGACGGTCGCCTGCGCAAGCTGCGGCATCAGCGACACGGCGAAGTCGAGCAGGCCGGCGATGGCGACGGCAGTGGTATGAGCTTCGAAGCCAGCGTCCTCTTCCGTGGAGCCGACGAGGATCCGACCGTCGCCGCGCGGCACCAGGTAACGCTTACCCTGCAACAACAACGGGAGGCGTTCGGACGTGCCGGTGTTCAGCAGGGCAATCTGTCCGCGTACCGGGTGGATACCGGGCCGTAGCTCAAGCGGTTCCAAAAGGCCAGCGGTCCAGGCGCCTGTCGCTATCAAGTAACGCCCGGCGGTGAGCCGTCCCTGGTCGGTCTCGACCGCATCGATTCGGCTGCCGTTCCGTACCAGACCCCGCGCGGGGCAATTCGGACGCATCGAAACACCGCGCGCCGCGCAGACCGCCTGGAGCGCCTGGAGATGACGCGGATTGCGGACCTGCGCCATCTCCGGCAAGTAGAAAGCACGATCCAGGCCAGGCGCGAGGTAGGGATAACGGCGGCGTAGCTCGTCGCCGGTCAGCTCGTGAAAAGCAATGCCCTCGCTGCGCCATTCCTCGGAATCAGCTTCGTCCGCGCTGGAGATCAGCTCCAACCCGCCACAGACGGCATAGCCGTTGTCAATGCCCGTCTGCTCGTACAGCTTCCGCGACAACACGGGAAACAACGCGGTGCTACGCGCGCGAAGCTGATCCATTGCCGTACGCGCTTGGCTCAGCTTGCCGGGGGAGATGATACCGGCGCCGGCCCACGAGGCTTGATGGCCGAAATCGCCCTTGTCCACGAGGGTCACGCGCACGCCGGCTTCCGACAACAACCACGCCGTGGTCAGACCGATCACGCCGCCGCCGAGGATCAAGACATCGGGATGCTCTGCCATGCCGGTTGTTATAGCGAATCGCTTCACCGACGGTCTTCGAGGCCCACCCTACACGCTGCCCCTCTGTGTTACAGATTCCTACAATGCTTCAAATGCTGTCCGCAATCTCACGAGAATCCGCCATGTCGAAACACCCACTGCGCCGTCGTGCTTCGGACTACTTCCAGGAGCTGCAAGACCGCATCGTTGCCGGGTTGGAGCATCTCGATGGCCGGGCACGCTTCCGCGAGGATTCCTGGCAGCGCGAGGGCGGCGGCGGCGGACGGACGCGCGTCGTGGCCGATGGCACCGTTTTCGAGAAGGGCGGGGTCAGCTTCTCCGAGGTGCATGGTCAGTTTTCCGAGGAGCTTGCCCAGCAAATTCCCGGCGAGGGCCGCGACTTCACCGCTTGCGGCATATCACTGGTGCTGCATCCGCGCAGTCCGATGGTGCCGACCGTCCACGCCAATTTTCGCTTCCTCAGCAAGGGCGACCGCCAGTGGTTCGGCGGCGGCGCCGATCTGACGCCCTACTATCCCTATCGCGACGATGTCATCCACTTTCATAAGGTCTGGCAGCGCATCTGCACCCGGCACGAGCCGCTGGTCAATTATGCGCACATGAAAAAATGGTGCGATGACTATTTCTTCCTGCCGCACCGCGGCGAGGCCCGCGGCGTCGGCGGCATCTTCTTCGATTACCTGGACAGCGATCTCGAAGCCCTCTTCCAATTCGTGCGCGCGTGCGGCGATCATTTTCTCGAAGCGTATCTGCCCGTCGCCGAGCGGCGCAAGGACGAGCCTTACACGGAGCAGCAGCGGGCCTTCCAGGAGTATCGCCGAGGACGTTATGTCGAGTTCAACCTGCTGTACGATCGCGGCACGATCTTCGGCCTGAAGACGGCGGGACGCACGGAATCGATCCTGATGTCGCTGCCGCCGCGCGTGCGCTGGGAGTACGATTATCATCCCGAGCCTGGATCGCGGGAGGCGGAGCTGTATGAGGTGTATCTGATGCCGCGCGACTGGGCGAATGAATAGGCGAGCGTGAGGCGTAAGTTCCACGTTACTGCGTCCCGCATTCAAAAAGACTCCGGTTAGCGACGCTTCGCAGAAGCGTCGTTGTCCGCAACGCTTCTGCGAAGCGTCGCTAACCGGAGTCGGTATCTTTTGTTTTTTGTTTGATTCGCGTCAGCGTTTGCGCCTCCGGCAATTCCTTGTAGAAGGGATCGAGTGGATAGCAGCCGGACGCCAGCCCGTTGCGCGGCGCCGTTGTGCAATCACTGAAAGTTCGACAGAGGCGCTTGCGGTCGAGTGGCCGACCGGCCAGCACGTCCGACGGCATCTCCGGATAGCTCAGCGCTAACCGGCCCAGTCCGACGAAATCTGCTTCCTCCATCCGCACCATCGCCTGCCCCACACGGGGCATCCATTCCTGCAAATACGAATAACCTGAGCCGACGACGATCAGCGCTGGACGATGGCGCTTCAGCTCGGCGGTGAGGGCGAGGTGCCGGGCAACGCCAACTAGCGGATCCTCCGGCGGCAGATAACCATCCGACGGCGGAAACAGAGCCGGACGTTGCAGGTGGGGATTGTAGTAAGGGCTGCCGGCGGAAATGCACACCAGCCGAATGCCGAGTGCCGCGAGAAGATCGAGGAAGGCGCGCGCCTCGGTCAAATCGATACCCAGGCCGGTGCCGTCGCCGCCGAAGGCATAGGGGTAAGGCACGTTGGGCCACGGCTCCGGCTCGCCGCGGCCGTCTGCTCCGGGACGATAGGGCAGCCAGTCGGCGGCGCTGACGCGGACGGCGATGCCCAGCCCGGGAGCCTCGGCGTGGATGCCGGCCACGATTTCCCGCAGAAAACGCGTACGGTTCTCGAAGCTGCCGCCGTAGCGTCCAGGCCGATCGACGGCGCTGAGAAGCTCATGGCCGAGGTAGCCGTGACAATGTTTGATGTCCACGAAGGCGAAGCCGGCCTGCCGAGCGCGTTTCGCCGCCTGCACGAAATCGTCAACGAGCTGTGACACGTCGTTGTCACTCAGCACGGGCCAATCGGCCGGCACACCGAATTTGCGATCGAGCAGCGGATGATGATAGAGAATGACGGGTTCGAGCCGGCCCTTATCGTTGGGACGCGCGAAGCGGCCGGAATGCGTCAGCTGAAGGCCGACCAGCAAATCGTCCGTGCGGCCGTGGCGATGCCTGTGCTCGGCGACGAGCGTTTCGCGGAGGTCGGCAAGATCGGCGAGCGTGTCGTCGGTGAGCAGTAATTGATTTGGATTGGCGCGTCCGTCCTGGCGGACGGCGACGGCCTCGCCGCCCCAGATGAGCTTGGCTCCGCTGGCTCCAAAGCGCTGCCAGCGACGCCGCGTCAGCTCGCTCGGTCGTCCGTCGCGCGTGCCGTCCCAGCCCTCCATAGGCAAAATGGCGAAGCGATTGCCGATCGTCATCCCGTCGAGGACGCACGATCGCGCCAGCGGCGCGTTCGGACCTTGAAGCAGCTCCTCATCGAAAGGGATGTCGATGCCGAGCGCGAGCAGATGAGCGCGGAAATCGTCGGCCGTTTTCAGCTGAGCGATGCGGCGAAAGGCGGTCATCGCGTCGCCTCCAGAAACGCGGTGAGACGCTCGGCAATGTCGCGAAGAACGTCGCGGTCGCTCAACGGACGTCGCGGACTTTGTGGATGCGTTTCGTCGCAGTCGATCCAGCCGCGCAGCTTGAGGAATTGCGCGGCGCTGTGCTTGTACGCCGGCACCGGCGGACGAAAGGCGAAGAATCCGAGGTATTGCAGCAGATCGTTCAGCTCGTAGAACGCCGGATCGCCCGCCGCCCACAGCGCATCGCGCCGGGCGAAGGCGTCCGGAGCGAAGGTACACAAGCCCAACAGATAATCGCTTCCATACATAATCATGTCGATGGCGAGATCGTTGCCGGTCAGAACCAGGAAATCGGGCCGGCGCCGGTTGCGCAAGGCGAGCCGCTGCCATTCGAGCAATCGGCTCAGCGACGAATGCTTCGCCCCGATACAGGCGGGGATGTCGAGCAGGCCGGCGTAGGTATCGAGATCGTAGATCTTGCCGAAGGGAGCGAATGCCGGCCCCAGCTCGAAGGCGAGATAACGCCGGCAATCGCGGCCGAGGGCGCGATAGGTGTCAAGCAGACGCTCCGGCAACTGGGAGATGAGGCCGTGCGATTGAAAGATGATCGGCAAGCCGCCCTGCTCCTGGATGGTGTCGATTTCGCGGCGATAGGCGTCGAGGTTGCAGGCATCGCCGGGATGGTCGGCGACGAAAGCGCCGGCGACGAACGGTCCACCGCCAAGCGTGTTCCGTGTCTCGGTGAGGACGCGACACCGCGTGGCGTCGTCGAGAAGATTGCCGTAGCCGGTGTCCATGTTCACGGCCGGCATCAATCCCGCGTCCGCCGTGCGGGCAACGTGCGCGCGAAAGCCGGACCAAGCTACGCTGTCCGTATCCTCGAAGGGCAGCAAGATCGCGGACATGCCCACCGGTTTGCGACCAGGACGGAGGAGCGATAATGGATTCACGGAGACCGTCCTTAACCGCCCTCTCGCAAAAAACCGCCAAGTCGCCAAGGACGCCAAGAAAAAAAGAGGAAAGAGACAGCCGAAAGAAGCAGAAAAACCGAGTAAATGCAGATATTTCAACGTTTTTCTCGCTATTCTCTGTCTTTCCTTGGCGTCCTTGGCGTCTTGGCGGTTCATTGTGTTCGTCGTGCTTAGCTGTCGCGCAGCTTGAACGACACGTATTTCGTCTCCAGGTAGGCTTCCAGCCCTTCGTGGGCCAGCTCGCGACCCAGGCCGCTCTCCTTCATGCCGCCGAAGGGACACTGCACTGCTGCCGGCACCGGGTCGTTGACACCGATGATGCCGGCCTCCAGTCCCTCGGCCATCCGCCATGCCACACTCAGATCGTTGGTGAACACATAGGCGGCAAGGCCGTAGCGTGTGTTGTTGGCGGCGCGAATCACGTCGTCGAGCTTGCTGAAATCCAACAGCGGCATCACCGGAGCGAACGGCTCCTCGGTCATCATGCGCACCTCGCCGGAGACGTTTGTCAACACAGTCGGCTCGAAGAAATAGCCCTTCTCGAAGCGATCGCTGCGCTTGCCGCCGGTAAGGATCTTGGCCCCGCACTTGCGAGCGTCCTCGACGAGATCCTGCGTCTGCTGCATCGCTTTCTTCTCGAACATCGGGCCGACCTCGATGCCGGCGTCCAGACCGTTGCCAAGCTTCAGGCCCCGCGCGAACTCGACGGCCGCCTCGGTGAACTTTTTCTGCACGTCTTTGTGGACATAGAATCGGGTCGGCGCGATGCACACCTGGCCATTGTTGCGGAACTTGCCGGTGACGGCGATCTTGGCGCCGACTTCCGGATCGGCGTCGGGGAAGACGATGAAGGGAGCATGGCCGCCCAGCTCCAGGCTGACGCGCTTCACATGCTCGGCGCAGCCGCGCATGATGTGTTTGCCAACTTCCGTCGAGCCGGTGAAGCTGATCTTGCGGCAGATGGGGTTTTCCAGGAACTCGTCGCCGATCTCCTGGGCGGGGCCGATGACGAGATTGGCGACACCGGCCGGCACGCCCGCTTCGATCAGGCACTCGAAGAGCTGGATGAGGCACAGCGGCGTCTGGCTCGCCGGCTTGCAGACAATAGTGCAGCCGGCCGCCAGCGCGGGAGCGATCTTACGCGCTTGCAGCGTCACGGGAAAATTCCACGGACTGATCGACGCCACCACGCCAACGGGGTGCTTGACCGTGACGTGGCGTTTGCCGGGAACGCTGTTGGGAATGACCTGGCCGTAAGCGCGTTTGCCTTCCTCGGCGAACCACTCAAAGGTATCGGCGGAGTGCAGCACCTCGGCCTTGGCCTCGGCGAGCGGCTTGCCCTGCTCCATCGTCAGCGTGCGGGCGATGGCGTCGGCGCGTTCGCGAACCAGATCGCCGGTCTTCTTGAGGATCTTGGCGCGGTCCCAGGCGGTCAGCTTCATCCAGGCGGGCATGGCGCGGTGGGCGGCTTCGAGGGCGCGGCGCGTCTCGGCGCGGCCGCCGTAGGCCACCTCGGCGATCACTTCTTCCGTGGCGGGATTGATGACGCCGAGAGTGCGGCCCTTGTCGGCGTCGCACCATTTGCCGTCGATGTACAGGCGACGCAGGGTTGCGTTTGTGGTTGCCGTGGTCATGGAAGACTCCTGAAGGAAAGAGCAGCGTTCGTTGCGGAATGGGGTCATTCTCGCTTGCCGCCGTGCTTCCGGCAAGCTCCGGCCTTTGGCATGGTCCTAACGAGCGGGAAAACCCGCGTCAGCACTCAAGAGCGCATACGCAATTGCTCGGCCAGCCAGGCGGATTCATTTTCGGTTAATGCCGGCTGTAAGGGACGCGAGTAATCGAGATGGTTAGCGTAGCGTGCCCGTGCATAAACAGCGTTCACGAGAGGTTGAAGGTCGAGTTGGATGGCCTTATCGGGCGAAGCTAGCGGCACAGGGATAATGGGCAAGGGGCGCTGAAAATGAGCGGGCCAAACTGTGCAATACGGCGCGTGCTCCTGGCGCGAGACCAGCAACCTGTAAGGACTGTCCGGCCACGGCGTCATCATTGGCATGTGCTGTCCACCGCGAAGCAAATCGATTTCCACAAGGTTCGCCGCGCCCAGCAGCAGAGCCTGACGCTTGCGGAGATACAGTTTTCGTCCCTTCGAGCGGCGTCTTTTATTCGAGGGCGATAACACCTCGATGGCAGTGACGAGGCGACGCTTCGGATCGTCTTCGAGGATTTCAATGAATGTTTCGCGGAAGGGTTCGGCGACGAACGCTTGCATCCCCACGGCTTGCGACTCGGTCGTCGTCTCGGCGCCGGCGGTTTCTTTCGCCGCGGATTCACCTGCGGCAGAGGCAACGCCGACATCCGGTAGAAAAGGATGGGACTCCTTGCCTTCCGAGCCGGCGACAACGATATAGGATCGCGTTCCCAAACCCACGAAATAACGATCCGGAACGACGGCGGCGAGGGCGCGTTCGATCTCGCCGATTAGTTTGGGATGAAAATCCTCCCACAAACCGCACACCTCAATAAAAGGATCCATGCCGGGAAAGGGGGATGGCATGAGTAGGTCTCCGTAAGCTCCCAGGGAATGTTGCGCCAGCGCCTGCCGCAAATCTTCCTTCAAATCGTCCGCGTCTTCAATACCAACACTCAGGCGGATCAGGCCGTCATCGATGGCGCGAGCGATGCGGATGTCGGGGGGAATGCTGGCGCGCGTCATGGCTGCGGGATGGCACACCAGCGATTCGACACCGCCAATTCTGCCGCTGGCCCGTGCCACACGTCTGCAACATCTTGAAAAACCCGAACCCGCAACTGATCGGCTCTGTCCATAACGCAGACGAGGAAACGCAGCAAAAGGAGGGTTGTTCACGCGAAGGGCCGGACCAACTGCGGGGCTAAGATGGCAGCATGCGCGAAAATCGGTTCCTGCCACCTTTGTTTTCCCCCTCGCTCGCCTGGGAAGGGAGAAGCGAAACAGAGTTTCGCGAAGACGGTTCCCAAACAGAGTTTTAGGGACCAGGGCAATGGGTGACCTCTTCGAGCATTCCGGCTTTGAGGTTATTACGCAGCGTAGAGCCCTGCATGATGGAACTCGTGGTAGCCCGTATCGGCGCCATCTCGGATGCGCAGCAGACTGGGTAGCTCATCCCCTTCGTAGTCGAATATATATTTCGCTACGTGTGCGATGGGATGCCAGCCCATAATGTCAGCGTGAATTGCAATCGGCGGGTCTGGTGCGCCGTACCTGCTGCGTTCGACCGCCTCTTGCGGTATCGAATGGCCTCGCTGGAAAAGATGCCTCCGCCCTTCTGCATCCTCAACAAGAAGGCTGGTCGTGTTTGGTAGACGGCCCAAAATCCTTGCTCGTTTTATCATGTCATTCCTCCCCTTGCAGAGCGGTTGCGGGCTTGCCTGTATTTTCTCAGAACTCGCCATGTTGTCAATCGGGGCTGATGTCGGAAAGGGGAAAGGGTGAAGCTCTACGGTACTTCTTTTTCCACAATAGTTTAGGAAAACATTCAACCCAGGGGGTCGGCAGCTTCCGCGGGAGGCTTCGCCGGGGCGGGCAGCCCTGTTCCCCGGCCCTACAATGCCAGTGCATGGTGCAATTGCACTTGCAAGTCCTGCTCCAACAAGGAGTTGGGTAGAGCGTCACCAGTTCCCCACCAGTTCCCCACGTCGCTGCCGGTTCTGCTTGAGTCCTCTATCTTCTCCGCCAGCGGTCGATCTTACCGCTTAGCACTCTGCCTGAAACTTCGATAGCAGAGCCTTTAGCCGCAATATGTCGATGGCCAGTAGGTGCTTTTCGATTGCCTTTACTATGTCTGTAAAACCATGCATATCCTTCTCTGGCAGGGCGAAGAGTTCTTGCGAGGCTTCCGTCTTGACGTGATAGTGGCGGAAGTGGGTGTGGACAAATGATTCCAACGGACACTTTCGCCGACGACGAAAGAGAGGCGGAAGGGGAGTATAGTACTCCGAGCAGCATTCAATATTCGGGTCCAATTCCCTTCGGTGCTGCTCAATCCGACTCCGCATGTCGTCCGTGTGACCGATTTTGTACAACTTCCAGGCCGGACACCACATTAGATAGACGCAACAATCTAATAAAGTACCGCGTTGTGCTCTCCCAGCGTAGGGATACAACATATTCATAAACTCTCGCACCCAGTCTTTCTCAAGGTAGCGATGGATACAAAGTGAGTCAATGTCCCCGAGTTTATCACGGAATACACCGACGCAACAACACAGGCAGCGGCGTCGAGGAGTGTGATTTATCCTCTGGATAGTCCAATCATAATGCTCGCAAAGACCCCATCTCGACAATTTTCGTCGTTCTGCTGCGGGTGTCTTCTGACAAACCCGCAGGAAATTAAGTAATTCTTGGACCACCTCTATCTTCCGTTGCGGCCAATATGCGATCTCCTCTTTGCGACGTTTCTCATGTTCCTTGCGGCGATTTTCGTTCTCTTTGCGACGTTCTTCCTCTCTGGCAGCCATCTCCTCTGCTGACTCCTCTGCTGAAAGAAGCCTCACGCTGCCACCAGGATCCTGAACCCAAATTTGACTACCCATTTGAAACACAATTCCTCCCATCTCCCATTCCTCCTTCCGCAACGACACGACACATAGTTTACTATGCTCAACCAAGAAAGAGAAGGGGCCATAGTAGATTGTAAAACGGGACAATGGCGACGATCCCGCTGCGTCGTCCGGTCAGGTCCGCTGCAACATTGTCACTCCGCCACTTTCGCAAGTTGGCGGAGTCAACTCGTGCCAGGACGTGCCAACTGTCATTGCCTGGCACGAGTTGACAGCAGATTTTCAAGATGCCGTGGAAAAGTGGCGGACTGGCGGAGTGACAAAATGGCAGCCGGTCCCGCGGAGAAAAGCAGCCTATGCCAGCGCCTGCCGCAAATCTTCCTGCAAATCGTCGGCGTCCTCGATGCCGACGCTGAGGCGGATCAGTCCGTCATCGACGCCGCGGGCGCTGCGGATGTCGGCGGGGATGCCGGCGTGCGTCATGCTCGCCGGATGGGACACCAGCGATTCGACGCCGCCGAGACTCTCAGCGAGACTCAATAATTGTTCTTGTTGGACTGGATTTACGACTCAACGGTAACGACGAATTTGTCGGCCTTGTTCTCGTGGCGGAATCCACCGCTGGCGGGTGACAATTGGGTAACTGTCAAGACAGATTTAAAGCGTTTTGGATTACTCGCTATCGTCGAGACATTGCGAGGAGTCCAGCTCGCCAGCGTCCGCCACGACCTCGTGGGAAATCCTGCCATACCATCTCTTAATGGCCGTGGTCATTTTGTCCAGTTGGGCAACGCCGAACACGGAAAACTTGAGATGCTTTTCATGCAGCAGCTTCCCCGATTCTTTGCAAGGCTTAACCAGCCACGCGAAGTACGCCTCATCCTTCAGCATGGAGAAGAGCAAGACAACGACAGGCATGAAAAACGTCGTTCCAGTACGCAGCTTCTTGTGAGAACGCGCGTATCGCGTTGCCTCGTTCTCGTTGTGTAGTTCTTTCGTAGTTCCCCATACCACAACGGCGAAAGGAAGGAATCCCTGAAGTGGCTCGTCTTCGTCTGGCCGAATTGTTCCAATAAGATCAATGCCCATGTCTTCGACCGTACCAAACGGGAGAACGTCAATATTCAACCGTCGCGTCAATACGACCGTGGCAAGCATTTTCGACCGTTCGGTGATGAGATCGGCTTTCTTTGTTTCGCTCATCGCTGGCCTCCCTAAAAAGCCGAAGATGTCATTCCTTGTGGCCGCGTCTGCCAAAAAGCTTCGACTTCTTTCCAGATTATCTTGATGGCGTTGCAATTCAGACGGTTCCGGACCGAAATGCCCGTGAAGCCCTTCGTGGCCCCTGCCTTGACGTTCTTGACATACGCCCTGCCCGACACGATGTCGATCCCCACCACGTAAGCTGGCACCTTCATCGCGCCCAATTTCTTGGCGTCTGCCGCTTCCAAGGTAACAAGGAGCCTCCGCCTTTTGCCCTTTCCGGAATATCGTTTCTTCTTCGCGATCGCCTTCACTTGTACATAGAAATTGGCGTGGAAGACAGATGAGCCGATGAGCTGGACGGAAAAATCCAATGCCTCGGCCTTCGCCCCTAGAAAGGTATCCTCAAACCAGAATCTCCCACTGCAAAAGGCGGTAATAGCGACACTGAAAAGCGCCTCCCCGCGCTTTCCGATCATGTCCATGCTCACGGGCATGGTCCTCCCGCAAGGAGACATCGCCCTGATTCGATTGTACCGTTTGCCGGCAGGATGAAAAGCCGGCATCGTCACCCGCGGCCCGTGAACGGGTACTACGACAACGCCTGGCGCAAATCCTCCTGCAAATCGTCGGCGTCCTCGATGCCGACACTCAGGCGGATCAGGCCGTCATCGACGCCGCGCGCAATGCGGATGTCGGCGGGGATGCTGGCATGCGTCATGCTCGCCGGATGGCACACCAGTGATTCGACGCCGCCGAGGCTCTCGGCCAGACTGAACAATTTCGTGCGCGGCAGGAAACGCTTCGCCGCCTCGCCGCCGCCCTTGAGACGAATGCTGACCATGCCGCCGAAATCGCGCATCTGTCGCTTGGCGATCTCGTGGCCGGGATGCGACGGCAAGCCGGGATAATATACGCGCTCGACCTGCGGCTGCTCGCTCAGCCAGGCCGCCAAGCGCCGCGCGTTGGCACTATGGCGATCCATGCGCACGGCCAGCGTTTTCACGCCGCGCAGCGTCAGGTAGGAGTCGAATGGGCCAGGGACGCCGCCGGCGGCGTTCTGATAGAAGGTGATGGGTTGCAGCAAATCCTTGCGGCCGATCACGGCGCCGCCGACCACGTCGGAATGACCGCCGAGATATTTCGTCGTGCTGTGGATGACGAGATCGGCGCCCAGCGCGATCGGCTGCTGAAGATACGGCGAGGCGAACGTGTTATCGACCGCCAGCAGTGCTCCGGCCTTGTGGGCGACCTCGGCGATGGCCGTGATGTCGAGGATTTGCAAGAGAGGATTTGTCGGCGATTCGATCCATACGAGCTTCGTCGATTTGGTGATGAGCTTGGCGAAGCCGGCGGCGCTGGGATCGTCGGTGTAGCGCGTCGGAAGGCCCCACGGTTTGAAGACGCGCTCCAAGAGGCGGTAAGTGCCGCCGTAAAGATCGGCAGCGGCGACGACCTCATCGCCGGGCTTGAGGGTGGAAAGCACGGCGGTCGATGCCGCCATACCGGAAGCGAAGGTCAGGCCACGCTCGCCGCCCTCCAGCGCCGCGAGGCAGGTTTCCAAGGCGGTGCGCGTCGGATTGCCGCTGCGCGAATAGTCGTAGCCCTTGTGCTTGCCGGGAGCCGACTGCGTGTATGTCGAAGTGGCGTAGATTGGCACCACGGTGGCCCCGGTAGCGGGGTCGGCGTCCTGACCGGCATGAATGGCTCGCGTAGCGAAGCCGTGAGAAGATGTTCCTGAAGACACGGTAAATCCTCCTGTGATTCTCCTTTATATCCTTATTACCCATCCGTCGCCGTGAAGCGGTCCTGCAAGGCGGACACGGTCCAGGGGCGCTGACGGCTGGCGCGGCAAGCCTCGACCGCGGCGTGTGCAGCTGACAGCGTCGTGATGCACGTCACGCCGTTGCCGACCGCGGCCGAGCGGATCTTGCCCTCGTCGGTGCGCGCACCCCGGCCGCTGGGCGTGTTGAGAATCAGGGCCACCTGCTTGTTTTTCATGTAATCGATGAGGTTCGGCCGGCCTTGCTGGAGCTTGTTCACCTCCTCGACGGCGATGCCGGCCGCCCGCAGCATCTTGGCCGTACCGCGCGTGGCGATCAGCTTGTAGCCCAGCTCGGCCAGAGCACGAGCGATTGGGACCACCTCACGCTTGTCGCGCTCCGCCACGGAGATGAACACTTGCCCGTCGCCCGGCTGCGGCAGCGCGCTGTTGGCCGCCATCTGGCTCTTGGCGAACGCCAGCGGGAAGCTGTTGTCGATGCCCATGACTTCGCCCGTCGAGCGCATCTCCGGTCCCAGAATGATGTCCACGCCGGCAAACTTGTTGAACGGAAACACGCTCTCCTTGACCGAGTAATGCTTCGGCACCACTTCCTCGATCAGTCCCAGCTCGTCCAGCGTCTTGCCGACCATCACGAGCGCGGCGTATCGCGCCAGCGGAATGCCGGTGGCCTTGGACACGAACGGCACCGTTCGGCTGGCACGCGGATTGACCTCCAGCACATACACCACCGGAGCGATCACGCCCGCGTCCTGACTGCGAAGGCCGGAAACGGCAAACTGGACGTTCATCAATCCGCGGACGTTCAGCTCGCGGGCCATCTCGCGCGTCTGCCGTTTGATTTCCTCGATGACCGCGGCTGGCAGACTGTGCGGCGGCAGCACACAGGCCGAATCGCCGGAGTGGATGCCGGCTTCCTCAATGTGCTGCATGACGCCGCCGATGAGCGTCCGTGTGCCGTCGCTGAGGCAATCGACATCGACCTCGACAGCTGACTCCAAAAATTTGTCGATCAGGATCGGCTTGCCGGGCGACACGTCCAGGGCATAGGCGACATAGCGGCTCAGGGCGGCCTCGTCGTAGACGATCTCCATCGCCCTTCCGCCCAGGACGTAGCTGGGCCGCACCAGTACCGGGTAGCTGATGCGGCGAGCGACGTGAATGGCCTGCTGCAAGTCGAGGGCAATGCCGTTGGCGGGCTGCTTCAGGCCCAGCCGCTCGACCATCTCCTGAAATTGCGAGCGGTCTTCGGCGCGGTCGATACTGTCCACGCTGGTGCCGATGATCGGCGCCCCCGCCGCTTCCAGGCCGCGCGCCAGGTTCAGAGGCGTCTGTCCGCCGAACTGCACGATCAATCCCTTCGGCTGCATGACATCGCAGATATTCAGCACGTCTTCGGTGGTCAGCGGCTCGAAGAACAGATGATCGCTGGTGTCGTAATCGGTGGAGACTGTCTCCGGGTTCGAGTTGACCATGATGGTCTCGTAACCCTCGCGCCGCAGCGCGAACGCCGCCTGACAGCAGCAGTAATCGAACTCGATGCCCTGGCCGATGCGATTGGGTCCGCCGCCGAGGATCATGATGCGGTCCTTGCCGGCCAGCGGTTTGGTTTCGTTATCTACATTAGCCACGGATGAACACGGATGAACACGGAGAGAAGAATGATCCGATTCCTCTCTCTCATTCTTTATCTGTGTTGATCCGTGTTCATCTGTGGCTAATTGCTCGATAGGCGCTTCGTAGGTGGAGTAGTAGTAGGGAGTGTATGCCTCGAACTCGGCGGCGCAGGTATCGACTAGCTTGTACGTCGGCACGACGCCCAGCTCCTTGCGCAGGCGTCGGACCTCCATCTCGGTCGAACGCCACAGGAACGACAGCTGCTTATCGGCGAAACCGTACTGCTTCGCCTCCAGAAGCAGGTCGCGCAGCTCCTCGTCGCGGCTTCGGAACCTCAGCAGATCCGCCGCCGCTCGCAGCCGGTCCTCCATCGCCACGATTTCCTGGATGTTGTGCAGGAACCAGCGATCGATCTTGGTTTGCTGATGGATCTCCTCCAGCGATAGACCGGCCTTGAATGCATAGCGGATGTACCAGATGCGCTCGGCGGTCGGCGTGGCCAGGCGCGCGTAAATGTCCTCGATGGTCGGCTGCCGCGGCGTGCCCCACAGATCGCCGCGATAACAGCCCAGGCCGAAGCTGCCAGTTTCCAATCCCCGCAGCGCCTTTTGCAGCGATTCCTTGAACGTACGGCCGATCGCCATTGTTTCGCCGACCGACTTCATCTGCGTCGTCAGCGTCGGGTCGGCGTCGGGAAATTTCTCGAAGGCCCAGCGCGGCACCTTGGTGACAACGTAATCGATGGTCGGCTCGAAGCAGGCCGGCGTCTCGCGGGTGATATCGTTGCGCAGCTCGTCGAGGCGGTAGCCGACCGCCAGCTTGGCGGCGATCTTGGCGATGGGGAAGCCGGTCGCCTTCGAGGCCAATGCGCTCGATCGGCTGACGCGCGGGTTCATCTCGATGGCGACCATGTGGCCGTCGGCGGGATTGATGGCGAACTGAATGTTGCTGCCGCCGGTCTCGACGCCGATCTCGCGGATGATGGTGAGGGCGGCGTCGCGCATGCGCTGATATTCCTTGTCGGTCAGCGTCTGCGCCGGCGCCACCGTGATCGAATCGCCGGTGTGAACGCCCATCGGATCGAAATTCTCGATCGAGCAGACGATGACGACGTTGTCGGCCCCGTCGCGCATGACCTCCAGCTCGAACTCCTTCCAGCCGATGACGGACTCCTCGATCAGCACTTCATTGACCGGACTGAGATCGAGTCCGCGGGCGATGAGCTGATTGAACTCCTCACGATTGTAGGCGATGCCGCCGCCGGTGCCGCCGAGCGTGAAGCTGGGGCGCAGCACGCACGGCAAACCGACCTCCTCAAGCACGTCCAGGGCTTCTGAAAGCGAGCGGGCCACGCCGCTTTTGGGCACGGCGATGCCGATGCTCTGCATGGCCTTTTTGAATTGCTCGCGGTCCTCGGCCTTGTCGATAACCGGCGGCGTGGCGCCGATCATTTCGACGTTGTACTTTTCGAGGACGCCGCGGCGGTGCAGCTCCATCGCCGTGTTGAGGGCGGTCTGTCCGCCGAGAGTCGGCAGCAGAGCGTCAGGCCGTTCGCGCTCGATGATGCGCTCGATCATGTCCCAGGTAATTGGCTCGATGTAGGTGCGATCGGCCGTCTCGGGGTCGGTCATGATCGTCGCCGGATTGGAGTTGACCAGGACGACGGTATAGCCTTCCTCGCGCAGCGCCTTGCACGCTTGCGTGCCGCTGTAGTCGAACTCGCACGCCTGACCGATGACGATGGGTCCGGAGCCGATGAGCAGGATTTTGTTCAGGTCGGTACGTCGCGGCATGTGCGGCAGCTTCCTCGGGATCGTGCGTGCCAGGGACTCGGCTGCTCCTCATATTATGGCAGAGACGCCGGCATCCAAGGGGTGCATTTCGCCTCTTGCCGCCGGGAGGGCAGCTCTTACATTCGTTAGCATGTCCAAAAGCAAGCCGCGCAAGCACGCCAGTGAAATCGCCGTCATCGGCGATGTCGATGATTGGGAGGAGGAGGTCGTCAAGGCCCTCTTGGAGGTGCCATTGCGCGGCCAGTGCATCTTTTACATCGATTCGGCCGGCGGCAGCGTCTTCGGCGCCCTGGCGGTGCTGACGCTGCTGAGACACCGTCAGATCGACGCCACGGCCATCGTGCTGGGCGAATGCTCGTCGGCGGCGCTGCTGCTGTTCGCCGCCTGCCGCCACCGGCTGGTCACGCGCTACAGTACCCTGCTGTTTCACCGTATGCGCTGGCAGAGCGAGAAACGCATCGATTCCTTCGAGGCGTCGCACTGGGCGACCCACTTCGCCGGGATGGAGAAAGACATCGACGACCTGCAAGCCCGCCTGTTCGGCGCCGCCGAGGAGCAGGTCCGCGCCTGGACGGCCAACAGTCAGTATGTCACGGGAGAGCAGCTCGTCGCCGCCGGACTCGCCGAGATGCTGGAGGTCTAATTCCTGTTGCGCATGCGAGCCTATGGTTAGCGACGCTTCGTAGAAGCGTCGAGACAAGCGACGCTTCTGCGAAGCGTCGCTAACCAAATTGGACTACTTTCCGCGGATTCCTAAGATCATCCCTGGTATTGCCTGCTTTACAAGGGAGACGATCGGTATGCGGCACGTCCTGTCGGCGCTGGTGCAGAACCAACCCGGCGTCCTGGCTCATATCTCCGGAATGCTCGCTTCGCGCGGCTTCAACATCGACAGCCTTGCCGTCGGCGAAACGGAGCAGCCGGACCTGTCGCGCATCACCTTCGTGGTGCGCGGCGATGACGCCGAGCTGGAGCAGGTCCGCAAGCAGCTGGACAAGGTCGTCACCGTCGTCAAGGTGCAGGACATCAGCAGCGAAAACTTCGTCGAGCGCGATCTGATGCTCATCAAGGTCAACGCCACGCCGCAGCAGCGCGTTGAGATCAGCTTGCTCGTGGAAATGTTCCGCGGCCGGGTCGTCGATATCAGCCCTGAGAATTTGCTGGTCGAGATCAGTGGGCAGGAAAGCAAGATCGAGGCCTTCATCGAATTGATGCGTCCTTACGGCATCCTTGAATTGGCCCGCACCGGCCGGATTGCGCTCGTCCGCGGCACGCCCGGTCAAGGAGATGTCCTGTGAATCCTCCTCTCGCTTATACTTCAGGCTCGGATTTGCCGTCGGCGACTCGCTCGGTGCGTCCGGAGCTGGCCTCCCTGCTCAAAAGCTTGCAGCCGGGCCAGCGCATTCGCCTTACGCAGACCGTGGCCATCAACACGCGCCGGCGATGGAAAACCACTGTCGAGGGCGTGTTCCGCGACGTCAATTTCCTGGCGACCGGTCTCGCCACCGACCGCATTCCCCAAGATGACATCGTCGTCGTCACCGTCCATTTCACCAAGGACAACGGCGAATTGTCGAGTATCACGCTGGATGATAACAGTCAGGTTGAAGTGATCTCGGTTGGTTAGCGACGCCTCGCAGAAGCGTTGCAAGCTCTCGACGCTTCTGCGAAGCGTCGCTAACCATCTTCACGAGCCGGACTTACCTTCCAGCTTCCAGGGGGTTGGCCGGTTGTACCGCTGCCGAGCCGCGCCGACCTGCTGGGGATCGACCGCCAGCGATTGCAGCGAGATCTCGATCGCTTTCCGGACGGTCTCATACCGCACTTTGTTGTAAATGTAGACGACGGCGATCGGCCGAGAACCGCGCAGCACGTTAATCGAATAACCGTAGTCGCCGCTGGAGAAATCCCAGGTGTCGAAGAGCATGGGCGTCTCTTGACCGGGAGGAGTGAGCTGCAAGCTGCTGGGGTTAGGCGGCTCCGGCTGGTAACTCTTTACGACCTTGTCGGCGAAGTCCTTCTCGTCGTCGCCGAAAGCCAGAGCCACCCAGATGAAGTCGTTTCCGTTCGAGCGGGCGGGATATTGCCAGATCAAGTTGTCGCGCGGCTCCGATTTGGCATTCGAATCGATGCCCCTGGGCGGTCGAAAGAACACGTTGCCCACCGGCTTCTCCCGCTCTTCCTTGTCCTTGTCCTTCTTCACCTTGCGCGTCGGCATCGTGACCGGTTTGTCCAGATACTTCTGTTCGTCGTGAAAGCGTTTTTCGCGCTCCTGCGCGTCGCGCATCAGTGCTTCGTAATCCGACAATCCGCAGGCGGGCACGGCCAACAACAGCAATCCCAATCCAAGGCGCCGAACACGGGTTGATGGGAGATGAAGAGATGCTGAATTCACGATGGCATCCTCTGACCAGGAAATCTCCCATACAACATACCAGATGAGAGAACACCCGTCTCCCCTTTCGGCGCGGGGGCGGGGAAAGGAGCAGCGATGATCCGCTACCATTTTGCCAACAAGGTCGTACTGGCCACGGGCAGCTCGCGAGGTATGGGAGCGGCCATCCTCGACGCCTTCGCCGCCGCCGGCGCGACGTGCATCGTGAATTACTTCGCCGATGCGGCCGGCCACAATCGCCGCGATGCCGACGAAACCGCCGAGCGCCTGCGCCGCCACGGCGTGCCGGTCCACGTCTTCGATGCCGACGTTAGCGAGTTTGACGCCGTCGCCACGCTCATGAACCGCGTCGCCGATGCCGCGGGCGGACTCGATATCCTGGTCAACAACGCCGGCATTCTCCGCGATCGCACCGTCAAGAAGATGACGCCAGGCGAGTGGCAGAGCGTGCTGCGAACCAACCTTGACGGCGTTTTCTACTGCTCGAAGCTGGGCGCCGAGATCCTCCGCGACGGGGGGCGGATCGTCAACATCGCCTCGATCGCGGGCGTGGTCGGCTTTCCAGGGCAGGCCAACTACGCAGCGGCCAAGGCCGGCGTCATCGCCCTGACGAAAGTGCTGGGCAAGGAGCTGGCACGTCGCGGCATTACGGTCAACGCCGTCGCGCCCGGCGTCATTGAAACGCCTATGCTGGCCGGTCTCAAGCCGGAAGTACTCGCCGATTATGAAAAGCAAATCCCGGTCGGCCGCCTCGGCCGGCCGGAGGAAGTCGCTCATGCCGTGCTGTTCTTCGCCTGCCAGGAGAGCAGCTACATCACCGGCCAAACTTTGCCCATTACGGGAGGCTGGTTTTAGCCAAGAGCCGAGAGCGGCTTTGTTTTTTTGGAGTGCGGCGCTTTTCCGCCGCTTTGTTTTTCTTTTTTTTTGAAATCCGAAAGAAAAAAAGCGGCGGAAAAGCGCCGCACTCCAAAAAACAAAAAGCCGCCAAGAGACGGAGGAGAAGAAAATGGCAACTTTCGCCGAACACAATTTTGGCAACGATGGGGCGATGGAATACCTGGCTTTGCTGACCGCGAAGCTGGTGGCCACCATCACGGAGATCATGGCCGATCCGGAACGGCTGGAGCTGGACGAGGACGGCGAAAGCATGCTCATGCCCAGCGTCGAGATCCTCGCTCTGCTGTGCGAGCGCTACGAGGCCATGCCGCCGAAACCGACCACGGTGCGGCAGTGGAGCCAGAAATACCTTGCCGTCTACGGTCGCGGCGTCGAGAAGACGACTACCGATGCCCATTTCAAGACGGCACGGCGAAAAGTCATCGATCACACTTTTCGTTGGCTGGAAAGCTTGTCCGAGACGTACTGGGATCGCTAAGCGCGTGTGCCGGCAGCCGCTTGCGGCTTAGCGTAGCTGCGGAGCCGCTGCGGAGCCGCTAAGCCGCAAGCGGCTTGCGCGAATGGAACCCGAGCTCCATGAATCATCACTTGTTCCGCCGTGGATGGCAATGGCGCGACACGGCGCAGCTGCCGGCCGATCATCGACTGGCGGCCCTGTATCGTCTGCCGCTGGAGGAGAAGCAAGGTGCAGGAGCTGAAGCGCTGGCGCGCGATGCTCGGCTGGCCTGGATGGAGGCGGCGTTGTTGGAGGCGGATGAGCCGCTGACCTTGCGTCGCCTGGCTGCCGCCGCCGCAGTGTCCGATCCTTCCGAGGCGCGCCGGCTCGTGCTTCGCTTGCGAGAGCTGTACGAGCAGGATGGCACCGCCTTCCAGATCGAGGAGCTGGCGGGAGGATATCAGTTCTTGACGCGTCCGGAATTTCATCCGTGGCTGACGCGCTTGCGCCGGGCGGGGAACGAAGTGCGTCTGAGCATCGC
>Ga0335075_10004317_pt1 | contig 22290 bp, 21 predicted proteins | sample Lox_Sample_24_FD_206723 | JGI IMG/M metagenome (GOLD analysis project Ga0335075, IMG submission 206723) | Soil microbial communities from Loxahatchee National Wildlife Refuge, Florida, United States - Lox_Sample_2.4 | ecosystem: Environmental > Terrestrial > Soil > Wetlands | place: USA...
CATTCGCCGGCCCGGCGCTGGCCGAGGTGGTCGCTCGCGAAGGTGTCGACGCGGTGGTCTACGACGAAGAGTTCACCGACACCGTCGACCGGGCATTGTCCGAAAAGCCGCAAGCGACACGCATTCTGTGCTGGACCGAGCCGCGGTCCAGCACAACGGAACTCAGCGTTGAGAGGTTGGCCGATACCCACGCCCGCCAGCGGCCACGTCCGGCCGACCGCAAGAGCAGGCTGATCCTGCTGACGTCCGGCACCACCGGCACACCCAAAGGTGCGCAGCCGTCATCGGGCGGAGGGGCAGGCGAACTCAAAGCCGTGCTCGACCGGATACCGTGGCGGGCCGGACAGGCGACCGTGATCATGGCGCCGATGTTTCACGCATGGGGCTTTTCCCAGCTGGTGTTCTCGGCGCTGATGGCCTGCACGATCGTGACGCGGCGCAGATTCGACGCTGAGGCAACCTTGCAACTCGTCGACCGGCACCACGCAACCGGGCTTGTCGTCGTGCCGGTGATGTTCGACCGGATCATGGACCTGCCCGACGAAGTGCTTGATCGGTACCCCTGCCGGTCGCTGCGATTTGCGGCAGCGTCCGGCTCGCGGATGCGTCCGGACGTGGTGGTGGCGTTCATGGACCGATTCGGCGACGTGATCTACAACAACTACAAGGCCACCGAGGCCGGGATGGTGGCCACCGCGACGCCTGGCGACCTGCGCGCCGCACCCGATACCGCTGGAAAGCCAGTGCAGGGCACGCAGATTCGTATCCATGATGACACAGGCACCGAGCTGGCGACCGGCCAGACCGGTTCAATCTTTGTCCGCAGTCTCACCCTGTTCGACGGATACACCACCGGGGCGGGCAAAACTTTTCGCGACGGTTTTTTGGCATCAGGCGACGTCGGGTTCCTCGACGACACCGGACGGTTGTTCGTGGTGGGACGCGACGACGAGATGATCGTCTCCGGTGGAGAGAATGTCTACCCGATCGAGGTCGAGAAGGTGTTGGCGCGGCATCCCGACGTCGCCGAGACGGCGGTGCTCGGAGTCGACGATGAACAGTACGGGCAACGCCTGGCCGCGTTCGTGGTGTTGCGCGACAGGGCCGCGGCCACCCCGGAGACGTTGCGTGCGCATGTTCGGGACAACCTGGCCAACTACAAGGTCCCGCGGGAAATCGTGCTGCTCGATGAGCTGCCGCGGGGCGGCACCGGCAAAATCGCGCGACGTGAGCTACAGGCGATGCTGGGCGCTCCCGGCAACTTCTGAACCGCCGAATCGGAATCGGCGAATCGGCAAAAACCCCATCTCCTAGGTGCTTGCATGGACCTGTCGGTGGGTCATAGCACGAGGCTTTAAGAGACAGGTGGGGCGTGAAAAGACTCAACGGTATGGACGCGATGCTGCTTTACAGCGAGACGCCGAACCTGCACACGCACACGTTGAAGGTGGCGATCATCGACCCTTCCGGCAACGAACCTGATGTCGATCGCGAATTCAACTACGAGGCCTTTCGGCACCACCTGCGCCGCCGGTTGCACCTGCTGGACCCGTTGCGTTACAAGCTCGTCGACATCCCTTGGCAGCTGCATCACCCGATGTGGCTGGAGAACTGTGACGTCGACTTGGATTACCACCTCCGCCGGGTGCGGGTGCCCGCGCCCGGCGGCCGCCGAGAGCTCGACCACGTCATCGGCGAGGTGGCCTCCACGCCGCTGGACCGCAGCCGTCCGCTTTGGGAGTTCTATTTCGCCGAGGGGCTGGCCGGGGATCGGTTCGCGCTGATCGGCAAGATTCATCACGCGTTGGCCGATGGCGTCGCCTCGGTCAATCTGTTGGCGCGTGCGATGGATCTCAAGGACGCACCGACCGAGGAGCGCGACAGCGACGACGCCGCCGTCACACCCACGACCGCTGATCTGCTGCGTGCCGCCGCACGCGACCACGTCTGGCAAGTCGCCGAGCTCCCCGGACTCCTTCGCGATGCCACGGTCGGGTTCACCCGGGTGCGCCGCCGCTCCAAAGCACGCGGCGATCACCCTGATCTGGCCGACGCGTTCGACGCGCCACCGACCTTCCTCAATCATGTGGTGTCGCCGCGGCGGCGATTCGCAACCGCCGCGCTGCGACTGGCCGACGTCAAAGCGACTGCCAAGGCACTGGGCATCACAATCAACGACCTGGTGCTGGCGACAGCGGCCGGCGGGTTACGAAAGCTGTTGTTACGCTACGACGGCCAAGCCGACCGTCCGATCATCGCCTCAGTGCCGACCGCCACCGACAAGTCAGACCGGGTCACCGGCAATGAGATCAGCGGTCTGTCGATTTCGTTGCCGGTGCACATCGCCGACCCGGCCGAGCGGGTCCGACTGGTGGCGCTGGCGACCCAGATCGCCAAGGAAGACCACGAAATCCTCGGCCCACGCCTATACGGCCGATTGATGGGCTATTTACCGACGGCGATTGCCCCGGCGGCGTTTCGGTGGCTGGGTCAGCGCGACGCGCCGAACAAGATGATGAACGTGGCCGTTTCCAGCGTGGCCGGTCCGCGTGAGCGCGGCCACTTCGGCGGCGCCCCGGTCAGCGAGATCTACTCGACGGGCGTCCTCTCGCCCGGCGCCCCGGTCAACATCACCGTGTGGAGCTACGTCGACCAGCTGGGCATCGCGGTGCTAACCGACGACCAGACCTTCAACGATCCTCATGAGGCTACAGATGCGCTCAGTGCGGCATTCGGCGAATTACGCAGCGCTGCAGGGCTTTCAGTGCAGGACAGCGGAGTAGACTTGACGGCTGATCACGCGTTGCGCTAACCGACGCCAGCTCTCACGCGGCCAGGACCGCGTCCAGCGCCGAATAAAACAGACCGAGTCCGTCGTCGGACGGCCCGGTCAACGCCTCGATGGCATGCTCGGGGTGTGGCATCAGCCCGACGACACGACCGTTGGCTGAGCTGATTCCGGCGATGTCGCTCAGCGAGCCGTTCGGGTTCTCGTGGTAGCGGAACACCACTCGGCCTTCGCCTTCCAGTTCGTCGAGCACCTCGGTGGCGGCAACGTAGCGACCCTCACCCGACTTCAACGGGATCAGCAGGTCGGCGTTGGGTTCGAACCGCGACGTCCACGCCGTCGATGTCGACGCCACCCGCAGCCACACATCGCGGCAGACGAAATGCAGGCCGGCGTTTCGGGTAAGCGCACCGGGCAACAGCCCTGCCTCGCACAGCACCTGAAAACCGTTGCAAATTCCTAGAACCGGCAAACCACGGCCGGCGGCCGCGATGACTTCACCCATCACCGGGGCGAACCTGGCGATCGCACCAGCCCGTAGATAGTCGCCATAGGAGAAACCGCCGGGCACCACCACCGCGTCGACACCCTTGAGGTCGGCGTCGGCATGCCAGAGGCTGACGGCCTCGGCGCCGACCACACGCACCGCACGAGCGGCGTCCACGTCGTCGAGCGTCCCGGGAAAGGTGATGACACCGATCCGCGTGGTCACTGCGGTTCCCGGCTTACTGTCCAGTCTTCGATCACGGTGTTGGCCAATAGCGACTCGGCAATCTCGGCAAGTGTCGAATCGTCGATACTGTCGTCGACTTCGAGCTCAAACCGCTTGCCCTGCCGCACATCTGAGATGCCAGCATGCCCAAGCCGTCCCAACGCACCGACGATCGCTTGACCCTGCGGGTCGAGAATCTCGGCCTTGGGCATCACGTGCACAACCACCCGGGCCACCCGCGCTCCTCCTACTGATCCGGTTTGCTCGGCGCCAACTCTACCGGTCGATCCCGTGGCCTCGTATTAGCACGAGCCGATGTAGGCAGCGCAGACCGACGACGTCATAGCGTCCAGAACCTGAGAGTCAGGGATCAGCGGCCACGGCACCTGCGGCGGTTCCGCAGACCACAGCGTAAGTTCGCTGATGGTGCTGTTTTCCGGGTGCGCGACGAGGTAGGTGTGCATCAGCACCGGTCCGCTGATCACCGCGGCCAGCCGATTGGGCTCGTCGGTGGTGACCGACGGCGATTCCGCCGCCGCCCCCAGTTGGCAACCGCGCAGCGCGGCCGCGGCGAAGCCGAATACCGAAGACGCGTTCTGGCCGCCATGCGCCGTGTCTCCGCGCCAGTGCAGGACTTGGGCCTGCAACTGCCACTGACCTTGGGGGTTGACCACGATCGCCCGGCTGGCGACCGCAGAGTTGCGGGTGTCCTGCGGGAACGCGGGAGTCGCGCACACCTCTTCGAACCGGAACCGCGGCGTCGCCGTCCCGGTCATCGGCACTGCCACTCCGGCCAGCGACGGCCAGCGGTATGTCGAGTTCAGCGGTATGCCGGAGGACAAGGGCCATGCCGTGTCCGGGATCCGGTCACAGACCGGGGGGCAGGTCTCTTGGTCCGCGCGAGCGGCGACCGACGACACACACCCCACAACCAGGCAGCTCCCGATCAACATCGTCGTCAGGACTAGGCGAATGCCAGGCACCCCCATGAGCGCACAATCGTAGACATGCAACTCACGCATTTCGGCCATTCCTGTGTACTCGCCGACTTCGGCCAGACCACCCTGCTGTTTGACCCTGGAAATTTCTCGCACGGTTTCGAGGGCATCACCGGTCTGTCGGCGATCGTGATCACCCACCAGCACCCCGATCACGTCGACGTTGCCCGGCTGCCCGCGCTACTCGACGCCAATCCCGGCGCCGCGCTCTACGCCGACCGGCAGACCGCCGAGCAGCTTGATGTGCCGTGCCAGCAGGTGCAGGTCGGCGACGAGCTGTCGGTCGGCGACCTGACCATCCGCGCACTCGGTGGCCGACACGCTGTCATCCATCCGGAAATCCCAGTGATCACCAACATCTCGTATCTGGTCGGCGACGGCGAGCACCCCGCCCGGTTCATGCATCCCGGCGATGCGCTGTTCGTCCCGGACGAGCCGGTCGACGTCTTGGCCACTCCGGCGGCGGCGCCGTGGATGAAGGTTTCCGAGGCGGTCGACTACCTGCGGGCGGTGGCGCCGGCGCGGGCGGTACCGATCCACCAGGGCATCATCGCACCGGATGCCCGCGGCATCTATTACGGCCGGCTCAGCGAGATGACCAGCACCGACTTCCAGGTGCTGCCCGAAGAAAGCGCGGTCACCTTCTAGGCGATGTCGCTCGCGGCACCGCGGCCGGCGGCACGACCCGAGAAGATGCACCCGCCCAGGAACGTTCCCTCCAGGGCCCGATAACCGTGCACACCACCACCGCCGAAGCCGGCCACCTCGCCGGCCGCGTAGAGCCCGTCGAGCGGAGTTCCGTCGGCCTTCAGCACCCGTGAGTCCAAGTCGGTCTCCAGCCCGCCCAACGTCTTTCGCGTCAGAATGTGCAACTTGACCGCGATCAGCGGTCCGGCCTTGGGATCGCCCAACCGGTGTGGAGCGACCACTCGGCCCAGCCGGTCGCCTAGATAGCCTCGGGCAGCACGGATGGCGGTGATCTGGCCGTCCTTGGTGAAACGATTGGCTACCTGGCGATCGCGCGCAGTGATCTCTTCTGCCACCGCTGCATAGTCCAGCGGCAGCACATCGGGCAATTTGTTCATCGCGGTTACCAAGTCGCGCAATGAGTTTGCGCTGACGAAGTCGACACCCCGATCGACGAAGGCCTGCACCGGGCCCGGCGGGCCCGACCGTGCCCGCGACGACAGCAGTTGGCGGACGCTGCGCCCGGTCAGGTCGGGGTTTTGTTCCTGACCGGACAAGGCGAATTCCTTCTCGATGATCTTGGCGTTCAGCACAAACCAGGTGTAGTCGTACCCCGATTTCGCGATGTACTCCAACGTGCCAAGAGTGTCGAAGCCCGGATATAGCGGTACCGGCAGCCGCTTGCCACTGGCGTCCAGCCACAGCGACGACGGCCCTGGGATGATCCGGATGCCATGCCCCGGCCAGACCGGGTCGTAGTTGGTGATGCCCTCGGTGTAATGCCACATCCGGTCGCGGTTGATCACCCGGGCGCCGGCCTTCTCGGTGATCGCGATCATCCGGCCGTCCACGTGTGCGGGCACGCCGCTGAGCAGCTGTTCGGGGACCCGGCCCATCCGCTTCGGCCAGTTAGCCCGCACCATATCGTGGTTGCCGCCAATGCCTCCGCTGGTGACGATCACCGCTGGCGCGCGAAACTCGAACTGCCCAGCAGGTTTTCGTGATGACGCGACACCGCGGGGTTCCGTTGACGGTTCCAGCACAGTGCCCCGAACTCCAGTCACTGTGTCACCTTCGACGATCAGTTCGTCCACCTGGTGTCGGTGCGCGAAACGAACCTTCGGCTTGTCCCGCAACCGCCGGGCAAAAATTTCCACCAAAGCAGGCCCGGTTCCCCAGGTGATATGGAAGCGGGGCACCGAGTTGCCATGGCCCTGGGCGTCATAGCCGCCGCGCTCGGCCCACCCCACCAGCGGAAAGATCTGCAATCCTCTGGCCCGCAGCCAGCTGCGTTTCTCGCCGGCGGCGAAATCGACGTACGCGTGCGCCCATTGCCTCGGCCAGTAGTCTTCGTGCCGGTCGAACGCTGCGGTGCCGAGCCAGTCCTGTAGAGCCAGCTCGTGACTGTCGCGGACACCCAGGCGGCGCTGCTCAGGGCTGTCGACGAAGAACAAACCGCCAAACGACCAGAAGGCCTGCCCGCCGAGGTTGGCGTTGTTCTCCTGGTCGAGAATCAGCACCCGCATGCCCTGGTCCACCACCTCGCAGGCTGCCACCAGGCCGGCCAGGCCTGCCCCGACGATGATGACATCAGCGGTATCGCTCATGGCGCTACACAGTAGCGACCGTTGCCGTCAGGCTGCGTCGAGAACTGCCTGACCGGCCGGCCACTGATACACGGTGGGTACACAGGCCTGCAACAATGCCAGATCGACCGCGTCCATCATCGCCTGCAACGGCCCGGACTTGCGCAGATGACGGGCTGCGACCGCGACGCGGACGACGCCGTCACGGCGTGCCACGCGCTCGGCGGACAGCACCAGCATCCGGCACCACCACGGCTCGGCCAGGAAACCTTCTCCGATGCCTAACACCCGTGCGCGCACGGTCGTCTGCCGTACCAGATCTGTGATCCCATGCAGATCGGCTAATACCCGAAAGCCGTTGTGCGGCAGAGCCTTAACCGTGCCAGGTGACGCGGTCCAACCCGGTGCTGCGAATAGCCGGGTGCGCAGCCCGAGATGCTCGAGCACTCGGTCGGCGGCCATCAGTCGCAGGTTGGCTTCGTGGGTCGGCAGCGTCGCGAACTCGCCGCGGCGTTTCTTGGTAGCGGCCTGGTCATAGCCGTTCAGCAGGATCGCGTCACCGCCAGCGCGCCGTTTGGCCAGCCAGTCGACTGTTTGCGGGTCACGGTCGAGCCGGTAGCCGCCCTTCAGCCGCGGGGCCACGAGCAACGACACCGGCACCCCTCGAGTGTCCATTTGTGCGCAGAACGCGGCGACGTCGTCCAACGTGCGTTCACAGATCCCGGAGACCGAGACGATCAACTTCCCAGACACATCACAATTTTGACGATCGGAGGTGTCCAGATGGTGACATACACGCGGACAGAAAACGTCGATCCGGCCGCGCGACCAGCTAATTCGGCAGAACAGCCTCGATGGCGGCGACAACCTCCGGGGCATCGGGCAGCGTCCGTGGACGGAATCGGTTGACCACCTTCCCGCCGGGAGCGATCAGAAATTTCTCGAAGTTCCACTGCACGTCACCGGCCTGGCCGCCGGCGTCGGGCGTCTTGGCCAGTTCGGCGTAAAGCGGATGCCGTTCCGGGCCATTGACTTCGGTTTTGGCTAATAGCGGAAACGTCACACCGTAGGTGGTGGAACAAAAGGTTTGGATTTCCTCGGCGGTGCCGGGTTCTTGGCCCATGAATTGGTTACACGGAACTCCCACGACCGTTAGCCCGCGGTCGCCGTAGTCCTGCGCAAGCTGTTCCAGCGCAGCGTACTGCGGTGTCAGGCCACACTTGGACGCCACGTTGACCACCAAGACCGCATGGTCGCTGTAGTCGGCCAGCGACATCGGACGTCCATCCAGTGTGGTCAGAGCGATTTCGGTGACACTCATAACCGGTAGGCTACCCCAACACAAGTTTTATTTGATTAGCTAGCTAGTTTCTCGTTAGGCTGGCGATCATGGTTTCTCGCGCGGCATCGTCGACTCCGCCCACCCAAAGGGCCATGAGCGACCCGCCTGACTATCCAGATTCGCTCGACGGCGGCCTGCTGCGCATTGCCGGGGTCTGCATCCTCGCGTCGGTGATGGCCATCCTGGACGCCACCGTCGTCGGCGTCGCGCAGCGCACGTTCATCATCGAGTTCGGATCCACTCAGGCCGTCGTCGCGTGGACGATAACGGGTTACACGCTCGCGCAGGCCACCGTGATCCCGTTGGCCGGTTGGGCATCCGACCGATTCGGCACCAAGCGGTTGTTCTTGGGAGCGGTTTTGTGGTTCAGCATGGCCTCGTTGCTGTGTTCACTGGCGCCAAACATTAACGAGCTCATCGCGTTTCGGGTAATACAAGGACTCGGTAGCGGTATCCTGGTTCCCCTGACATTGATCATCTTGACGCGCGAAGCCGGTCCTAGGCGGCTTGGCCGGTTGATGGCGGTGCTGGGTATCCCGATGCTTCTTGGCCCAATGAGCGGGCCGGTGCTGGGTGGCTGGCTGATCGGTGCTTACGGCTGGCAATGGATTTTCCGGATCAACCTGCCGCTCGCCGCGGTCGTGCTGGCACTTGCGGCGTTGGTGTTTCCGCGAGACCGCCCACGACCATCGGAGACGTTCGATTTCATCGGCATGCTCCTGCTGTCGCCCGGGTTGGCATCACTGCTGTTCGGAATTTCATCGGTTCCGCGGCAAGGCACGTTCACCGACAACCATGTGTGGATACCGTCGCTCATCGGAATGACCTTGATCACCGTATTTGTTCTGCATTCGCTGCACCGTGCCGATCACCCGCTGATCGACCTGCGGCTGTTCAAGAACCGGGTGGTGACGTTGGCCAACACGTCGATGTTCTTGTTCTCCGTTGGATTCTTCGGCGTGGTGCTGTTGTTGCCCAGTTGTCTCCAACAGCTGCTGCATCAAACGCCGCTGCAGTCTGGGCTACACATGATCCCGCAGGGACTCGGAGCCATGTTGACGATGCCGCTCGCCGGTACCTTGATGGACAAACGCGGGCCTCGCAATGTCCTGCTCGTCGGTATCTCACTGATCAGTACCGGATTGACCATATTCGCCTACGGCGCATGGAAACAAGCGGACTACGTACCGATGCTGCTGATAGGACTGGTCGTCACCGGCATAGGTCTGGGCTGCACAATGACACCGCTGTCCGGGGCGGCGCTGCAGGCCTTGGCGCCCCACCAGGTGGCGCGCGGGTCGACACTGCTCAGCGTCAATCAGCATGTCGCGACTTCGGTCAGCATCGCGCTGATGTCGGTCATTTTGACCAGTCAGTTCAACCGCAGCGAAAGCATCACCAGAGCAGAGAAACTGGGGATCCTCCGAGGCAAAGGCGACAAGCACGGCCCGCCGATGCCGTCCCACCACGAAATCTCAACCGATTTCACCATCCGGTTGATGCACGACCTCACCCACGCCTACACGCTCGTCATCATGGTGGCCATCGTTTTGGTTGCGCTGACGCTGTTGCCTGTCGCGTTCCTGCCGAAGAGGCCCCCGGTAGCGGCGAAACGTCAGCCGCCGGTGCCGACGTACTAGTCATCGAAGAGCATCGTCGCAATCCGCTCGACGATCGCCATCGGGTCGGTCGCCTTTACTCGGGCGTTCATCGCGTCATTGAGCCATAGCATCGAAAACCCGTGCACCAGTGACCACGCCGCCAGCTCCGCGCTGGCCGGATCCGCCTTGGCGTGCTGGTCCGGCAGCGACGCGACGCCGCGGGACAACTCAGCACCGGAAGCCGCTTGGGCGCTGAGTAATTCGCGGTCTGACGGATCCACCAGCGACCTGTCGAACATCACCCGGTAGTGGCCGGGATGCTCGATGGCGAACCGCACGTACGCCAGCGCGGCATCGAGGAACCGGGGCCGGGCCTCGGCGAGGGCCGCCGCCAGCAACTCAAACCCCTGAGCGGCCAGCGCGGTAAACAGCCCGCGCCGATCAGTGAAGTGGTGCGCCGGCGCCGCGTGCGACACTCCCGCTTCCCGGGCCAACTCGCGCAGTGACACCCGGTCGGCGCCGCGCTCGGCGACAAGACGCGCGGCCTCGGCCAGAATCGCGGCCCGCAGGTCCCCGTGATGGTAGGTCGGGCGAATCATAACGCCAGCATAGCCGGAGAAACTTGACAGTGCCTAGTTCCGCCCATAAGCTCCTCGCTCAGAACTTGTCAGTGTCTAGATTGGAGAGTTGAAATGGCTCCGTTGATCACCCTGCTGGCAGGAAGCATCGTGGCCCGGATCATGGGCTGGGCCGGTGTCGACTATGTCGACAACTGGGTCAAAGCGATCGCCGTCGGCCTGGCCGCGATGTTCGTTCTGACCGGTGTCGCGCATTTCGTGCCACCGCTGCGCGCGGCCTTGATCGCGATCGTGCCTCTGCAGTTACCGGCACCCGGCCTGCTGGTTACCCTCACCGGCATGCTGGAGTTCCTGGGCGTCGTGGGCCTGTTGGTTCCGGCCACTCGGGCCGCCGCGGCCGTTTGCCTGCTGCTGCTGATGGTGGGGATGTTCCCGGCCAACATCTACGCGTCGCGGATGCCTAATCCACCCAAGTCGATGACGACGCAGCTACCCCTGCGCACCGCTGAGGAGATCGTCTACCTGGCCGCTGCCGTAGTGGTCGCGATCGGCGGCAGCTAGCAACCAGGCGTACTGGTAGGCCACTTCTTTCCAGCGCTCGTAGCGCCCGCTGATACCACCATGGCCGGCGGTCATCTGGGTCTTCAACAGCACCCGATTAGCGTCGGTTTTGGTGTGCCGCAACGCCGCTACCCATTTCGCAGGTTCGACGTAATAGACCCTGGTGTCGTTCAGCGAGGTCATCGCGAGGATAGGCGGATACCTCTGGGCGGCCACGTTCTCGTACGGCGAATACGATTTCATGTAGTAGTAAACGTCGCTGTCGCTCACCGGGTTTCCCCATTCGTCCCATTCGGTCACGGTCAGCGGCAGCGACGGGTCCAGAATCGTCGTGAGCGGGTCGACGAACGGGACCTGCGCCAGAATTCCGGCGAACAGCTCGGGCGCCATGTTGGCCACCACGCCCATCAGCAGGCCACCGGCGCTGCCGCCCAGCGCCACCAGCTGCTCCGGTCGAGTAAGTCCGGAGTCCACCAGATGTTTCGCGACCGCGACGAAGTCGGTGAACGTGTTCTGCTTCTCCAGCAGCTTGCCGTGCTCGTACCACAACCGACCCATCTCGCCGCCGCCGCGGACATGCGCGACGACGAACGCCATGCCGCGGTCCAGCAGCGACAGCCGAGCAATGGAGAAACGTGGATCCTCGCAAATCTCGTAAGCGCCATAGCCGTAAACAAGTGCCGGAGCCGGGAATTCGATGTTGGCACGGTGCACGATTGAGATGGGAATCCGGGCTCCGTCGGCCCCGTACGCCCAATCACGGCGTTCGATGTAGTCCTCGCGCCGGTAGTCGCCGAGCACCGGCTGTTCGCGCAGAAGTCTGCGCTCACCGGTAACGAGATCTATGTCGTAGATCTGTACCGGGGTGACAAACGATCCCGCGCCGATCCGGAGCTTGGGTGAGTCCCAGTTCGGGTTGGCGCCCAAGCCGGCCGACATCAGCTCGGAATCAAACGAGATCTCCTGAGGCTGTCCGTAGCCGTCGCCGTCGATGGGCCACAGCTGAATTCGCGGCAACGCTTCACCGCGGTAGCTGACCACCAAATGGCCGGCGAAGGCGTCGACGGCGTCCAGCCTCACGTCGTCACGATGGCCGATCAGCGTGCGCTGCGTTGCGGGGTCGTCGGCCGGTGCCTCCACCAGCGTGAAGTTCACCGCACCGTCGTTGTGCAGGATCAAAAACCGGTTCTGCCTGTCGACGATCGCGTGTTCCACCGAATACTCGACACCATCGCGCCGGGGCAGCACGGTGACGAACTCGGCGTGTGGGTCAGCGGCGTCTGCGTAGCGGACCTCCGTTGTAATCGCCGACGCGGACACGATCAGCACATAGGCCTCGCTGCGCGTCCGGCCCACCGCAAGCCAGAACCGCTCGTCGGCTTCGTGATACACCTTCTCCGCGGGCAGACCCGAGGCAAGTCGGTGTCGCCACACCGACTCCGGGCGCCAAGCCGCATCGAGCGTCACGTAATAGACGGTCCTGTTGTCGGTAGCCCAGGTCGCCCCGGCGCCAATGCCGACAATCTCATCCGGATATTGCTGCCCGGTGCGGAGGTCCCTGAATCGCAACGTATAGCGTTCGTCCCCGACCAAGTCGACCGAGTAGGCCAGCACATTGCCGTCCGGGCTGACACTTGCGGCCCCCAGTGAGAAGAAGTCGTGTCCCTCGGCTTCGACGTTCTCGTCGAGCAATATTTGCTCACCGATAATCTCGGTGTGCTCGTCGAAGATCGGTGGGTTCCAATCGGCTGGATCGGTTACCGGGCAACGGCATTGGACACCGTATTGCTTGCCCTCAAAGCTACGAGCGTAATACCACCAGTCATCGCGTCGGACCGGCACCGATAGGTCGGTTTCCTTAGTGCGTGCTTTGATCTCGTCGAAAATCCGCTGCCGCAACGGTTCAAGCTGGGCGGTGGTCTGGTCGGCGTAGGTGTTCTCAGCTTCCAGATATGCGATCACCTCGGGACTGGACTTATCGCGCAGCCATTCATACGGGTCAACGAACACGTCGCCATGAAATTCCCGTCGGCTCTCTACCCGCTTTGCGATCGGCGGTGCAAGTGCATCGGTCATGAGCGCCGCTCCGGCCCGATCCAGTCGTCGACGCGTAATCCGGAAATCCGTTCGTATGCTTCGATGTAACGGCCGCGCGTGGCGTCGATGATGCTCTCGGGCAGGGGCGGTGGAGGCTGGGTTCCGGAGCGGTCCCAGCCGGAGTCGGGGCCGGTCAGCCAGTTACGGACGAACTGCTTGTCGAAACTGGACTGCACCATGCCGGCCCGGTAATCGGCGGCCGGCCAGTACCGCGAGGAATCGGGTGTGAAGATTTCGTCGGCGAGCACCAAGTTGTCGTGCGCGTCGATACCGAATTCGAATTTGGTGTCGGCGATGATGATTCCCCTTCTCAGCGCGTGATCGGCCGCCTGTATATAAGTCTGTAAAGTACGGTCGCGCAGCTGGTTGGCGCGAACCCCACCTACCATAGCGATCACCTGTGCGAATGAGATGTTTTCATCATGTTGTCCCAGTTCGGCTTTCGTCGCTGGCGTGAACAGCGGTGAGGCGAACCTGCTGGCCTCGACCAGGCCTGGGGGCAACGAGATGCCACAGACTTTGCCGGTCTGCTGATAGTCGAGTAATCCAGAGCCGGTCAGATAGCCGCGGGCGACGCACTCCACTGGAAGCATCTTCAACTCTCGCACCACCAGCGCGCGGCCAAGGACCTCGTCGGGGATGCGCGGATCGTCCGGCGGACCGGCGAGGTGGTTGGGCGCCTCGACGAGATCGAAAAAGAACACGCTCATCGCGGTCAAAATCCGACCTTTGTCGGGAATCATGCTGTCAAGCACGTAGTCGAACGCTGAAATCCGATCGGTCGCTACGAACAACAAGTGATCCTCGTCGACGCGGTAAAGCTCCCGGACCTTGCCACTGGTCAGGTGCCGGTAGTCGGACAGAGCGGGACGCATCGCGTTAGCCTATCCGGCGGCCAAATCCGCGCCGTGTGCTGGGATCAAAGCTATGAAATCGCGGTTTCTCCCGTACGCCACTACTCCGGGCCGACTGTTGGCTCAATTGTTCAGTGATGTCGTCATCGTCATTTGGACTTTCATCTGGGTGTTTGTCGGCCTGGCCGTGCACAGTGCGGTGTCGACCATCGCCGCGGTGGGTCGGCAGGTCAAAGGTGGCGCGGATGGTGTCGCCGATAGCCTCAAATCGGCCGGCCATAGTGCAGATCGCATCCCACTGGTCGGTGACACCGTGAGCAAGCCGCTCACCGCGGCCAGCAAGGCCGCCCTCGACATAGCCGGCGCCGGGCACAACCTGGACACCACCGCCACCTGGCTGGCGGTGGTTTTGGCACTGGCCGTCGCGGCGCCGCCGGCCCTGGCCGTGGTGATGCCCTGGTTGGTGCTGCGCATCCGATTTTTCCGGCGCAAATGGACCGTCAGCACGCTGGCGACCACGCCTGCCGGCGAACAACTGCTGGCCCTGCGCGCCTTGGCCAACCGGCCGCTGCGCAGGCTGACCGCTGTCAGCCCCGACCCGGTTGGCGCATGGCGCATTGCGGATCCGGGCGCGATCCGCGGGCTCGCGGCCCTCGAGCTGCGGTCGGCGGGGATAGCCGTCAGGGCGCGCTAGCGCAGTTCCACGACAAGGTGTCGGATACCGGTGTGCCGGTTGCTTCGAGTCCATTCGGGGGGCTGCACGATCCGTACAGTACCGAAGCGCGACAGCAGTTCCTCGTACAGCACGCGTAGTTCCAGCCGGGCCAGATTGGCGCCAAGGCAATAGTGAATTCCCTGGCCGAAACCTAAGTGCGGGTTAGGCTTTCGGTTGATGTCGAACTCATCTGCGCGGTCGAACACGCTGGCGTCGCGGTTGGCCGAACCTTCCCAGATCTGTATCTTCTGTCCCGCCTCGATCGACGCTGCACCGACCGCAACGGTGCGGGTGGCGGTGCGCCGCTTGGAAGGCGAGGGCGACGTCCAGCGCACTATCTCCTCGATCGCCGTGGGCAGCATGCCGAGATCCTCACGCAGAACAGCTAATTGCTCGGGGTGTTCGGCCAGCGCCAGCAGCCCGCCGGCGACCGCGTTGCGGGTCGTCTCGGCGCCGGCGCTGAACAGCAGACTGAAGAATAGATACAGCTCGAGATCCGACATGGCCGGCGCGTCCACGTCATCCAGAGTCGCGTTGGCAACTACCGACAACATGTCGTCGGTTGGCTGAGCACGCTTCGACGCTATCAACTCCTGGCCGTAGGCATACATCCGCGATCCGGCCTCCTCGGCCGACATCTGCGCAAGCGAAGCCGTACGCGCCTCGCCGAAGTCGAATTGCGGCTCGATGGCCTCGAAGAGCCAATGTCGTTCGGATTCCGGCACTCCCAGCAAGATACAGATCATCTGCATCGGTAGTTCGGCGGCGATGTCGACCAGAAAGTCGAACGGTTCGCCCGGCACGACGGCATCCAGCAGGCGACGAGCCCGGGCCCGAAGATCGTCCTCGACGAGACGGATCATCCGCGGCGTCAGCCCGGAGCTGACGAGGCGCCGAATCTGCGAATGTCGCGGATCATCCATCATGTTGAGCACCTGGCCCGCGATGGCGAGGTCCTGCAACAGCGTGCCGCCGAACGGCCGGTCACCGCCGGTGACCGATGAGAAGATCACCGGATCTTTCAACACCGCAAGCGTTTCCGCATACGTCGAGATAGACCAGAAGCCCTCTCCGTCAGGGGTGTTCTCGGTCGGCTCGTGCCAGTACACCGGCGCAACACGGCGATGCGCCGCGAACAATTCGTGCGGAAATCCGTTGGCGAAGTTGTCCAGATCGGTGAAGTCGATGCCCGAGAGGGCGCCCGCAAGGGTCATAGGATGGCCCCTGGCGTGTACTTGGCCGCGTCCGGATAGCGGGCTACCAGCGCGTCCACCGCCGCAACCACAGCATCAACTTGATCGCCTGCGGCCCCGATGAACGCCCGCTTGTCGGCCAGCGCGGCGTCCAGCGCCGCACGGTCCAGCGGCAGTCGCGGATCGGCGGCCAATCGGTCGAGCAGGTCGGGCTCGGCGCCGCGTTCCCGCATGGCCAGTGCCGCGGCTACCGCGTGTTCTTTGATCACCTCGTGGGCGGCCTCACGGCCCATGCCGGCACGCAGCGCCGCGATCAACACCTTGGTGGTCGCCAAGAACGGCAGGTATCGATCCAGCTCGCGCTCGATCACCGCAGGGTAGGCGCCGAACTCGTCGAGCACGGTCAACATCGTCTCGATCTGCCCGTCGATGGCGAAGAAACTGTCCGGCAACGCAACTCGGCGCACCACCGAGCAGAAAACGTCGCCCTCATTCCACTGCGCGCCAGCGAGTTCGGCGGCCATCGTGGCGTAGCCACGCAGCACCACCTGCAGGCCGTTGATCCGCTCGGAACTCCGGGTGTTCATCTTGTGCGGCATCGCCGACGAGCCAACCTGCCCCGCCGCGAAACCCTCGGTGACCAGGTCGTGGCCGGCCATCAGTCGAATGGTGTGCGCCAGTGACGACGGCCCGGCCCCGAGCCGTACCAGGGCGGACACCACTTCGTGGTCCAGCGAACGCGGATATACCTGTCCGACACTGGTCAAAACCGTTGTGAATCCGAGGAAGTCGGCAACGCGTCGTTCGAGTTCGGCGAGCTTCACCGCGTCGCCGCCGAGCAGGTCGAGCATGTCCTGGGCGGTGCCCATCGGGCCTTTGATGCCGCGCAGCGGGTAGCGGTCGATCAGTTCCCGCAATCTGGTCAACGCCAGCAGGATTTCCTGCGCGGCCGAGGCGAAGCGCTTTCCCAGCGTGGTGGCCTGCGCGGCGACGTTGTGGCTGCGTCCGGCCATCACCAGGTCGCGGTAGGTCATCGCGCGCTCGGCCAGTCGGGCCAGCACGGCGACGCCGTGGGAGAACACCAAATCCAGCGACCGGCGAACCTGCAGTTGCTCGACGTTCTCGGTCAGGTCGCGACTGGTCATGCCCTTGTGCACCTGCTGGTGGCCGGCCAGCGCGTTGAATTCCTCGATGCGGGCCTTGACATCGTGCCGCAACACCCGCTCGCGCGCGGCGATCGAGGCCAGGTCGACATCGTCAAGCACCCGTTCGTAATCGGCGACGGCGGCCTCGGGAACCTCGACCCCCAATTCCGCCTGGGCCCGCAGCACCGCCAGCCACAGCCGCCGTTCGGCGACGACTTTGGCCTCTGGCGACCAGATCGCCACCATCTCGGCGCTGGCGTAGCGGTTGGCCAACACGTTTGGGATTGTCACAAACACACAGCTTAACGGCGCCGCTACGAGCGCGGATGAGGCACAGTAGCCCAATGCACTTCGTTGGGCTCGATCTCGCCTGGGGCGAGAAAAACAGCACCGGTGTCGCGGTCATCGATTCCGACGGCCGACTTCTACACGTCGGTACCGCGCAGGACGACACAAGCATCGAGGACGCGGTGGCCCCATATGTCAGCAATGACTGCCTGGTGGCCGTCGACGCGCCGCTGATCGTGAAGAATCTAACCGGACACCGGCCGTGCGAGGCGGCGCTCAACCACGATTTTCACCGGTTCGACGCGGGTGCGCGCCCGGCATTTGCGGAAAAGCCCGAATTCAACGATCCTCGCGGCGCCCGGATAGCAACGGCGCTGACTCTCGACATGGATCCCCTATCGAGTTCGTCACGACGGGCGATCGAGGTCTATCCACACCCGGCGACCATTGTGTTATTCGGCCTGGAGAAGGTCCTGAAGTACAAGCGGGGCCCGTTCGAGGTTCGCCAGGGTGAGCTGCTGCAGTTGATGACACTGATCGAGGGACTCGACAAGGCCACACCGCGGTTGCGGGTGAACCACAACGTGTCTTGGGTGGAACTGCGGAGGCGGGTCGCCGCCGCTACCCGACCGGGACAGCTCGACAGAGACGAAGATCCCGTCGACGCTGTGCTTTGCGCGTACGTCGCGCTGTATTGGTATCACCGACCGGAAGACGTGACCGTATACGGCGACTTCGCGACCGGCTACATCGTCACGCCGACTCTTCCGCCCGACTTGGCCCCCGCGCCTCGTCGTCGCGCGACCGCACAGCGGGACACCGACGAGTTACGTGAACGGCTCGCGCACCTCGCTGCGCTCCTCGACGAAGCACAACGCGGGTTGGCCGGGATCCGCCGGCAGCTCGAACGCTAACTGGGACTTGGTCAGATCTCTACGGGGCGCTGGTCGATCGGTGCCAACGAGTCGATGACATCAATCACGGTCGCCCGCGCAACAATACGAGGATCCTCGCGGTCGTCGACCAAGGCGGAAACCACCGCGCCATCGACCGCGAAAATCAATGCTGAGATCAGCTCGAGTCGCACCGAGCGTCCCGACCGTTCGATCACCTCGGCGATGGCGTCGACGCGCTGATGTAGGTTGCGGCGCTGGATGTCCCGCAACGCGGGCTGGCGTGCGCAGGCGATGTAGCGTTCATAGCGCGAAATCAGCTGCTCGGTAAGGCGCGGGCCGGATTCGCTGCCGACGAGCAGCTCGACCAGCAGGTCCGCGGTCGTCTCCGGGCCGCGGCGCCGACGAGACAGGGCGGCGACCTGGGCCCGAAGCTGGGCAACCTCCAGCATCCCGATATGGGCGACTGCGCTGGCGATGAGGTCGTCGAGGCTGGAGAAGTAGTAGGTGGTGGAAGCCAGTGGAAGGCCGGCCCGGCGCGCAACAGCGCGGTGGCGGACCCCCTCGAATCCGCCTTCACACAGCAGCTCAGCGGCGGCGTTGACCAGCGCGTACCGCCGGCGTTCTCCCTTGGGGGTGACAGCTGCAGTCACCTAGCACATGCTGCCAGTCAGCCAGGTGCGGCACTGCCCTTTTGGACAAACGCCAATAACGAGGTGGCACCGATGCAGAGCCAAGCAACGTGGGGCGGCGCTTTAGGATGGCCCGCATGCCGGAATTGAGTCGTCGCGCTCTGTTGCGCCTTGGCGCCGGCGCGGCGGCGGGAGCACTGGGCGCCTGCGCGTTGGACAGGTTGCTGCCCGCGCGGCCCTCGCTCACTGCGCCGGTGACGATGGCAGGTAACGGCGTTCCGTTGGCGCCGCGCCCGCCGCTGGACCCTGCCCCTCCGCCCGTCGCGGCCCCGACGATGGTGACCGGATCGTTCGTGTCGGCGTCGCGCGGCGGGATAGCGACCAACTGGGCGATCGCACGGCCGCCGGGTCAAACCAAACCCCTGCGACCGGTGATCGCGCTGCACGGCAAGGGAAGTAGCGCGGCCACCGTGATGGACGGCGGCGTCGAACAGGGCCTGGCCCAGGCCGTCGCGGCCGGCCTGCCGCCATTCGCGGTGGTCTCTGTCGACGGTGGTGGAGGTTATTGGCACAAAAGGGCTTCCGGCGACGATTCCGGCGCCATGGTGTTGAACGAGCTCATTCCGATGCTGGACACCAAGGGCCTCGATATCTCCCGGGTCGCGTTTCTGGGCTGGTCGATGGGCGGTTACGGCGCACTCTTGCTCGGCGGCCGGCTCGGAGCTCCCCGCACCGCGGCGATCTGCGCGGTAAGCCCGGCACTGTGGTTGTCCTCGGGTGCGGCCGCGCCGGGCGCATTCGACGGCCCCGACGATTTCGCGGCCAACTCGGTATTCGGGATGCCCGCGCTGGCGTCGATCCCGATCCGGGTGGACTGCGGCAACAACGATCCGTTCTACAGCGCGACAAAGCAGTTCGTGGCTCAGCTGCCCAACCCGCCGTCGGGCGGGTTCTCGCCCGGCGGGCACGACGCATCGTTCTGGAGCGCGCAACTGCCCGCCGAATTGACCTGGATGGCACCGCTGCTGACTGCCTAAGGCGTCGTCAGACCTTTATCAGAAGCCTTACGATATTTGATACGATAGCGCATTCAAAAGGGTCGGAGGTTACCCCGAATTGGCGAGGCAGCCAGTCGCAGACAAGCGGCAGCGGCGTGAACGTGGATCGATCAGCGTCGACGAAATCATCAATGGCGCGTTCGAAGTCGCCGGGGACGTATCCGTTGACGGCTTGAGCATGCCGCTTTTGGCCAAGCACCTCGACGTTGGTGTGACGAGCATCTACTGGTACTTCCGGAAAAAGGACGATCTGCTCAACGCGATGACCGATCGCGCGCTGGGCCAGTACGACTTCGCGACACCGTTCGTCGAAGGCCAGGATTGGCGCGAATCGTTGTGCAATCACGCTCGGAAGATGCGGCAGACCTTCAGGAACAATCCGATCCTCTGCGATCTGATCCTGATCCGCGGCACCTTCGGCCGCGAGGCAACGCAAGCCGCCTTCCAGAAACTCGAGAAGGCCGTCGCCACCCTGGTGGAGGCGGGCCTATCGCCCGAGGACGCGTTCGACACCTACGCCAGCATCTCGGTTCACACCCAGGGTGCGGCGGTCCTGGAACGGCTGCAAGACAAATCCGGCAGGACGCAACCGTATCGCCGCACCGGAACTTCGGTCATCGACCCCGAGACCATGCCGCTGATCGCCGAACTGACCGACAAAGGCCACCGGATCGGGGTAGCCGACGACATCAACTTCGAATACGGCCTCAACTGCATTCTCGATCACGCAAGCCGGCTCATCGCCGCGTGTGAGGAAGCCGGTTAGACCTCCACGACGACGGCGCCGCCTTGCCCGCCGCCCGCACACATCGCTGCCACACCGATCCCGCCACCGCGGCGGCGCAATTCATGCACCAGGGTGGTGAGCATCCGCGCGCCGGAGGCCGCGATGGGGTGGCCCAGGCTGCATCCACTGCCGTAGATGTTCACCAGATCCTCATCGAGCCCATACTCGCGGCATGCGGCGATCGGCACCGAGGCGAACGCCTCGTTGATCTCCCACAGCGTGACGTCGGCGGGGGCCAGTCCGGCCCGGTCGAGCACCTTGCCAATCACCCGCACCGCGCCGAGACCGGTGTCCCTCGGCTCGACGCCCGCCGATGCCCACGTCTTGACCGAGCCCAGCACCGTGAGCCCGGCGGATCGGGCGAAGTCGTCGTCGGCCAACACCACCGCGGCAGCCGCGTCGTTTGTCCCGCTGCTGTTGCCGGCGGTGATGGAAAAGCCTTCGATCTCCGGGTGTAGCACTTTCAGCGACGCCAGCTTCTCCAGGCTGGTGTCGCGGCGCGGGTGTTCGTCGACGCTGAAGTCCACCAGCACATCATCGGGGCCTTGAATTTTCAGCGGGACGATCTCATCGAGGAAAGCGCCGTTGTCGATCGCTGCGATGGCGCGTTGATGCGACCGCAGCGCCCACGCATCCATCTCTTCGCGGCTGATCCCAACTGCTTGGGCGGTGTTCCAGCCCACCGTGATCGACATGTCGCGAGTTGGCGCGTCGGGTGTCTCCACATGAGTGGGCGGCAGCCACTGATCCACGAATTCCAGGGTGGGTCCGGGAATGCGCTGCTTCATCAGCGGAGTCATCGACAGCGACTGCACCCCGCCGCCAACGACCACATGCTCGACACCGGCGCCGATCTGCGCGGCCGCGTTGGCGACCGAGGTGAGACTGCCCGCACAGTGTCGGTTGACGGCCTGGCCGGGCACTGACGCCATGCCCGAGGCCGCCGCCGCGTAACGCGCGAGATCCCCTCCACCGTAGTGAGATTCGGCAAAGATCACATCGTCGATGTCGGCGGTCTCGACTCCGGCCCGCCGGACCGCCTCCTGCAGGATGGTGGTCGCGAGCACTTCGGGGGGCGTGTTGACCAACGAACCCTTGAACGACGTCCCGATAGCGGTTCGGACAGCACTGACGATGACGGGCTTGGGCATGGGGTCAACCTTCGGGATTCGGAGGGCTTACAAAAGTACGCTGATATGTCAATCGTATCAGCTACCGTAGCAACGACGATAAGGGGTGCTTGCTGGCGGTAAGGCGCGCTGAGACACTAATGCCCTGCGCCGTCCGTACGGAGGTGCCGATGCTCTTTCGTCAGCTGGAGTATTTCGTCGCGGTTGCACAGGAGCGGCACTTCGCCCGGGCCGCGGAGAAGTGTTACGTGTCGCAGCCGGCATTGTCGGCCGCGATCGCCAAACTCGAGCGCGACCTTGACGTCACCCTCATCAACCGCGGGCACAGCTTTCAGGGGCTCACCGCCGAGGGCGAGCGCTTGGTGGTGTGGGCCAAGCGAATACTGGCCGAGCACGACGCGTTCAAGGCCGAGGTCCGCGCGGTACGGTCCGGGATCACCGGCACACTCCGGCTGGGTACCGTGCCAACGGCTTCCACCACGGCGTCGTTGGTGCTTTCGGCGTTCTGTTCGGATCACCCGTTGGTGAAGGTGCAAATCCATTCCCGGCTGGCCACCACCGAGCTGTACCGAAGGCTGCGGGATTTCGAGCTGGAGGCCGCGATCGTGCACAGCGTTCCCGAAGAGGCCCGCGATGTGGAACTGG
>Ga0335075_10004318_pt1 | contig 22290 bp, 16 predicted proteins | sample Lox_Sample_24_FD_206723 | JGI IMG/M metagenome (GOLD analysis project Ga0335075, IMG submission 206723) | Soil microbial communities from Loxahatchee National Wildlife Refuge, Florida, United States - Lox_Sample_2.4 | ecosystem: Environmental > Terrestrial > Soil > Wetlands | place: USA...
GTGACGCTGGCTCGGCCGGTCGTGGCGGGCGCCGACGAACCATCGATCGACCTGTCCCGCTGGATGGCGCGACTGGCCGACGATGCGCCGCTGAGCGGCATCACCCTCCCCGGCACGCACGACTCGGGAGCACGCTTCGGTGGTGTGGCGCCGGTGGTCGACTTCGTGACCGCGCTGTGGGTGCAGTGCCAGAACTGGACAGTCACGCAACAGCTCAACGCCGGGATCCGGTTCCTGGACGTGCGCTGCCACGCCGAACCGAACGGCACGCTACGCATCCATCACCTATTCATCGACGAGCAGCTGTCGTTGACGGACGTGCTGCGCGAGTGCGTCGCCTTCCTCGCTGCGAACCCGACCGAGGCATTGCTGATGCGTGTGCAGCAGGAGATGTCCACGATGCCCGAGCCACAGTTCGTTGCGGCGTTCGATCGGCATGCGCATGAGGCCGATGCCGGCGACCGGCTGTGTCGGGACCCGATGATCCCGCAGTTGCGACCGGTTCGCGGTCGAATCGTGCTGATGCCCAACAAGTTGCCCAGCCTGGGCGGCATCGGGTGGGACAGCCCGCTGGTGTCCATCGAGGACGATTGGGACATGGGATATCTCACGCCGGCGGACGCAATCGAACGCAAATGGCAGTCTATAGTCACGTCGCTCGACGCAGCCGCCACAACCACCGACAAGATCACGATCAGCTTCGTGTCTGCCAACGGCGCCGTCGTGCCGCCGCGATTGCTCACCGACATCCTGAATCCCCGGTTGCAGCAAGAGGCAGCACTCCGCCACGGCGCCGCAGCGGACGGCCGCAGCTTAGGTGTCGTGCTCATCGACTTCGTCGACCGGGCCACCACCACGGTAGCGCAGCTGGTGTCATGCAACCGCTTCGCTCGCTAGCCTCGATGCCTTGATGCCGAAGGCCATTCGCAGGCTCGGGCCCGACGCCGATAAGGTCGAGGTATGCCGCCGTCAGACGCGACCGCTGAAACTCCGCCCGCGCTTGCCACCATATGGCCCGGCAGCAGTTACCCGCTCGGCGCCACTTTCGACGGCGGCGGCACCAATTTCGCGGTGTTCTCCGAGATCGCGGAGAAAGTCGAGTTGTGCCTGATCGATAGGGACTGCGACGAGACTCGGATCCCGCTTGACGAGGTCGACGGATATGTGTGGCATGCCTACCTGCCGACCGTCAGCCCTGGACAGCGTTATGGGTTTCGGGTGCATGGGCCGTTCGATCCGGCTGCCGGTCACCGATGTGACCCCAGCAAGCTGCTGCTCGATCCTTATGGGAAGGCGTTCGACGGCGAGTTCCAGTTCGGCCAGGCGCTGTTCTCCTACGACATGAACGCGGCGGCCAAAGACCCCGCCGAAACCGGCGCTCCCCCGATGGTCGACTCGCTCGGACACACCATGACCAGCGTGGTGATCAATCCGTTCTTCGACTGGGCGACCGACCGGGCGCCGCGCACCCCGTACCACGAGACGGTCATCTACGAGGCACACGTCAAGGGCATGACGCAGACCCATCCCGGCATCCCGGAAGCACTGCGTGGCACGTATGCCGGCCTGGCTCATCCCGCGATCATCGATCACCTCAAATCGCTGAATGTCACCGCGATCGAACTGATGCCAGTTCATCAGTTCCTGCACGACAGCCGGTTGCTCGAGCTGGGGCTGCGGAATTACTGGGGGTACAACACCTTCGGGTTCTTCGCACCGCACAACGAGTACGCCGCGAACCGGCGCGCCGGCGGTGCGGTGGCCGAATTCAAGACCATGGTCCGGGCATTCCATGAGCAAGGCATTGAAGTGATTCTCGACGTGGTGTACAACCACACCGCCGAAGGCAACCAGCTGGGCCCGACGATCAACTTCCGCGGCATCGACAACAGGGCCTACTACCGGCTCGTTGATGAGGACCTGAGGCTTTACAAGGATTTCACCGGCACCGGCAACAGCCTCAACGCCCGCATGCCGCACACACTGCAGCTGATCATGGACTCACTGCGCTACTGGGTGACCGAGATGCATGTCGACGGTTTCCGTTTCGACCTGGCGTCGACGCTGGCCCGCGAGTTCTACGACGTGGACCGGCTGAGCGCATTCTTCGACCTGGTGCAACAAGATCCGGTGATCAGCCAGGTCAAGCTGATCGCTGAGCCGTGGGACGTCGGCGAAGGCGGCTACCAGGTCGGCAATTTCCCGGGTTTGTGGACCGAGTGGAACGGGAAGTATCGCGATACCGTGCGTGACTATTGGCGGGGCGAGCCCGCGACCCTTGGCGAATTCGCGTCCCGGCTGACCGGGTCGTCGGACCTCTACGAGGCGACCGGCCGCCGCCCCAGCGCCAGCATCAACTTCGTCGTCGCGCACGACGGGTTCACGCTGAACGATCTGGTGTCCTACAACGAGAAACACAACGAGGCCAACGGAGAAGACAATCAGGATGGCGAGAGCTACAACCGGTCCTGGAACTGTGGCGTCGAGGGCGCTACCGATGATCCGGAAATCCTGGATCTGCGTCATCGGCAGATGCGCAACATCATGGCCACGCTGATGCTCAGCCAGGGAACTCCGATGATTGCGCACGGCGACGAAATAGGACGCACCCAGCACGGCAACAACAACGTCTACTGTCAGGACTCCGAGCTGTCCTGGATGGACTGGTCGCTGGTCGACAAAAATAGTGACCAGCTGGCGTTCACCCGCAAAGTCACGGCCTTGCGCAAAAACCACCCGGTGTTTCGCCGCCGCCGGTTCTTCGAGGGACGTCCGATCCGCAGCGCCGATCAGGTGCGCGACATCGCTTGGCTGACGCCCTCGGGAGACGAGATGACTTCGGAGGACTGGGACAGCGACTTCGGCAAATGCATCTCGGTCTTCCTCAACGGCGAGGCCCTGCCCGAGCCCAACGCTCGCGGGGAGCGCGTGGTCGACGACTCGTTTCTGCTGTGCTTCAACGCCCATGACCACGCGGTGGATTTCGTCATACCCCATGACGACTACGCCATGGAGTGGACGGCGGAACTGGACACCACTGATTCCACCGGTGAGGTGAAGCTGGTCGTGACCGACGGCGACGAAGTCTCGCTGCCGGGACGGGCACTGCTCGTGTTCCGTAAGACCCAGTGACGCATGGTATTTCCGGTACTGTCCACCTATCGGTTGCAGCTGCGGGGTGAGTCGAGCGGTTTCGGGTTTACCTTCGCCGACGCCGAGAACCTGCTCGACTATCTTGCCGAACTCGGGGTGTCGCATTTGTATCTGTCGCCGATCCTGACCCCGGTCGTCGGGTCGGCGCACGGCTACGACGTCACCGACCCGACGACGGTGTCAGCCGAGCTCGGCGGAGCGCGCGGTCTGGAGCGATTGTCGGAGGCGGCGCGGGCCCGCGGCATGGGTCTGGTCGTCGACATCGTCCCCAATCACGTGGGGGTGGATAAGCCGGAGCAGAACCCGTGGTGGTGGGATGTGCTGCGGCACGGCCAGTCGTCGGCCTATGCGTCGTTCTTCGACATCGACTGGGAGCTGGCCGACGGCCGAATAGTCTTGCCGCTGCTGGGTTCCGACGATGACGTCGCGGACCTCGCCGCGGACGGGGACCTGTTGCGACTGGGTGATCTGGCATTACCGATCGCACCCGGCACCGGCCAAGGCAGCGGCCCCGAGGTGCACGACCGCCAGCACTACCGGCTGATCGGTTGGCGCAACGGGCTGTGCGGATACCGTCGTTTCTTTTCGATCACCTCGCTGGCCGGACTGCGCCAGGAAGACCCGGCGGTGTTCGAGGCCAGTCACGCCGAGGTGGCCCGGTGGTTCACCGAAGGACTCGTCGACGGCGTGCGCATCGACCACCCGGACGGACTGTCCGATCCAACCGGGTATTTGGCCTGGCTGCGCGAGTTGGTGGGCCCAGACGCCTACGTTGTGATCGAGAAAATCCTGGCCGCCGACGAGGCGTTGGAACCGACGCTGCCGGTGGCCGGCACCACCGGATACAACATGCTCCGCCAGGTGGGCGGACTGTTCATCGATCCGACCGGAGCGCCTGCTCTCACAGCACTTTACGAGTCGACGGGTGTCGACTACCAGGCCATGCCCAGGGTGCTGCACGACCTCAAGGCGACCGTGGCCAACGACACCCTGGGCAGCGAATTGGCCCGACTACGACGGGCCATCGCCGCCGCCACCGGTGTCGACCACCCGCAATTACCCGCTGCGGTGGCCGCACTGCTCGGCCACATCGGCGTCTACCGCTGCGATTACCAGGGACTGGCGGCGCTGCTGCCCAGTGCACTGGCTGAAACCGCCGCTGCTGCACCGGAACTAGCGCGGCCGTTGGAAGTGCTGGCCGCTGCTCTCGCCCTCGGCGGCGAACCGGACACCCGGCTACAACAGCTATGCGGCGCGGTGACCGCCAAGGCGACAGAGGACTGCCTGTTCTACCGCGATGCTCGACTGGTCTCGCTCAACGAAGTCGGCGGCGAACCGCATCGGTTCGGTGTCGGCGCCGCGGAATTTCACCACACCGCCGCCACCCGTGCGAGGCTGTGGCCGCAGGAGATGACCGCGTTGACCACCCACGACACCAAGCGCGGCGAAGACGTGCGGGCCCGGATCGGGGTGCTGTCGCAGGTGCCGTCGTTGTGGGTGGAGTTCGTCACCCGCTGGGAAGGCCTCACTCCCTCCCCTGACAATGCGACCGGCTTATTCTTGTGGCAGAACATCTTCGGTGTGTGGCCGATCAACGGCGATGTCACTGAGGAGCTGCGGGACCGCCTGCACGCCTACACCGATAAAGCCATCCGAGAAGCCGGATTGCACACCAGGTGGAACGACCCGGACTTCACATTCGAGACTGCGGTGCATCACTGGCTGGACTCGGTGCTGGACGGACCGGTGGCCGCACAGCTGACCGAGCTGGTCAACCAGCTCAACACCCACGCCGAAAGCGACGCGCTCGGTCAGAAACTACTCGCGCTGACCGTGCCCGGCATCCCGGACATCTATCAGGGCACCGAGCTGTGGGACGACAGCCTGGTCGACCCGGACAACCGCCGTCCGGTGGACTACGCCGCCCGACGGCAGGAACTGAAGTCTTTGCAGCATCCGAAAATCCGTCTCGTCAAAGCAGCTCTGCAATTACGCCGCGCCCGTTCGAACAGCTTCCTGCGTGGTGGCTACCACCCGGTGCTTGCCGCGGGGACAGCCGCCGATCATATGCTGGCGTTCCGGCGCGGTGACGACGTGCTCGTCGCGGTGACGCGCTGGACTGTGCGCCTTGAGCAAACCGGCTGGGGTGAGACCGAATTGACGGTGCCCGACGGTTCGTGGACCGACACGTTGACCGGCCGGTTGATCACCGGCCCAGTCCCGGCTGCCGAGTTGTTCGCCAAGCTGCCGGTGGCTTTGTTGGAGCGCACCGATGCATGAATTCGCCGTGTGGGCACCCACACCCGAACAGGTCCGCCTCGATGTGGACGGCCAGGTACATCCGATGACGCGCGGCCCGGACGGCTGGTGGCGGGCCGCCGTGGACGCGGCGCCGACCGCGCGCTACGGGTATGTTCTCGACGATGATCCGAAGGTGCTGCCCGACCCGCGATCGCCCCGCCAGCCCAACGGCGTGCACGAGCCCTCGCAGCTGTGGGAGTCGTCGCCGCAGGCGTGGACCGACGGCGGCTGGACCGGCCGTTCCGTGCAGAGTGCGGTGATCTACGAGCTGCACATCGGCACGTTCACACCGACGGGCACCTTCGACTCGGCTATCGAAAAGCTGGATCGCTTGGTCGATCTCGGCGTCGATTTCGTCGAGGTGATGCCGGTCAACGCCTTCTCCGGCACGCACGGCTGGGGCTACGACGGGGTGCTGTGGTTTGCCGTTCACGAACCCTACGGCGGACCTGACGGGCTGGTCCGCTTCGTCGACGCCTGCCATCGGCGCGGCCTGGGGGTGCTGATCGACGCCGTGTTCAACCACCTCGGCCCGTCGGGCAACTACCTGCCCCGGTTCGGCCCGTACCTGTCCTCTGCGAGTAATCCGTGGGGGGAAGGCATCAACATCGCCGACGCGGACTCCGACGAAGTACGCCGTTACATCATCGACTGTGCGCTGCGCTGGATGCGGGATTTCCACGCCGACGGCCTGCGCCTGGATGCCGTCCATGCGCTGGTGGACACCACCGCGATCGATATTCTGGAGGAGCTGTCGGCCGAAACCGATGCGTTGGCAGAACAACTGGGCCGTACGTTGTCGCTGATCGCCGAGAGCGACCTGAACGATCCACGGCTGATCACTCCGCGTAGCAGCGGCGGCTACGGGATGGCCGCGCAGTGGGATGACGACATTCACCACGCCATCCACACCGCGGTGTCCGGGGAGCGCCAGGGTTACTACGCCGACTTCGGGTCGCTGGCCACGCTGGCGAAGACGTTGCGCAACGGCTTTTTCCACGCGGCCACCTATTCGTCGTTCCGAAAAAGGCGGCACGGGCGACCATTGGAGACTTCCACGATCCCCGCTACCCGGCTGCTGGCCTACACCTGCACCCACGACCAGGTCGGCAATCGTGCGCTGGGTGATCGCCCGTCGCAGAACCTGAGCTATGGCCAGCTGGCGATCAAGGCCGCGCTGGTGCTCGGGTCTCCCTACACCGTAATGCTTTTCATGGGCGAGGAATGGGCAGCGTCGACCCCGTTCCAATTCTTCAGCTCCCATCCGGAGCCCGAGCTGGCACGCGCTACCGCCGAGGGACGCAGCAAGGAGTTCGCCGATCACGGATGGGACGCCGACGAGATTCCCGACCCGCAGGACCCGCGAACCTTCCAGCGCTCGAAACTGGACTGGAACGAGGCCGACGCCGGTGAGCATGCGCGACTGCGCCGGGTCTATCAGGACCTGATCGCGCTGCGGCGCAGTGAAACTGACCTGGCCGACCCCTGGTTAGACCACCTGGTGATCAACTACGACGAGGAGCAACGCTGGATCGTCATGCACCGGGGCGGGTTGGCAGTCGCCTGCAATCTGGGCGCCGCGGCAACCGATGTTCCGTTCACCGGCGAGGTGGTGTTGTGCTCTGCTTCGCCCGGCGTCGGCGCCACCGTCACCGAGCTGCAGCCGTATTCGTTCGCCATCTTGCGGGCTGTGCATAGCTGACTAGCCTGCGGCGCGGCGACCGCTGATGATGCGAGGATGACTCATCGCGAGCTGTTGCCGATTCCGCCGATGGAGACCGCCACCGATCCCGTGCGCTCGGCCGCCGATCTGCGCCAGCGGTGGCGAGCGCTGATGGGTCCACTGGGATTCGAGGAGCGGCTGCTGTGGTACGGCTTCATCGGGCCGGATCGTCGTCTTGCCAAAACGCTCAGCCAACTGCCCGTCGGCCCGCGACCGCAGGGCCGAGTCCTGTGGAACCTGATGTCGGCGCTGCGCACGCAACTCGACGACGTGGCGTTGGGCACCACGGTCGCGCTGCTGCTGACCGGGCCCGGACGCGGCCTCGTCTCGCCGGCCGACCGGATGTGGTCGAAGTCGCTGGCCGACCTGGCCGAAAGGTTCGCCGTCCCGCTGGAACCGATCTTCCGCGCCAACGACGAATCGCTCGAATTGGTTGCACCGGCGCACGCCAACGAAGACGCTTGCTAGACACGCGTCGACGCGACAAATCGAGTAGCTTTCGCGTTCGAGAAGCGCAGAAGTCGCGCGGAGAGCTGCCACCCGGCGTCGAGCTTGTCCGCGCTGGCAAGACAGTCGCCGCAATCCAGGGATACCGCGGAGTCACTGGCGCCGGGTTGGCGGAGGCGAAAAGGGTCGTCGAATCCATCCGGTAAACCCGGGCACGCGACCGCACCGGCTACAGCAGATAGCGGTAGGCCGCCGAGCCCGGCTCGATGGTTTCGATTTGCATTTCAGTGGCCCGCATCCGTTCCAGCAGACCGTCCAGGTCAGCGGCCGAGCCCAGCTCGATGCCCACCAGCGCCTCGCCGGTCTCCCGGTTGTTGCGCTTGACGTACTCGAACAGCGTGATGTCGTCGTTGGGTCCCAGCACGTCGTCCAGGAACCGGCGCAGCGCCCCGGGCTCCTGCGGGAAGTCGACCAAAAAGTAGTGCTTGAGACCCAAGTGGACGAGCGAGCGTTCCAGCACTTCCCCGTAGCGGGACACGTCGTTGTTGCCGCCGGAGACCAGGCACACCACGGTGGTTTCCGGCTCAACGTCGGCTTCCAACAGGCCGGCGACCGCCAACGCACCCGCGGGCTCGGCGATGATGCCCTCGTTTTGATACAGGTCGAGCATGGCGGTACACACCGCGCCCTCATCGACAGTGGTGATCGACACCATGTCGCCGGCGGCTGCCAACGCGGCGTAAGTCAGCCTCCCGGCGCGGTTCACCGCCGCGCCGTCGACGAATTGATCGACATGGTCCAGGGTCACCGGACCGCCGTGCGCCAGCGCCGCCATCATCGCCGCGGCACCGGCCGGCTCGACGCCCAGCACGGCGGTGTTAGTCGTCCGCTCGGCCAGGTAGGTGGTGATACCGGCGATGCACCCGCCGCCGCCGACCGGGACCACCACCAGATCCGGTTCGCCGTCGAGCTGGTCGAGCAGTTCGACGGAGATGGTGCCCTGGCCGGCGATGGTCCGCGGGTCGTCGAACGGCGGGACCAGCGTGGCGCCGGTGCGCGCCACATCAGCCAGCGCGGCCTCGGCCGCCAGGTCGTACGTCGATCCGCCGACGATCAGCTCGATGAAATCCCCGCCGTGATAGCGGATGCGGTCACGCTTTTGCTTCGGCGTCTTGGCAGGCACGTAAACGCGACCGTGAATACCCAGCGACCGGCACGCGTAGGCAAAGCCCTGCGCGTGGTTGCCTGCCGATGAGCAGACCACGCCGGCGGCTATGTCGGCCGGGGACAGCTGCACCAGCAGGTTGTAGGCACCGCGCAGCTTGTACGAGCGCACGGTCTGCAGATCTTCGCGTTTGAGGTAGACGCTCGCCCCGGTCGTCGCGGACAACCGGTCGCTGAACTGGAGTGGTGTGGGCGTGACCACCCCGGCGATTCGCTTGGCCGCGGCTTCGACGTCGGCCGCACAAAGGGGACGCAGCGGCCCACCAGCCGGGGTGCCGGTGCTGTGGCTCAGTTCGGCGGACACCGGTCAATGGTGCCATCCAGCTGCAAGTTCACCGCACAGGGGTGAGCACGAACAGCGGAATTTGCCGATCGGTCTTCTTCTGGTAGTCGGCGTAGTCGGGGTAGGCTGCGACGGCGCGCTCCCACCAGACGGCCTTTTCGTCGCCGAATACCTCGCGGGCGTCGTAGTCACGGGTGACGGCCCCGTCCTGCAACTCGACCCGCGGGTTCTTCGCCACGTTGTGGTACCAGACCGGGTTCTTCGGCGCCCCGCCGAGTGAGGCGACGATCGCATACTCGCCGTTGTGCTCGACCCGCATCAGCGGAGTCTTGCGGAGATTGCCGGTCTTGGCGCCCACCGTGGTCAGCAGGATGATGGGCATGCCCTGCATATCGGCGGCTTCGGTCCCACCGGATTCGGCATACTTGTCGGCTTGTTCTCGGGACCAATCCAAAGGACTGGGGGCGTATTCACCTTCGAGTGGCATGCCACCACCTTAAACGCGCCGATCTGGCCCGTCCCGTCTGGCCGCACGCTACTTCTCCGCATCCCCGTAGTGCGTAGGCGAGGAATCATCTCCTCATCCACGCCCTCAGATAACAGGTCTATTGCGGTATGTTCGCGACCCGGGAGGGCGCCCGTGGGCCGTGCCGTCCACCATGTAGAGTCTGCGACGGATACCGACAACCCGTGGTCCAACTCACGGCGCCCTACTTACCGGAAGTCGCACGATCCTCGCCTCGCGCGGGTGAAACATCCGCCTAAAAGATCGGACGTGACGCACGATGTTGCGGTACTCCTCCAATTATTTCTGCCTGCACGTCGTCGAGCGAAGACAGCCGGGCGCCACCTTGCCCGGGTCCGGCTAGCGTCGATGGCGATCACCGACGTACCTGAATACGCCCATCTGAATGGGGCGGACCTCGACGCGCTCGCGGCCGAGTTGGAAGCGATTCGCTGCGATATCGAAGCTTCGCGTGGCGCCAAGGATCGGGCATACATCACCCGCGCCATCACCTTTCAGCGCTGCCTTGAGATCTCGGCGAGGCTCACCATCGCCAGGACCAAAGGCAAAATTGGCTGGGTCGTCGGAACCGCAGCTCTGGCCGCGGCCAAGTGCATCGAGAACATGGAACTCGGGCATAACATCAGCCACGGTCAATGGGATTGGATGAACGACCCGGAAATCCACTCCAATAGCTGGGAGTGGGACACAGCCGGTCTCACGTCGCAGTGGCGGTACTCCCATAACTACCGACACCACGTCTTCTCGAACGTTGTCGGCGTAGACGACGACCTCGGGTTCCGGGTCATGCGAGTCACCCGGGACCAGGAGTGGTCGCGGGGCGAGTTGCTGCAACCGTTGCGCGCGGTGCTGCTGGCGCTCTTGTTCGAGTGGGGCGTCGCCCTGCACGGATTGTTTTCAGTGCAGGAAAACGAAACCACTGAAGCCGCCAAATCCGCCCACCAAACAGCGATGCTGCACAAGATGGCTCGCCAGGCCGTTAAGGACTATGTGCTGTTTCCGGCCCTGAGTCGTCGGCGGTGGCGCACGCTCGGGGCCAACGTGTTTGCCAACGGGTTGCGTAACGCGTGGGCCTACATCGTGATCGTCTGTGGTCACTTCGTGGACGGCGCCGAGAAGTTCAGCCCGTCAGTGCTGGAGGGTGAGACGAAGCCCGAATGGTTTCTTCGGCAAATGCTGGGTACCGCGAACTTCCGGGCCGGCAAGGTGCTCGGGTTCATGACCGGCAATCTCTGCTACCAAATCGAACATCACCTCTTTCCTGATCTGCCGCATAATCGGTACCCGGAGATCGCAGAGCGGGTGCGCGCCTTATGCATCGCCTACGATCTGCCGTATACGACCGGTCCGTTGCTGCGTCAGTACCTGCTCACCGTGCGCACAATCTGCAAGTTGGCGTTTCCGGATCGATTCCTTTCTGCGACCTGTGACGACGCACCAGAGACAGCGTCCGAGGACAGATTCCGGAATGTCGCCAAACAATCGCAGGTATCAGAAGCGGCGGACGACATGCAACGACGGGGACTAGCGACAGCCATATTTGCCCATCGAAATCAACGCCAGCTCGGAAAGCGCCTCTCGGCCTAGAAGTTTCGCGGGGGGCGGATCAGGGGTCTGCGCGGAATTCTGGCTCGGGCCTAGGCAGGCTGCGTTGTCGATGCGCTGCGGGGCTCGTGCACATCCGGGCCCGGTTCGCTGGCGTACAACTCGTCGATCTCACCGGCGTACTTGGCCATGATCGGCCGCCGCTTGAGCTTCATCGTCAGGGTGATCTCGTCACCACCGGGCTCCCACAGGGTGGGCAGCACGCGGAAGCGCTTGATCTGCTCAACCCGCGACAGTTTGGCGTTGCCCTCCGCCACGCCGGCCGCGATCCGCGCGATCACCTGCGGGTCGGCTGCCAGCGCCTCGGCAGAGGCGTCGGCGATTCCGTGCTGGGCGGCATACGGGCCGACCGAATCGGCGTCGAAGACCAACAGCGCGGTGTTGTAGGGGCGGCCGTCACCGATGGCAAGCATTGCGCCGACCATCGGGCAGGCGGCCATCACGGTGGTCTCGATGTTGGCCGGCGACATGTTCTTTCCGGCCGCGTTGATGATCAGCTCTTTCTTGCGGTCGACGATCCGCAGATAACCGTCGTCGTCGACGTCCAGGATGTCGCCGGTGTGCAGCCAGCCGTCGGGGTCGATTGCCTCGGCGGTCTTCGCCGGCTCGCCGCGATAGCCCTTCATCACCAGCGGGCCCCGCACCAGGTACTCGCCGTCCTCGGCGATCTTGCCTTCCAGCCCGGGCAGCAGCTTGCCCACGCTGCCCAGTCGCGCCTCGGCCGGATGACTCACGCTGGCAACGCAACTCAGCTCGGACATACCCCACACCTCGGCAATCGGGATGCCGATACCGGCGAAAAAGGCCAGCGTTTCGTTGGGGATCGGCGCCGCACCCGACACCGCCCACCGCAGCTCGTCGAATCCCAGCGTGGCCCGCAGCTTCGACAGCACCAGCTCTTCGGCTTTCTCCCAGTCGGCCGCTGCGTCGTCGGAAAGCGGCTCGCCGGCTATCAGCGCCGCGGCGCGTTTTCCGGCAACCGACATGGCCCATTGCAGGGCCTGACGCTTCGCCTCGTCCTGTTCGTGGGTGACCGCGAATTCGATTGCCGCTTTGAGCTTTTCCCAGACCCGGGGCACCGCACCCCAAATGGTCGGACGCGCGTCGGCCAGCGCCGCCGCAACCGCGCGCGCATCCGAAACCACGGTGACCTGGGCCCCGAACACCTCTTGGTTGTACAACGCCATCGTCCGGTCGGCGATATGTGCCGTCGGCAGAAACGACGTGACCCGGTCGCCGAACTGCACGCCCAGGACGGCTTCGAGGGCCTGTGCCTCGAACATCAGGTGGGCGTGCGTCATCTCCACCCCTTTAGGGTTTCCCGTCGTCCCAGAGGTGTAGATGAGGGTCACCACATCGTCGGCCTGCACCGCCCGCCAGGTCGACTCGAAATCAAAGTCTTCGGCACCGGCGGCGTAGAGGTCATCCAGCGAGAGCGTGCCTTCCGGGGACCCGTCGATGCAGATGATCTGGTCTAGCTTCGCGCCACTGGCCCGGACCCGGTCGACATACTGCTGCTCGCAGATCAGCACTTTGGTGCCGGCATTGTCGAAAACGTAGGTGAGTTGTTCGGCGGGCAGCGTGTTGTAGACCGAGAACGAGGTGGCGCCGAGGTGCTGCGCACCGACTTCCAGCGGGTAGAACTCGATGCGGTTGGCCATCATCAGCGACACCGTGTCGCCGCGGCGGACCCCCAGACCGGCCAGGCCGGCCGCGACCCGGCGCACGTCGGCCGCGTACTCCCGCCAGGTCATGGTCTGGGTGTCGCCCGGGGTGCGCAGCGCAACGGCGTCCGGGTCGATCGCCGCGTTGCGCTGGAATGCCTCACACAGCGTCGTCGGCAGCTCGGGGGTGGTTTTCGAATCGGTCACTCAGCCGAGGCTAGTCGCGGAGTAACTTGCCGGTATGGGAATTGCGATCACCGAGTTGACACCCGTCGAACGGACCGCGTTCGTGACCCAATACGCCCGTGCTCTCGACAGCCGTTGGCCCAGGCCGATACTCGGCGACACATTGGCCGACGAAATCGTGGCCAAGATCGACTACGACTTTCAGGCTTTGCGCGTGCCATCGAGCGCGGTGCGCCAGACCGCGCTGCGCGCCAAGATGCTCGACGATCGGGCGCGCAGTTTCATCGCTGAACACCCCGACGCCGTCATGGTGTCTCTCGGCGCGGGCCTGGACACCGGCATGCGGCGGGTCGAGCCGCCGGCCACGGTGGACTGGTACAACGTCGACCTGCCAAACGTCATCGCGCTGCGCGACGAGGTGGTTCCCGCCCACGACCACGCGCATTCGGTGGCTGCGTCGCTGGCCGACGATGGTTGGACTGACCAGATCCCCGCCGACCGGCCCACCATGCTGATCGCCGACGGCCTGCTAGCGTTCCTGCCCGAGCCGGTGATCGTCAACCTGTTCCGCCACATTCCGGAGCATTTCCGGTCCGGCGAACTGGCTCTCAACGACTACGGGCGGGTCGGGTCGCTGAGCCTGATGGCCATGAAAATTGTGTTCAGCGCCGTCGGGAACCAGTGGGACTACCGGGGTTTCAAGGACGCCCAGCTGCCCGAGACGTGGAGCCCGCGCCTGACGCTGGTCGAGGAGGCCAGCCTGGCCCACACTCCCGAGGTCGACCGGTATCCGGCGGGGGCGCGTGTGTCCACGCGACTGATGGGAATGACCAAGGGCGGCGCCCGCACAGCGCGAATCCTGCGCTATCGATTCGCCGGACCGGAGAGGTGACGACGATGGCTTCGACGTCTGGGACGCTGATCACGGGGGCCAACGTATGGGATGGGATCTCGGCCCAGGCGGCGCCGCGACAGGTGCTCGTCGTCGACGGTCGAATCCAGCAGCTGGCCGACGCGATCGATGCGCCGGCAGAGGCGCGGGTGGTGGATCTTTCCGGGCACACCCTGACGCCGGGCTTCATCGACTGTCATACCCACCTGACGTTGGCACCGCCGGTTGGCGTGATGCTCGCTCTCGAATCGAGCACCGCGAAGACGTTGAAGGCTCTGCCGGTGCTGCGGACCTTGCTGATGAACGGGTTCACCACGGTGCGTGACTTGGGCTGCGGAGACGTCGACTATCCCACGATCGACCTGCGCAACGCGGTAGCGGCCGGCATCGTCTGGGGCCCGAGGATGGTGGTGGCACCGCACATGATTTCGGCCCGCGGCGGCCACGGCGACTTCAGCGGGATGGTGGCCGACGAATACCAAGGTCCCTCCAGGCCACTGGAATTGGCGGTAGCCGACGGCGGCGACGAGATCCGCACCCGGGTAAGGCAGGAAATCCGCGCCGGCGCCGACTGGATCAAGTTCGCCGCCACCGGCGGCTTCGCCTCACCGTCGGACGACCCCGGGCATGCCACCTACAGCCAGGAGGAGATGAACGTCCTAGTCGCGACCGCCGCCGACCTCAAGATTCCGGTCACCCCGCACAGTTACGGCGACGAGGGTATCCAGCGCGCCGTGCGAGCCGGGGTCCGCAGCATCGAACACGGAAATCTCGCGTCGTCCGAGACACTGCGAATGATGCAGGACGCCGGGGTCTTTATGGTGCCCACCCAGTACACGATCCTGTCCGGTGCCCGCCGTGGCGAAAGCGATCCGCTGTGGGCCGCTATGCCGGAGCACTCGCGCCGCAAGATGCAGAAATACCGCGGCGCGCTATTGGATGCGGCCGAGCACCTGGCCGCCAGCAATGTTCGGATCGCCTTCGGAACCGACGCCGGAATGTTTCCCCACCATGACAATTGGCGCGAGTTCCCGATGATGGTGTCCAACGGTATCAGCCACTTGCGCGCGCTGCGCGCCGCCACCAGCGTGGCGGCCGAGCTGCTGCGTCTCGACGACCTGGGCGTGATCGCCAAAGGCAAGATCGCGGATCTGATTGCCATGCCCGGCGATCCCCTCAGCGACATCGACGTCACCGGGCAGGTGGATTTCGTCATGAAAGACGGTGTGATCTATAAGGGTCCAGCTAAGGCGGCCTAACCGCCCAAGCACCCCGGGTGTTCGTTTAATCTCGAGTTGGGCGACCGCGTTTGACCGCGCTCGCCGAACTGCCTAGGCCACCCTTAGTCGCACGGTTCCGCGCTGAGCCCTTTGGCTTCTGCTGACCACCGGCTGCACGAGTTTTGGCGACAGCAGTGCGCGTTGAGCGGCGCTGGCCGGATGGCGACGCCTGCCAGTGCCGCAATTGCGCCACCGCCGCTTCAAGGGTGTCCCGCAGCGGGGCGATGTCTCCTCGGACGCGGGCCAATAACATGCCACCTTGTAGCGCCGCGATGACTGAACTTGCCAGCCGACGCGGATCGGCATCGGCGACCAGCTGTCCCCGATCCTGGATAGTCTGCAACCCGTTCGCCAACGGGGCTTCCCAGCGGCGGAACGCTTCGTCGAGAAGCGGGCGAAATGTCTCATCGTTTTTAAGCTCCGCCGCCATCGTGCCCAGCGGGCAGGCAAATGGGCCGCCGGGGGCCGAATGTGCCGTCAGGATCTCCGATACCCAAGCGTCGATGCCCTCCCAGGATTCGATGTGGGTCAGGCTGGGCTGCCGTGCGAGCACCAACTCCAATTGCCGCTCGACCACCGCCGCAACCAGGTCGGCTTTGCTGTCGAAGTAGTGGTACAGCTGCGATTTACCCGAGCCTGCCGCCGCAAGGACGTCGTCCAGGCTGGTCATGCTGACACCTTTTTGGTACATCAAAGTGGCGGCGGCATCAATGATCGACGCGCGGGCACGACGGCCGCGCTCGGTGGCTGGCAGCGCGCGTGCGGACACTGCCGATGACGACGCAGACACTGACCTAGTTTACAAGCGCATTACGCCCAACCAGGGCATTGGATGGGTGCCACACTAGCCGCAGGGCGGTCCAAGCACGGTCTGAATCGCTCTTGGCCGATGGATGTCCCGTCGCGGGACGCTCCGAAGCCGACGACCAAGTTCAGTACCTGCGAGGATTTGTCTGACGGTGCAGCACGGCGATCACTCGAGCGTGGATCTCGACGATGCTGATCACTGCAAGTCCGGCCGACGCGGCGATGCCTTCGAGGGCGACAGCGTTGACCCGTGACCAGGGAAACCATTGACCGACATGGTGTTTCGTTTCCCAACGCAACAGCTCGTGACCGCTCTTCACGGATAACAGATCGATTTCGGCGATCACGATGCCGCCGGGCGCAAGCAACTCCGCCGCTCGGCGCAGCGTCCGCACGGGGTTACCGCCGATACCGATGTTGCCGTCGGTGAGCAGAATTTGATCCCAGCAGCCGGCGGCCGGCAACGGTCCGAACAGGTCGGCGCGGATCGCGGCTCCACCGCGCTGCCGGGTCAGCTCCACCGCAGTACGGCAGGTGTCAACGCCCAGCGCCGCCGCGCCGCGTTTCTGTAGTGACACAGTGAAGCGGCCCGGTCCGCAGCCCAAGTCCAGAGTGGGGCGGCGTGAACACAGCCGCAGCACATGCTCGTCTGCGAACCGGTCACGATGGCTAGCGCGCGGTCCCCCGATCCAGCGCGACATCGGAAGTTCGCGCACGTGGCCGCAATCATTACGCGCCCAGCAGCGTGCGCCTTCGACAGCTGCCCGATAGATCAGCTCCAGAGTCATCGGAACGCCCGCAAACCCGCTCGCGAGCGACACCAGGTCGGCAGTCTCAGCTCGTCGGCGCTGCGCGCGCAAAGCCCCACCTCAAAGTCCGAGACTCAATCGGTCTCGGCCTCAGTGCCGGCAAGTGCGGCGATGATGTCGGCCACCTCCGTGCGGGCGGTGTAGTCGGGGTGCACGTCCACGAACCGCACGGTGCGGTCCGGGTCGACGATCAGCACGGTTGGCATCGGCAGTTGTGTGGAGCCCTCCTCGTTTACCTCTGCGAGGTCAAGTCCCAGCCTGCGCTGTGCCGCGAGCACTTCCTCTCCTTGCTCGAACGCAATCCCGATACGGCGGGCCAACCGGCTGCCCGGGTCCGACAGCACTTCAAAATCCAGGCCCGCCCTCTCGGCGGTGGAGAGGGATCCGTCGGGCGGCTGCGGGCTGATAGCGGCCAGGGTGGCGTGCCACGCACCTAGTCGCGGCAACAGCTCCCGCTGATAAGTACGCAGCGCCAGGTTGCAGTACGGGCACCAGCCGCCGCGGTAGAACACCACCACCGCAGGACCGATGGCCACCAGGTCCTCCAAGCTCACTGGCTTCCCCACCGCGTTGCGCAACGTGAACGACGCCAGCGTGTCACCAACTCTCACGACCCCAGCCGGAACCCCGCGCGCATTAAACCGTTGTGAGCTGCGGCTGAACACCTCGACCACATCGGCGGGCAACTGCGCCGCAGATTCCGCCTGCAGGCGCTCTGATTGCTCACGAATGCTTAACGACATGGACCCTCCTAGACCTAGCTGGCCGGACTATAAACCGGCGATAACCGTACTATCTAGTACATATTCCGATGTAACCGAGACCGTGCCGTGCTGTCAAGGCGCTCAACGATATTAGGTTCGCGGACCATTGAGGGGTTGCCCAATCCCCGCGCAAACGCCACCGGCGCTTCGTTGGCAGTGCCGACGTCAGAGAACAAGCGCGTGACCCGCGGCCGGCAGATCAAGAACCGCTAGAAAGAACGCGCCACTTCGGATGACCAGCCGTGAATTGCCCGGTCGTTCGGTTGCAATAGGCTTCATCCGGGACCCGTCGGCGACTCCGAGCGCCGTCGGTGACCGGGCTGAGCGTTTGCATCGGTCCTTTAGCATTGCGTCCTGAATGTACTTGACAGTACATCGTCGGTCGGGGAATCGTAGACGGCGTCCGCCGACACGATCACAGAGCGGAGAGGTGTTGGAAATCCTACGTACACCCGATGAACGGTTTGTCGATCTGCCCGGCTATTCGTTCGAGCCCCACTACGTCGACATTGGCAACGGTGGCGTGACGCTTCGAGTGCATTACCTCGATGAAGGCGCGGAGACGGCACCGGTGGTATTACTCCTGCACGGTGAACCATCATGGTCTTACCTGTACCGGCATATGGTTCCGGTCCTCACCGCCGCCAGCCTGCGGGCGGTGGCGATAGACCTGGTGGGCTTTGGTCGTAGCGATAAACCGGCCAACCGCGCCGATTACACCTACCAAGCCCACGTCGACTGGATGCGTGCGGCAATCGATGCCATCGGGCTGGACGATATCAACCTGGTTTGTCAGGACTGGGGTGGCCTGATCGGACTTCGCCTGGTCGCAGAACAACCCAGACGCTTTACTCGGGTGATTGCAGCCAACACTTTCCTGCCGACCGGCGATGTTCATCCCGGTGAAGCGTTTCTGGCCTGGCAGCGCTATAGCCAGGAAGCACCAGAACTAAAGATTGGCGCAATCGTCAACGGCGGTTGCCGCACAGCGCTGTCCAACGACGTTGTCGAAGCCTACGATGCTCCGTTTCCTGACGACAGCTTCAAGGCCGGCGCTCGGCAGTTCCCGATGCTCGTTCCCACCTCACCCGACGATCCGGCCGCACCGGCCAACCGGGCGGCCTGGGCGGCTCTCGCGAACTATCATCGTCCATTCCTCTGCGCGTTCTCTGATTCAGATCCGATCACCCACGGGGCTGACACAATCCTGGCAGCGCACGTGCCCGGAGCCCGTCAGCACCGGCCGGTCACGATCCAGGGCGCCGGCCATTTCCTGCAAGAAGACAAAGGCGAAGATCTAGCACGCGTAGTCGCCGATTTCATTAGCGCCACCGGCTAGCGTCGTCATAGCCACCGATGCAGCGGGCCGCCGATCAGGAGTTCGGCCCGATCCCTTCGTTTCAACGCTGACAGGACGAGCGAAGTTGTCGAAAGCCGCGAAGCCAGAAGCGGCCAGGCAATGACGATCACCGAGAGCACTCCCATGATCGGGTACTGAGCGATGAGCTGGTCAGAGCTCCAATAGGTCATCAGCGTCAGCAGCGAGACCATCGTGGCCGGCAGGCTCAGGACGCCCAGTATCAGCGCAACGCCTAAGCAGGTCTCAAGCAGCGGGATCAGAAAACCGAATAAACCTGGCCACCCGCGGAGCGCGAACTCCGCCAGAACCGTGAAGTATTCGGGCACCCGGCTATTGGATTTTGCACTATCCGCAACCAACAGGATGTCCGCGCGGCCGAAGTGGGCGGCGTACTTGAACAGTCCCTCGTGAAGCCAGAGGATCCCGAGACCAACTCTTGTTGCACCGACAACAATCGGTGCAACAAGAGTTGACTTCACCTGGATCTTCATGCCAGTGCGGCTGCTCCGAACACGGCCTTTGCCTTGTCGCAGTTGATCACCACGGTGTTGTACTTCGACGCGTCCACCCCCGCGATAGAGAAGGTCTGAGACACCTTGTCGAATGCGACCTTGCCGAGCGCCGCGCCAGCGGCCACCGCGCTTTCGTCGGTGCCGTTGGTTAAGTAGATGTGCAGATCCGGACCCGGATCCGAGGAGAAGTCGGAGAGTGCGACCTGATCGGCGGCGATCTTGACCGCTCCGGCGACGTGCTTGTCGTTGAGGCCCATAAAAGTGCCCGTCCGTGTCCCCGACGCACTCTGAGCCATCGCCGTGGTCATTGCTGGCGACTGAGGTGGGGAGGACTGAGGGCCAGGTCCGGCATTGTGCGTCGAAGTGCCGCACGCCGTTAGAGCCACAGCACCGGTCAATAGCGCTGCTCGTGCGAGCGTCCTAAATCGCATCGGAATGTCCCTTCTCGATAAACCCAGCAGAATGTACTAGCTAGTACATCAAACTCTGCAGGCTGGATGCAAGTAGATCCTCCGACCGGGATGTACAGATGCGAGCATTCGGTATCGATGCGCGCGGAAGGACATCCTGACTTGCGCTGTCACGGGCAAGAATTGCTACGTAACAAGGGCGCTGGCGTTGCGCAGTTAGCGCCGGCTCGTTATGCCGCAAGCTGCGGACGACTATCCACCGCACCGTACCGGCTGGTACATAAATCTAACCGCCCAGGCAACCCGGGCCGAGCAGCGCCTTGAGATCGCCCATCAGCGCCGGGGACGGCGTCACCCGCAGCGATGAGTCCAATTCGAGCGTGGTGATCCGGTCCCCGCTGACTAGCCGCAGATGCACCTGCGACGTGCCGGGGTGTTGTGCCAGGACCTGCTTGAGGGCGCTGACCTTGTCGATGGTGCACTGCCGCGTCGGCAGGCTGACCGCCAGCGGTCGGTTCGCCTGCGCGTTGGAAAAGTCAGGCACCACAAGGTCGTTGGCGATCAGTGTGGTGCGGTCATCCCGGATCGCGACCTTTGCAGTGACGAGGACCACCGTGTCGTCGACAACGTCGGCGCCGAAGGCGGAGTAGGTGTGCGGGAAGAACATCACTTCGATGCCACCGGTGAGGTCTTCCAGTTGAGCTGAGGCCCAAGGCATTCCGTTCTTGTTAACCCGCCGGTTCACCGACGCCAGGATGCCGCCTACCTTCACCAGCGTCTCGTTGGCGACCTCGCCGTCGAGGATTGCCGGGATCGCCGTGTCGACTTGGGTCGCCAGCAGATGCGCGACACCGTTGAGCGGATGTCCGGACACGTACAGGCCCAGCATCTCGCGCTCCAGCGCGAGTTTATGCTTGTCGTCCCACTCCTCGTCGGGGACCCTGATGGTGAAGACCGCGTCGGCGCCTGCTCGCCCGTCATTCGGGTCACCGCCGAACAGATCGAACTGGCCCATCGCCTCGGCCTTCTTGGTGCCCAGCACCGAGTCGACCGCATCGGTGTGCACCAGGAACAGTCCCTTGCGGGGGTGATTCAGCGAGTCGAAGGCGCCGGCTTTGATCAGCGATTCGGTGACCTTCTTGTTGCAAGCCGCGATGTCGACCTTGTTGAGGTAGTCGGAAAAGTCGGTGAACTTGCCCTTCTCGGTACGGGTGTTCAATAGCGAAGCAACGACATTGGCGCCGACGTTGCGCACCGCTCCTAGCCCGTAGCGGATGTCGGTGCCGACCGAGGCGAAGTTCAACCCGGACTCGTTGACGTCCGGCGGCAACACGGTGATGCCGAGCTTGCGGCAGTCGGCCAGATAGACGGCGGCCTTGTCCTTGTCGTCACCGACCGAGGTGAGCAACCCGGCCATATATTCGGCGGGATAATTCGCCTTGAGATAGGCGGTCCAGTAGGACACCATGCCGTATCCGGCGGCATGCGACTTGTTGAACGCGTAGTCGGCGAACGGCAGGATGGTGTCCCACAACGCCTTGATGGCCTTGGCTGAGAACCCGTTGGCCTGCATGCCTTCCGAGAAGCCCTCGAACTCCTTCTCCAGCACTTCGCGCTTCTTCTTGCCCATCGCCTTACGCAGAATGTCGGCTCGCGCGAGCGAGTAGCCGGCCACCTTCTGCGCGATACGCATGATCTGCTCCTGATACACGATCAGGCCGTAGGTCTCGGCGAGGATCTCGCGCAGCGGTTCCTCGAGTTCGGGGTGAATGGGCTTGATCGCCTGCCGGTTGTTCTTGCGGTCGGCGTAATCGTTATGGGCGTTCATGCCCATCGGACCGGGCCGATACAGCGCGATCACTGCGACGACGTCTTCGAATCCGGTGGGCTGCATGCGGCGCAGCAGATCGCGCATCGGCCCGCCGTCGAGCTGGAAGACCCCCAGCGTGTCTCCGCGGCCCAACAGCGCGTAGGTGGCCGCGTCGTCGAGCGGCAGCGACTCGAGATCGACGTCGATTCCCCTGTTGGCCTTGATGTTCGCGATTGCGTCGCCGATGATCGTCAGGTTGCGCAGACCGAGGAAGTCCATCTTCAGCAGACCGATCGCTTCACATGCCGGGTAGTCCCAGCCGGTGATGATGGCCCCGTCTTGCGGTCGCTTCCATAGCGGGATCGCCTCGGTCAGCGGCTCGCTGCTCATGATCACCGCGCAGGCGTGCACGCCCGCGTTGCGGATCAGGCCTTCCAGCCCGCGCGCGGTTTGGTAGATGGTCCGCACATCGGGATCGGTGTCGATCAGGCCGCGGACCTCGGCGGCTTCCTTAAAGCGCTCGTGGTTGGGATC
>Ga0335075_10004319_pt1 | contig 22288 bp, 21 predicted proteins | sample Lox_Sample_24_FD_206723 | JGI IMG/M metagenome (GOLD analysis project Ga0335075, IMG submission 206723) | Soil microbial communities from Loxahatchee National Wildlife Refuge, Florida, United States - Lox_Sample_2.4 | ecosystem: Environmental > Terrestrial > Soil > Wetlands | place: USA...
CTACCAGCAGGACGTGGAGCGCCAGTTCGTGAACGTGCAGAAGCGGCTGATCGGCGAGCCGCTCATCGACTACGTGCAGCCGTTCGGCGGCGGCTACTTCTTCACCCTCCCCGGCGTCCGCAACGCGTCCGACTGGTACGGGAAGGGGATGCTGGCGTAGCCGCGGGCCGGTTCCGGTCGCGCCGCCGAGGATCGGGTGTACGTACCGGGGCCAGGTGACGACGGTAGCTACCCCAATGATGAGAAAGGCCCGGCTAGCGTCGAGCGCCGCTACCGGCCGCCGGTGGCGACGGCGAGTAGTCGCTGTCCCTCGGGCGGAAGCGGATCGTCGGGCTTCCACACGGCGGTGAGCTGCCTGGTCAGCGGGGGACCGGCGACCTCGACGGCCATCAGGCGGCCGAGCACCAGGTCGTCCCTGACCGCCAGCCGGCTGAGCACGCCGGGACCGACCCCGGCCGCGATCGCCGACCTGACGGCGGCGCTGGTCCCGAGCTCCATCGCGATCCTCGGGCGCAGCGGCGGATCCTGGGCGGCGAGATGATCGGTCAGCGTGTCCCTCGTCCCGCTGCCGGCCTCCCTCATGACCAGCGGCGTCGCCGCGATCTCGGCCAGCCCCAGCGGCCGGCGGCGGCCGGCCAACGGGTGACCGGGCGCGGTCACCACCAGCAGTTCGTCGTCGCGGACATGGGCCGTGACCAGATCCGACGGCAGATGCGGGGTCTCGATGAAGCCGAGCCCGGCCTTGCCGTCGCGGACCAGCTCGAGCACGCCGGTCGAGTTGGCGACGGTGAGCTCGACGACGGTGGGCGGGTAGCCCGCCGCGTGCGCGGCCGCGTCGGGCGCGACATTGACGTGCCCGGCACCGCCTTGTGCGGCACGGTCTTGTACGGCACCGCCTTGCGCGGCACCGCCTTGCGCAGCGTTGCCTGGCCCGCCGCTGGCCTGCGCGCCGCTGGCCTGCGCGCCGCTGGCCTGCTCGACGGCGCGGAGCTCGACCAGCCAGTGCGGTACCAGATGCTCGGCGATCGTCTGACTGGCGGCGATCGCGAGCCGGTGCGACACCCCGGACCTGATCGAGCGCAGGCCGGCCTCCAGGCGGTCGGCGGCGTCGAGCACGTCCTCCGCCCAGCCGACCACGAGCCTGCCCTGCTCGGTGAGGTGCGACCCCGACGGCGTCCGGGCGAGTAGCGTCACCCCCGTCGCCCGCTCCAGGGTCCGCATCCGCGCCGACAGCGCCTGCTGCGAGACGCCGAGCACCGACGCGGCGGCGGCGATCGACCCCTGCCTGCCCACCTCGCGCAGCGCCCGCAGCGCCCCCAGGTCATGCACGGTCTCGGTCATCGGTTACAAGCGTAACTTGCGACCGCTCCCGGGCTTAGCCGCCTTCCGCAGCGCACCGACACGGCGGCCGCGCAACGGCCATGAGCGCTCCGCAGGCGGACTGGCGCGGCGTCACCCAGAACGCGCGCCCCGGAGCCGGGTCAGCGCGGTGTCAGCCGGAACGCGCGCGCCCCGGCCGCCCAGGCCAGGTGCAGGTCGGTCTGGTCGGGGTTGCCGTCCGCGTCGAGGCCGACGCGGTTGAATTTGGCGAAGGTGCGGTTGTCGCGGCACATGACGCCGTAGGCGTCGGTGACGGCCCGTTCGTCGGTGAAGACCTCGACATCGGCCAGCCGCCGCCGGCCCTTGAGGCGGATCACCACCGCCTCCCCGGTGCGCAGGTTCCGTCCCCAGCCGAAGGGCGTGCCGATGAGCAGGTCGCCCTCGCTGCGGGTGTAGGCGACCGGGACCGTGAAGTGACGCCCGGACTTGCGGCCCACGATATAGAGCGTGACCAGCCGGCTGCCCGCGAGTCGGCACAGCAGCGGCGTGCGCAGCAACCCCCGCACGATGCGATTCCCCACCCGCTGCATCGCCATCGTCTGCGCGCGCGGGCTCGGCCGCACCGCCGGATTGCCGGTCACCGATTCGTTAGTCATCTGGTGCTCCTTACCGTTTGTTACCTCGGCCCCGTTCGGGTCGTCTATGGGTATGACGAGCCGAGCGGAAGGAAGGTAACAGTGGATACGGCAGACGGCTCGACCGCTCAGTTTCAGGCGCAGCGCGCGCATCTGCGCGCGGTCGCCTACCGGATGCTCGGCTCGCTGAGCGAGGCCGACGACGCCGTCCAGGAGACCTGGCTGCGGCTGAACCGGTCAGGGGCCGAGGTGGAGAACCTGCGCGCGTGGCTGACCACCGTGGTGTCCCGCGTCTGCCTGGACATGCTGCGGGCCCGGGTGACCCGCCACGAGGAGCCGCTCGACGCGCACGTGCCTGACCCGGTGGTCACCGCCGACGGCGACGGTCCCGAGGAGCAGGCGCTGCTGGCGGACTCGGTCGGCCTCGCCCTGCTGGTCGTCCTCGACACGCTGTCGCCCTCCGAACGGCTGGCGTTCGTGCTGCACGACATCTTCGCCGTGCCGTTCGAGCGGATCGGGCCCATCCTGGATCGGTCAGCGGCCGCGGCCAAACAGCTGGCCAGCCGGGCCAGACGCCGGCTGAGCGAGGTCGGCTCGGCGGCCGAGGCCGAGACCGATCCCGCCCGGCAGCGCGAAGTGCTGCGCGCGTTCCTGGCCGCCTCCCGTGAGGGCGACTTCGCGGGCCTGCTGGCGGTGCTCGACCCGGACGTGGTGCTGCGGGCCGACGCCGGATCCGGCCCGATGGGACCCTCGCGGCTGCTGCGCGGCGCGTCGGAAGTGGCCGCCCAGGCCATGAGCTACGCGCCGATGGCCAGGTTCGCCCAGCCGGTGCTGGTCAACGGGGCACCTGGGCACCTCATCGCCCGCGACGGGCGGCCGCTGGTCGTGATCGGCGTGACCACCCGCAACGGCAAGATCACCGAGATCGACATCCTGGCCGACCCGGAGCGGCTGAGCCGCCTGGGCCTGGAGGACCTGATCGGCTAGATCCCCGTTACAAGGGTAACTTGTAACCTCACAAGGCCAGCCGCCTTCTCCCAGGTCAGCGATAGGGCGACCCTGGATGAGCCATGAACGCCGTTACACACGCGCCCACCGCTGCCCTGACTGCCACCGCTGCCCCGACTACCTCCGCTGCCACCGGTGCTTCCACGGCGGCGCCCGTGCGCTCGTGCCCCGAGCAGGCACGGGCCGTCCTCCCCGGCCTCGCGCTCGCGGTCGCCGTCGCCGCGGTGGCCACGGTCGTGGGGCAGCACGTGCCGCTGGTCGGCAGCGCCGTCCCCGGCGCCGTGATCGGCGCCGTCATCGCGCTCGCGATCAAGCCCGGCGCCCGGCTCGCGCCCGGCATCAAGTACGCGGGCACGTTCCTGCTGCAGTGCTCGGTGGTGCTGCTCGGCACCCAGCTCTCGATCGCGGAGGCGGCGCGGGTCGGTCTGGCGTCGCTGCCGGTGATGCTGGGCACGCTGGCGGTCTGCCTGAGCGCGGCCTGGCTGTACGGCCGGCTGCTCGGCATCCCCCGCGACCTGCGCACGCTGATCGGCGTCGGCACCGGCATCTGCGGCGGATCGGCCATCGCCGCGGTCTCCCCGGTGATCGAGGCGGCGTCGACCGACGTGGCCTACGCGATCTCGACGATCTTCCTGTTCAACATCGCGGCCGTGCTCGTCTTCCCGCTCATCGGCCACGCGATCGGGATGAGCCAGCAGAGCTTCGGCCTGTTCGCGGGGACGGCCGTCAACGACACGTCCTCGGTGGTCGCCACCGCGACCACCTACGGGGCCGCCGCCGCCAACCACGCGATCGTGGTCAAGCTGGTCCGCACGCTCATGATCATCCCGATCTGCCTCGGCCTGGCCGGCCTGACCGCGCGCAGGCAGCCGGCCGAACGCAGGTCGACGGCTTCGCCTCACCCGGTGGCGTCCGCCCGGATCTCGCCGCTGCGGGTGGTGCGGCTGGTGCCGTGGTTCCTGATCGGCTTCGTGGTGGCGGCCGGGCTCAACTCGGCCGGCGTGATCCCGTCCGCTAGCCATGGCCCGCTCCAGCACGTGTCGGTCTTCCTGGTCGCCGTCGCCCTCTCCGCGATCGGCCTGTCCACCAACGTGCCGGCGCTTCGCAAGGCCGGCCCCAAACCGGTGCTGCTCGGCGCGCTGCTCTGGATCACGGTCGCCGTCGCCAGCCTGGGCCTGCAGACCCTCAGCGGCACCCTCCGCTGACGGCGTACCTGCGCGAACCCCCCGGTGAGTGCCCGGCAGCCCGTCCTGCAGGACCGGCCTTCCTGACGAGGTGGTCAGAACTGATAGGAGGCTGTGGCTCGTCCCGGGGAAAGGGGGTCATCTGACGGGGTGATGGGTCTCGTGAGCCCTTGCACTAGACAGGTCGGTCTAGCTATAGTAATGACTAGACAGAACGGTCTACCTAGTTCAAGGAGCGGTCATGAGCGGCAGCAGCGAACTCCCGGCGCCGGTCGCCCTGGTCACCGGGGCAACCAGCGGGATCGGCCGCGAGGTGGCCAGGAAGCTGGCCGCCGACGGTTTCTCGGTCCTGGTGCACGGCCGTGACACGGCGCGCGGAGCGGAGGTGGTGGACAAGATCATCAACGTCGGCAGCATGGCCGGCCAGATCGGCCTGGCCGGGGGAGCGGCCTACAGCGCCACCAAGGCCGCGCTGGCGTCGCTGACCAGGTCCTGGGCGGCCGAGTTCAGCCCGCGGGGCGTTAGGGTGAACACTGTCGCTCCCGGCCCCGCCTACACCGACGGCGCGGTGCCGGAACGCACCGCGGCGCTGGGCGGCACCACCCTGCTCGGCCGCGCCGCCGAGGCGAGCGAGATCGCCGAGGTGATCGCGTTCCTCGCGTCGCCGAAGGCCGCCTACATCACCGGTGCGGTCATCGCCGCCGACGGCGGTCGCACCGCCGTCTGACCACGCGTCAGCATCCGTCCAGACCACAGCGCAGCGCAGGAGGGGCCCGCCATGAACGAGAGCACCGACGCCGAGACGGCAGACGCCGCAACCGAGCCACGCGGCAGCGGGGCTGAGTACGTGCCGAGTCCCAGTGAGCGGGTTCGCGACCAGGTGGCCAGGTACGAGGCCACCGGCGGCGTCGAGGGAGGCGAGCTCGGCGGGCTGCCCGTGATCATCCTGACCACGACCGGCGCCCGCAGCGGGAAGACCAGGAAGAACCCCGTCATGCGGGTGGAGCAGGACGGCGTCTACGCCGCGATCGCCTCCTACGCGGGCAACCCGGAGAATCCCCGCTGGTACTACAACCTGCTCGCCCACCCGTACGCGACCGTCCAGGACGGACCGCGGATCCGCCGCGTCCGCGCCCGCGAGGTATTCGACGAGGAGAAGCAGGGCTGGTGGGCCGTCGCCAACGCGCTCAACCCGAACTACGCCCGCTACCGCGCCACCGCCGGCCGCGACATCCCCATCCTGGCCCTCGAGCCAGCCGAGTGGGCCGACGAGGTGGGCTGAACGCACCTGTCGCCTACCCCGCCGACTCGAAGACCTCCCGATTCAGCGGCGGCACCACCGCGCCGAGCGTCTCCATGGTGACAAGCGCCCTGACGGAGACGTAAGGCTGATCAGCGCGCCGAACGACTTTCGGCTCCGTCAGCAGTCCCCTCCTCGGAAGCTGCTTGCCTACGACTGCACCCTGCCCAAGCCATTTCTCCCGGCGGTCTGTCCTTGCCGCCCGGCCAGTAGTCGTACACCCGGGCCGGGCCGGGCCCGGAACGCGGCGCAGGCAGCAGAGGCGGGTCGCGAGTACGGTGGCATGACCGGCCGAATCAGAGGACGGGGGACCGCCGACCATGATGCGGATAGTCGTCCTGTCCGACACGCACGCTCCGCGGCGCTGGAAAGCCTGCCCGCCCGCGGTCGCGTCCCAGCTCCGCGACGCGGACCTGATCCTGCACGCCGGCGACGTGTGCACCGCCGCCGTGCTCGACGAGCTGGCCCAGTACGCGCCGGTGACCGCGGTCGTCGGCAACAACGACGGCCCCGACGTCGCCGCCTGGGGCGCGGCCGAGACCGCCGCGCTGACGCCGGAGGGCCTGCCGGTCGCGATGATCCATGACAGCGGCACCGCAACCGGCCGGCTGCCGCGGCTGCGAGCCAGGTTCCCCGAGGCGCGGCTCGTCGTCTTCGGCCACTCCCACATCCCGCTCGACGCCGCCGACGGGGCCCTGCGGATCTTCAATCCCGGCTCCCCGACGGACCGCCGCCGCCAGCCGCACGGCACGCTTGGCGTGCTCCACGTCGCGGACGGTGCCCTCATCGAGGCCAGGATCGTCGAGGTCTCCTGAATTGCAAGCCCAGATCAAACCCGTTTTATCGAACGGACCGTGACCGCCTCTCTCCAGCCCCGCGTCTCGCTGACCCCGTAGCGACCGAAATCGAATAAATGATCATCGTAGTTCGATTTGATTATCTCCGGTCGAACGGGTAATCTGCAGGGAGAGGCAGGCAGCCCAGCGTGAGTAAGACGGAGCAGACGCATCCGCGGGGGCCGCCGAACCCAGCAGCACCAGCCGCCGCGGAACCGGGAGCCAGTCGCAGGCTCTTGACCGGGGAGGGGGTGGTTGATGATGTGCACGCCAGACGGTTCGGGTTGCGCCCTGGCCGCCCCCGGCGGGGGCTTCGCCAGCGTGGCCGACGCGCTCCGCGTCGGCCGCGCCCTCGGCGCGTACCTCAACTCCCCGGCCGCCGCCGATCTCGAGGGCGCCGCCCGGGGCGAGGCGCTGGAGGCCCTCGGCGCGATCACCTCGCTGCTCGGGGCGGCCGCCAACGGGCTGCTGCGGCGGTTCGACGCCGACGACGGGCACGACGCCGACGGGTACGCCAGCGCCGCCACCTGGCTGGCCGGGAAGACGCGCCTGGGCCGCAAGGACGCCAAGGCCGCCGTCCGCCAGATGCGCCTGCTGGCCCGCCACCCCCACCTCGACGCCGCCACCGCCACCGGCGCCCTCACCGTCTCCTGGGCGAGGGAGATCGCCGGCTGGACCGGCCGCATCGACCACGAAGAACTCCAGCAGGAAGCCGACCAGATCCTCCTGGACGCCGCCACGGCGGGCGCGGACCTGGACGACCTGAAGCTCCTCGCCCAGGCCGCCTACGAGGCCTGGCGCGCCCAGGAGCCCGACCCAGAGGACGACCCCCGCGGCCGCGGTTTCGGCGACCGGTACCTCATCCTCGACACGACCCTCGACGGCGCCGGGCACATCAGAGGGGACCTGACCCCCGAGTGCGCCGCCGCCATCGCCGCCGTCATCGAGGCGCTCGGCAAGAGCCGCGGCCCCGAGGACTTCCGCACCGCCGGGCAGCGCTACCACGACGCCCTCCAGGAAGGCTGCGAGCTCCTCATCCGCGCCAAGATGGTCCCCGACCGGGCCGGCGCCGACACCCGCGTCGACGTCCACATCCCCCTGTCGGGCCTGCTGGGCACGGACGGCGCGTCGGTCATCGAGGACACCTGGCTCCGCGCCCGCGCCGGAGAGCACGGGTACCTGGCGGGCAAGGACGCCGAGGCGATCGCGTGCGACGCCCTCATCGTCCCGGTCGTGACCGGCGCCCCCGACTGGGCGCTCATCGGCCAGATGATCAGCATCGTCGCCGACGCCTACGCGCACGCCGCCGACGCCCGGCACGGCCTCCCCGCCCGGCCCGGGCAGCCCGCCCGCCCCCAGCCGCAGCCGCCGGTGCCGCTGCCGCCCGAGCAGTGGCAGGACCTGCAGTACGCCCTCGCCCGCCTCGCGATCCAGTTCGTCTCCGGCCCCGGCGCGATCGCGTCCGCGCTGCGCCGCGGCCTCCTCGGCGCCCCCCTCAACGGCAAGAGCGTCATCCTCGACGTCGGGTACTCCGACACCATCCCCGACGCGATCCGCAAGGCCGTCATCGCCCGCGACAAGGGCTGCGCCTGGCCGGGCGGCTGCAACCGAAGGCCCGCCCAATGCGACGTGCACCACGTGAAGCACAAAAAGCACGGCGGGAAGACCAGCGTCAGAGACTGCGCGATGTTGTGCCAGTATCACCATGACATCTGTATTCACCGGCTGGGCTGGGAATTCGAACTCCTGCCCGACGGGTCGACCCGCGCCGCCAGCCCCGACGGCCGGACCATCCTCCGCAGCCACCCACCGCCCCCACCCCGACCCAGCGGCTAACACCACCCGGCGGATAACCCCTGAATCCACCGCCAACCCCCGCTCGACGTCGCCGACGGGCCCTGCGGATCTTCAATCCCGGCTCGCCGATCGACCGCCTCGTCGCCAAGCGCACGGTGCGCTCAGCGTGCTCGACGTCATCGGCGCACCTCCCCCGTTCGCACTCCGCTCGCCTCGCCACATTCGACCGGGCCCTCGCCAAACTTCACGCGGACGTCGCCGACCTGATTCCGGGGGGCTGAACGACAGGGAATCGGCCAGGGTCCGTTCGAGATGATGGGGTTTGACCTGCCTGGGCGTTAGATCGAGCCACCGAATCCAAATAAGGCCGGCACCTGCTCGTTGAGCCAGTCGAAGATGCGCTCGCCGCGCAGGCCGGAGGCGGTCGGCTCGCCGTGCGAGTCGGCCCCTTCCTCCTGGGTGAACGCGATGATCGCCTTCGTCCCGCTGAGCTTGCCGAACAGTTCCCCGGACTGCCCCGGCCAGAACTGCTCGTTCTCCGGGTCGGTGACCAGGACCGGGGTGGTGATCTTGGCGATCAGCTCGTCGGTCAGCGCGTAGTCGCGGGCGGCCGAGAAGAACTCATAGGGCGTGCTGACGCCGTAGGGCCGCATGCGCAGCGCGAGCATCGACCGCGTTGACGACGAGATCCTCAAGGTCCAGTCCACATCGCGGTCGAACCTCTCCCGGTCGCGCTCCTCGAGCAGCTTGATCATCGTGTGCGGCAGATGCCGGAGGATCGTCGCCGAGACGTCGACGACCCCCGGGTCCGTCACCGCGGCGGCGATGCGGTGCTCGAACGCGAGCGCGCGGGGCACCCAGTAGCCGCCCTGGCTGACGCCGAGCAGCGCCAGCCTCTCCCCGTCAACGTCTGCCCGGGCGGACAGGAAGTCGACGACCGGCGTGATGACCTTCTCCCAGTCCGGGCGGAACGCCAGGCCCTGCCGGACCAGCGCCGCGTTCTGCCCCGGGCCGTCGAACGTCATCGCGTTCCAGCCACGCTCGAGCGCATCGGCGATCCCGCCGGTCAACGCGCCCACCACCGAGCCATCGCTGCCGTTGGTGAAGATCAGCGTCCGCCGCGGCGTCCCGGCCGGGCCGGACCGGAAGAAGTAGCCCGGCAGCGTCGTGCCCTCGTACGGGATCTCGATCCGCTCGGCCGCCGCCCCGCCGAAGTCCGCCAGGTCCACGAACTGGTCCCACGCATCGCGGTGCTTCTCCCACAGCGACGCGAACAGGGCCGGGTCCTCCGTCCCGTCGGCTGAGTACGTCGCCAGCGAGTAGTACATCGACCCGCGCAGGTACTGGCCGGCCGCCGAGTGCGCCCGGCCGGCCGCCGCGCTGGCCGCGGCCAGCTGGGTGAGCCGGTCAGCGGTGGCGGTCCACTCGTCGACCCACGAGCGCGCCTTGCCGTCGTGGATGCGGTCAACGGTCGTGAGCACCTCACCCACGTCCGCCGCCTGCCAGTACACCGAGCCGAGGGCGATCTCGGTCAGGAAGTTAAAGTCATCGTTCTTGAAGAACGGCCGCATGATGGCTCCCCCCGCAACGCGCACGGCCGGCCGACGACCGGGCCGGTTGCTCTCACTCTCCCCCTCGTTCTGCGACACAGAACCCGTGAGCCGCGACCGGACACCCGCGAAGCTGGTCCCCTAGTGTCGGCATCCCGAGGGTGGTCTCGGTGGGAGGTCCGACGTGAGGGAAGAAGATCCCGAAGGTGTCGCGCGCGGCGATATCGCGATGGAGTGGGGCAGCGACGCGCTGGCAGAGCTGCTGCGCCGTCTCGGCCTGCCCTACATCGCGCTCGTTCCCGGCTCGAGTTACCGAGGTCTCCACGACAGCCTGGTCAACTCGCGATCGCGCACGGCTACGCGAAGGTGACCGGCCAGCCGCTGGCGGCCGCGATCCACAGCAACGTCGGCCTGATGCACGCGAGCATGGCCATCTACAACGCGTACTGCGACCGGGTGCCGATGCTGATCATCGGCGCCACCGGCCCGGTCGACGCGGCTAGGCGGCGGCCCTGGATCGACTGGATCCACACCTCCGGTGACCAGGGGGCGCTGATCAGGCAGTACTCCAAATGGGATGATCAGCCCGGCTCGGTCGAGGCGGCCCTGAACTCGCTCGCCCGCGCGTACGCGATCACGCGGGAGGCGCCGTCCGCGCCGACCTACGTGTGCCTCGACGCGAGCCTGCAGGAGCAGCCGCTCACCGCGACGCCGCCGATCCCCGACGTCGGCAGGGATCGGTCGCCCCGGTCGCACGGGCCGGACGCCACAGCGGTCGCGGCCGCCGGCGAGCTCCTCGACCAGGCGCGCCGTCCGCTGTTCCTGCTCGGCCGCATGAGCCGCGATCAGCAGGACTGGGATCGCCGGGTCGCGCTGGCGGAACGACACGGCGCGCTGGTGATCTCTGACCTCAAGACCGGGGCGGTGTTCCCGTCCGCCCACCCGCTGCACCCGAACGCGCCCAGTCTGTTCCTGGCGGAGGCGCTGCGCGACGCCCTCGCCGACCAGGACCAGGACGCGTCGGCCTGCCTGGTCAGGCTGCCGCTGGGCTGGGCCGGGGCCGACCTGGAGGTAGATCATCCACTCGGCTACCTCGGTCAGGACGGCGGCGCGGGCATCGGCTCAGGTCCGGGGATGGCGGTCGGCGCCGCGCTCGCGCTCGAGGGCAGCGGCCGCCTGCCGGTCGCCGTCCTCGGCGACGGCGACTTCCTGATGGGCGGGACCGCGATCTGGACCGCCGCGCATTACCGGCTGCCGCTGCTGATCGTGGTGGCGAACAACTCCTTCTACTACAACGACGTGGTGCATCAGGAGCGGGTGGCCGGGCAGCGCGGCCGGCCGGCCGGGAACTCGTGGATCGGACAGGCCCTGACCGACCCGGACCCGGATCTGGGGGCGTTCGCCCGCTCGCTCGGCTTCCAGGCCGGCGAGCAGGTCCGCGACCGTTCCGCCCTGCCCGCAGCGCTGGCCGCCGCGGTCGCCGCCGCCCGCTCAGGAAGGTGCGCCCTGGTGGACGTCCGGGTCCGTCCGGACGGCTACGCGGCCCCCGGCGGCTAGCGCCGAGCTCGGAGGCCAATGACCGAAGGCAGAGAAAAATTCGGAGGTACTGTCAGCCCGTGGAAGCGACACTGAGCCCCGCTCTGGTCGACGGCGAACGTGTTGCCGCGGTCTCCGGAGCCACCCTGGACGTCATCAACCCCTCGACCAATAAGGTCATCGCCCGCGTTCCCCGGTGCGATGAGCGCGATGTCGACGTCGCCGTGGCGGCCGCGAAACGGGCGGCTCCGGGCTGGCGGTCGACCGAGCCCCAGCAGCGCGCGGCGGCGCTGCTCGCCTTCGCCGACGCGATCGAGGCCCGCGGGGAGGAGCTGTCGCGGCTCGACTCGCTCGACAACGGCAGCCCGCTGCATGAGATGCGCAACGACATCGGGCTCGCCACCAGCCAGATCAGGTACATGGCGGGCCTGGCCCTCGAGGTGCGCGGCCGGACCATGCCGGAAACCCCCGGCCGGCTGCACTACACCGTGCACGAGCCGTTCGGCGTCGCCGCCCGGATCATCGCGTTCAACCACCCGCTGATGTTCGCGGGCACCAAGATCGCGGCCCCGCTGCTGGCCGGCAACAGCGTGATCCTCAAGCCGTCCGAGTTCACCTCGCTGTCGGCGCTGGCGATGGCCGAGGACCTGCGGCGGCTGTTCCCGCCCGGCGTGGTGCAGGTCCTGACCGGTCTTGGCGCCGAGGTCGGCGACGCGCTGGTCAGGCACCCTGGCATCCCCAGGATCGCCTTCATCGGCAGCGCCGCCACCGGTCGCCGCATCCAGGCGCGCGCCGCGGCGGCGGGCGTGAAGACCGTGACCCTCGAGCTGGGCGGGAAGAACCCGATCGTGGTGTTCCCCGACGCCGACCTTGACCTGGCCGTCGAGGGCGCGATCAGGGGCATGAACTTCACCTGGCAAGGTCAGTCGTGCGGGTCGACCTCGCGGCTGCTTGTGCACCGGGACTGCTACGACGATTTCGTCGCCCGGGTCGGGGAACGAATCGCCGGAATGCGCCCCGGATCGCCGCTCGACCCCGCCACCGACACCGGCGCGATCGTCACCAGGCAGCAGCTCGACAAGGTGCTCTCCTACATCGAGGTCGGCAAGGCCGAGGACGCCCGGCTGGTGACCGGCGGCGAGCGGCTCACCGAGGGAGCGCTGGCCGAGGGCAACTTCGTCAGCCCGGCGCTGTTCGCCGACGTCGACCCGTACGGCCGGCTGGCGACCGAGGAGATCTTCGGCCCGGTCCTGGCCGCGATCCCGTTCGGCGACTACGACGAGGCGCTGGCCATCGCCAACAGCGTCGAGTACGGGCTCACCGCGAGCGTTTTCACCCGCGACCTGCGGACCGCGCTGGCGTTCTCCCGCGACGTCCAGGCGGGCTACGTCTGGGTCAACGAGACCGCCAGGCACTTCCTCGGGGCGCCGTTCGGCGGGGTCAAGAACAGCGGCGTCGGGCGCGAGGAGGATCTCAGCGAGATCGAGTCCTACACCCAGGTCAAGAGCGTCAACATCCGATTCTGACGACGGCGACGACCTACCCGATGCCCGACGTGACCGAGGCGACCGAGGCGACCGAGGCGACCGAGGCGACCGACGGGACCGCGGTGGCCGCGGCCACGCGGCCGCCGCGCCGCTTCGGCGCCGCCAGCCCGATGATGTCCGAGCGGATGCCCTCCACCGTCTCGGTCAGCGCCGGCAGCAGATCGGCGATCTTGCCCCGGTTGAACCGGACCGTCGGCAGCGCGACGGCGGCGGCCGCGATCGCGGCGCCGGTCACCCCGCGCACCGCCATGCCAAGCGCGACCACGCCGCGCTCGCCCTCGGAGAACGCGGTGCCGAAGCCCTGCCGCTGGGTCGCCGCCAGCTGCCGCCGCAGCGCGCTCAGCCCGGCCGGGTCGCCGGCCAGCTCCGGGTGGAGCACGGCGACCTCCTCGAACGGCAGATCGGCGAGCAGCACCTTGCCGCCCGAGCACAGCCGGGCGGCCAGCCGGACGCCGACCCGGCTGCCCACCCGCAGCGCCTTGTCCGTCTCGACCGTGTCGATGAACTGGACGTCGGCCCCCACCCGGATCATCAGGTTGCTCGACTCGCCGACCCGCTCGGTCAGCCGGGCGAGATGCGGCCGGGCGATGCCAAGCAGCGCCGTGGTGGAACTGAGGCCGCCGCCGCCCAGATCGGCCAGCGCGCTGCCCACCCGGTACGTGCGGTCACTGGCCTGCTCGACGAAGCCGCGGAACCGGAGCATGGCGATCAGCCGGTGCGCGGTCGATTTCGCGACCCCGAGCTCGACCGCCGCGTCGCTCACCCGCAGCAACCCGTCCCGCTTCAGCATCAGCAGCAGCTGAAGCACGTGATCGACGGACCGCACTGGATAGGGCGGCGGAGCTGGGTTCTCCATCACAGAACTATAAGCAAATGACGTTCCATAGCACGGGGGTGCGGTTTAGCCTAAATCAGCTTCGAGCTGGTCCGATTGGCAGAAAATGCGACCGTTGAGGAGAGACATGGACACCGAGGAACGCCTGATCGCCGAGGCCGCGCAGGCCAATCGGGCCCTCGGCGCGAGCGGCCAGAGCGACATGGTGTGGGGCCACGCGTCGATCCGCGATCCCCAGGGCCGCGGCGTCTGGATGAAGGCCTCGGGATGGTCGTTCGACGAGGTCACCGCCGACCGGGTCGCGCTGGTGAGCCCGGAAGGCGAGGTGCTCGGCGGCAACGGGCCGAGGCACATCGAGTACCCCATCCACACCGAGGTGATGCTGGCCAGGACCGACGTCGGCAGCGTGGTGCACACGCACGCCCCGGCGGCGGTCTCGTTCGCCTCCCTCGACGTGCCGCTGCTGGCCATCTCCCACGACGGAGTCGAGTTCGCCGAGCCGCAGATTCCGCGCTTCACCACGACCGGCGCCCTGATCAGCTCGGCCGAGCTGGGCCGGGCGCTGGCCGAGACCATCGGCGACGGGGTCGGCTGCCTGGTCCCTCAGCACGGGCTGGTCACCGTCGGGCCCGATCCCGCGACCGCGGTGATGCGGGCGCTGCTGCTCGCCCGGGCGTGCCACAACCAGCTGCAGGCGATGGCGGCCGGCCCGATCAGGCGGTCGTCCGACCCGGCCGAGATCGCGCTGAAGAAACGGCAGGTCTGGCCGGAATCCCAGATCCACGCCGGCTACGCCTACCTGTGCCGCCAGGCCGGCTGACGACCATGCGGGAGATCACGGTCGGCGTCGTCGCGCCCGCCTACGTCAACGTGCCGCTCTGGGTCGCCCAGGAACGCGGCTTCCTCGAAGCCCGCGGGCTCAGCGCCACCGAGCGGATCCGCGGCTGGGCGCCGCCCGGCCTGCTCGACAGCTACCACGACGAGCGCTACCCCGTCGGCCTCGACGTGATCGACGACTCGCTCGCGCAGTGCGGCCTGATCGCCAACCCCAGCCGGGAGGGGATCGCGCTGCGGGACCGGTTCAACCGCATCCTCGGCGCGCAGCCAGCCGTCTGCCAGGACCTCGCCCGGCGCCTGTCCGGCCTCGCCATCCGCTATCCGGCGGCCGGCCAGCTGGCGGGCCAGCGGGTCCCCGATCTCGAGCTGCGCGACGCCCCGGCCGCCACCGTCTTCGGCCTGCTGCACTCCGCCCGGTTCGTCCTCCTGCGCCTGGGATCCCCGGCGGGCGCCCCGGCCGGCTACTCGGACCGGCTGGACGTGGTGACCGCCACCCTGGCCGGCCGCCACCCGGACTGGGCCGACGTCCGCGCCATGCTCATCCGCCCCGACGGCTACCTGGCCTGGGCGACCACCGCCGACGACGACCCGCCGCTCGGCACCTGGCTGGGCCGGCCCTAGCCCAGAAGATCAAGATCAACTGCAGTTTTCCGAACGGACCCTGCCCTCCGCCCCCTCCGCAACGGCCGTCCCGGCGCCCCCTTCCCGCCCGACCAGACCGGACCTGAGTTCTGACCAGCAGAATTTATCGGCCCCCAGCGTGGCCCCGGGCCCACGGCGGGGCGTTGACTGGAACCATGACGACCTCGTTCGACTCTGCATCGCCGGTCCACCTGACGGCCGTAACAGCGGCCGACCAGCCAACGGTGACCCCCGCGCTCGAGGAGCTCTACCGCGGCTTCGAGCGGGAGCTGCTGATCCCGCTGTGGACCGAGATCGGCGACCTGATGCCCCTCCAGCCGAGGTCGAAGGCGCTGCCGCACCGGTGGCGGTGGGACGCGCTGCGGGCGCTGGCCGCCCGGGCGGGCGAGCTCGTCCCGGTCGGGCGGGGCGGCGAGCGGCGCGCGATCGCCCTGGCCAACCCCGGCCTGGGCGGGCGCCCGTTCGCCACCCCGACGCTGTGGGCCGCGATCCAGTACCTGATGCCGGGCGAGAACGCCCCCGAGCACCGGCACACCCAGCACGCCTTCCGGTTCGTGCTCGAGGGCGAGGGCGTCTGGACGGTCGTCGGCGGCGACCCGGTGGCGATGCGCCGGGGCGACTTCCTGCCCCAGGCGGGCTGGAACTGGCACGCCCACCACAACGCCACCTCCGAGCCGATGGCCTGGATCGACGGCCTCGACATCCCGCTGCAGTACATCACCGAGGCGCAGTTCTTCGAGTTCGGCCGGGACGAGATCAGCGAGCGGGAGCAGACCACCCCCGAGCGGTCCCGGGGCGAGCGCCTCTGGGGTCATCCCGGCCTGACCCCGATCGCCACGGCGGTGCGGCCGGCCGCCCCCGGCTCCCCGCTGCTCGCGTACCGCTGGGAGCACACCGACCGCGCGCTCGCCGATCAGCTCGCGCTTGAGCGCGAGGGCTACCCGGGCACGGTCGAGCACGGCCACGCGGCCGTCCGTTACACCGACCCCGCCACCGGCGGCGACGTGCTGCCGACGATCCGGGTGGAAATGCACCGGATCGCGCGCGACGCGCAAACCAGGCCGGCCCGCGAGACCGGCTCCTCGGTCTACACCGTCTTCGATGGCTCAGGCACCGTCACCGTCGGCGACGCGACCTGGTCGGTCGGCCGCGGCGACCTGTTCGTGGTGCCGTCCTGGCAGCCGTTCTCGGCCAGGTCGGAGGCCGGCCTGACCGACTCCGACTCCGGCGCGCTTGACCTGTTCCGGTTCAGCGACTCCCCGGTCTTCGAGGCCCTCAAGCTCAACCGCGCCAGCACCGAAGCGGGCCCGGAGTGAGGCGAGCGACCGCCCGCGTCGTCCGGCAGGCCGCGCCGTGACCGGTGACTCGGCGGCCGCGTCGGCGCGACCGGACGTCATCATCGTCGGCGGCGGCATCGGAGGCCTCTCGGCCGCGTTCGCTCTCACCCGCAAGGGCGTCAGCGTCCGCGTGCTCGAGCGCGCGGCCGAGTTCGCCGAGGTCGGGGCGGGCCTCCAGCTCGCCCCCAACTGCACCCGCATCCTGGGCGACTACGGCCTGCTCGACGAGGCCAAGCGGCTCGGCGTGCTGCCGACGAGCATGGTCATGAAGGACGCCCTCGACGGCTCCGTGCTGACCAGCCTCGACCTCAAGCACCTGGAGCGCCGCTACGGCTCCCCTTACCTGGTCATGCACCGCTCCGACCTGCACGGCCTCTTCCTCCGGGCCTGCCAGCGGGCCGGCGTCGACCTGCGCACCAGCCAGCACGTCACCGAGTACGAGAACACCGAATCGGGCGCCAAGGCAACCCTGGCCGACGGCGCCGAGCACGCGGCGAGCCTGCTCATCGCGGCCGACGGCCTGCACTCCACCGCCCGCCAACTCCTCGTCGGCGACGAGCCGGTCAACTCCGCCTTCGTCGCCTACCGAGGCGCGGTCCCGATCGAGAAGGTCCGCGAGAACAACATCTCCGAGACCGACGTCGTCGTCTACATCGGCCCGCGCTGCCACTTCGTCCAGTACCCGCTGCGCGGCGGCGAGATGTTCAACCAGGTCGCGGTCTTCGAGTCGGCCAAGGCGCGCAGAGGCGAGCAGGACTGGGGGACGCCCGACGAGCTCGACGCCGCGTTCGCGCACACCACCGAGAACATCCAGCTGGGCCTGCCGCTGATGTGGCGGGACCGCTGGTGGCGGATGTTCGACCGCGACCCGATCGGCACCTGGGTGTACGGCCGGATCGCGCTGCTCGGCGACGCCGCTCACCCGCCGCTGCAGTACATCGCCCAGGGCGCGATCATGGCCATCGAGGACGGCTACGTGCTGGCCGAGCACCTGGCCGCCACCCGCGACCCTGACCGCGCCCTCGCGGACTACCAGGCCGTCCGGCCCGAGCACTGCCGCCGGGTCCTCGCCACCTCCCGCGCCTGGGGCGAGCTCTGGCACCTGGACGGCGAACAGCGGGACCGCCGCAACGAGATCCTCCGCGCCCGCGACCCCTACGACTACTCCTTCACCGACTGGCTCTACTCCACCACGGCCCTCACCCCAGCCCAGGAGCCAGCAATGTTCGCCCCAATCCCGCTCGACGCGCTAACCCCCGCCCCGGCTCCCTAGCGACCCGCTCCGCAGGCCTGGCACCGTGGGCCGTAGCGCCGTCCGTGCGTCAGCCGGCGCGGCGGCGGACTAGCCAGACGGTCGCGGCGAGCAGCCAGGCTGCGCCTGGTGCTCCTGCTGGCCGGAGCGAAGCGAAGCCGAGTAGTCGCGACCGGGTTACACGCTGCCAGGTGGGACGATCCAGCGGGCAGGCCGCTCGGTAAAGCGCGCGATGGTGTCGAAATCCCGGTCGTAGTGCAGGATCTCCAGGCCCCTGGCGCTGGCAGTCGCAGCGACGATGAGGTCGGGAATCGAGGCCGATCGGTGCTGGGCCTGTTCGGTCAGCGCCTCCTGGATCTCCGCCGCCTGTTCCCAGATGTCCTCGGGAATGTCGACCCGGTCGAGGGACGCTTCGAGCTGCTCCTTCATCCGGGCCCGTTCCTGGATGTTCCTGGCGGAGTAGAGCATCTCGAGTTCGGTGACGCCGCAGATGCCGACCAGGGCCCGGGTCATGAGGGGTTCCAGTTCCTCGCGGACGGCGGGCAGGTGGAGTCGCGCGAGAGCGCTCTTGTCGGCGAGGTAGCGGGTTACCCCCACATCTGCTCCTCCGCCCCTGGCTCGAGGAGGAAGTCGAACGCGCCCGACTCGCCGAGGGCTACCAGGTCGCGAACCGCCGCTACGCGGATCACCTCCCGGAAGGCAGCGCTGATGGTCTCTCGGATGGACTCGGTCCCGAGGATCTCCCGCACCCTGTCCAGCTTCTCCATATCGATGTCGACGCTGGTCTTGGCCATCCATTCACCTCCATCTTGGATATCTCATCAATGTCTGATGATACATCCACGAATCGCGGATTTGGAATATCAGCGGTGCCGCCGAACGCATGGCGGGCGGGCCGCGGAGACTCGTTGCCGACGAGGCCGTCAGCGCCTGGTGAGCAGGTGAGGGAACTCGAACGACTCGATGTACAACCAGGGCGACCCGACGCCGGTGGCGTCGTCGTAGCCTCTGACGGCGGGCAGCGCCGCGGCGCCCTCGCCGTCGATGCCCAGGGTCCGCAGCCAGGTGATCAGCGGGCCGGTCTTGGTGTACGGGTCGGTGTAATTCTCCCGGATCTCGGCCAGGTTGCGCGAGCCGAGCGGGTGGTCGGTCACGTCGTGGTAGGCGAGCGTGTCGTAGAGCTGGTAGATCTCCGGGTTGGCGAAGCCGAGCGGGTGCCCCGCCGCCTGCTGCGCGTCGGCCTCGATGCCCGCCCACGTCGGGCTGGCCAGGCTGGTGCCGCCGATCCGGCTGAGTGAGAACGCCAGCGTGGTGCCGTCGGGCTGGTAGAGGGTCTCGCCGACCAGGAAGCCGGTCGAGGGGTCGGCCAGCGCCGCGACATCGGGCACCACCCGCATCGGGGTGGTGCTGGTGGTGCCGTCGGGCAGCGCCGTCGCCAGCGAGCCGGGTACCACCCCGGCCTGATACTGCGGCTGGGTGAAGGCGGTGCTGACGCCGCCGCCGCCGGACCCGTCGTAGTACGCCGGGTATTGGCCGGGCGGCGGGTACTGCCACGAACTGCCGGCCGACGACAGCGGGTCGAGCAGGGTGCCCCAGGAGGTCTCGAACTCGTAGTTGTCGAGCGGCCCGATCGCCAGGCTGGTGCCGCCGACCGCGGTGACGTACGGGCTCGAGTCCGGCCAGTCGACCTGGATCTGGTCCGACCCGGGGTCCTCGGCGGGCGACTCGTACCCGCTGTCCCCGGCCGAGAAGAAGAACCCGATGCCCTCGGCCGCGCCGGCCTGGAACACCTCGTCATAGGTGGACACGAGGGCGGCGGTGTCGTAGGGCGCGCCCCAGGAGTCGGTCACGATGCTCGCCAGGTGGTTGTCGACGATCAGGGCCAGCGCCGCCAGCAGGTCGGAGTCGGTGCAGCTGGCAGCGCCCACGTACACCACGTTCGCGTTCGGGGCCACGCCGTGCACCTCCTCGACGTCCAGCGACTCCTCGCCGTACCAGCCGGAGGCGTCGCACTCGTCCGGCGCGGTGTCCTCCCAGGTGCTCGAGAGGTCCTGGGTGTACTGGCCCGGGGCGAACGGCCTGTCCCCGGTCGCCTGGGCGTACTCGTTCGCGTCCGACAGCATGGTGGGTGACGCGTAGGCGTCGACCACCGCCACCGTCTCCCCCTTGCCGGTCATCCCGGATTGGGTGACCCCGTAGGCGCCGCGGATCTGCCTGGGCGTGTACCCGCAGTTGGTGTACGGCTGGGGGACCCCGTACGCAGTCGGATCGGCGAACGCGACCTTCTGCCCGTAGTAACTCGAGCACGGCCCGGCCGTCCAGTAGTTCTGCCCCGGCGGGGGCAGCGTGTCGTAGGGCTTCGCCAGGTGGCTGGCGGTGTCCAGGCCGCTGACGTCGAGCACGTCGGCCGCGAGGCCGGCCGGGGCGGTCGCGGTCTGCTGCGGCGCGCGGACGGTCACGCCGTCCGCGCGGTAGGCGCCGAACGTCACGTCGAAGGCCCTGGCCGTCGCCGCCAGCGAACCGCGAACCTCGACGTAGCCGCCGATCTCGTCGCTGACCTTGGTCACCGTCAGGCCTGAACCGGTGAGCCAGCCTTCGACCGCGGCAACCTCCGCCTTGCTCGGACCGAACCGGGCCAGGGTCTGCCTGGCGGTGAGGTAGTGCCCGTACAGCGCGTTCCCGGGCGTGGAGACGGCGGTCGAGAACGCGGTCAGCCCGCTCGGGTCCCGGCCCGCCAGATAGACGTTCGCGGTCACGGTCCCGCGGCCGGCCACGGCCCCGGCCGCCCCGCCGCGCACCTCGTTCTTCGCGATCGCCCAGGTCGGTCTGGTCCCGGCGATGGCCGCGCGGGCCGGACCGGACCGCGCGGCGACCGCGGCCGCCGCGGTCGCTCCGGCCGCCGCCGCGATGGCGAGCGAGGACGTGGCGGCGGCCAGCGCTGCGGCTCTCCACGGGGTTATGCGTCTCACAATGAATCTCCTCACAAGCGTCTGAGTGTCGGGGTGACACTGTGTTGCGGTGAGTCAGCGAGATTCCGAAGATACTCTTAATAGACGCTCCTGGATTGCTAAAAATAAAATTCAGAAATGGGCGATGACGTGTGCGATCACCGGACACTGAAGAGGAATAATCCTCGATATCCAGGTAAATCCGCGACCATGCAGGCATGCGCCGATAGCGAACTCAGCTCCTTTCTTAGCCCGCGGCCGGGTGCCGTGGGCCCGGCCATCATCCTCGGCCACATCGACTCCCGCCAGGGGCCGGGCGTGTTCTCACGACGTCACCGACGCGAACGGCAGCCTGCTCGCGATCACCTTTTCGCCCCAGCTCACCGTCACCTGCGGGTGCTTCATCGACGCCTGCACCACCCGCGGGCTGGTCGGAGACGCGCCGGCCCCGCGCATGGCGACGCTGTAGTCGCCGCCTGGAACCGGCAGGTAGGGCGAGACCTCTCCGTAACCGACGTGGTGCAAGACCATCCGCGCATCGGGATTGCCGAACGCGTAGAGGTACACGTCCACGGCCGGCGTATTGGGCGACAGATGGGCGAGCCGGATCCAGGCGGTGCCCGGGCCAGGCCGTTCCCTTGCCGGCCGGCGCCGCGGCGGCGCTCACGGCCGGCGCCGCGAGCGGCGCGGCGATGGCGACGAACAGCAGCGCGAGCCGTCCGATGATCCTCAGGTGTTTCATTGCTGACCTCTCTGGGGTTGGGGGGTTGATGACTGACGACGTTCATGGCTGGGAGATGTTCAGGTCGGCCGGCCCATCGAACCGCACGGGCGACCACGGCCGGGCTGCCGCCGCCGATCACGGTCACCGCGGTCGGCCGGTAGAGGCCTTGCTGAGCGTCCAGCAGGCCGACGACGGCGAATCCAGCGGAAGGCGAGGCGACGCCGATTTCGCTCCTATTGTGCGGCCCCAGCTCGCGGCCAGGGCCGTCCGCCAAGCCCAACTCAGTCAAAAGCCATTTGATCGAACGGAAGCTGGCGACTCTGGCGGAGGGACATTCCTCAGAATTCCAAGGCCGAGCGTCAGACGGCTTCGAGTAACGCCCGTGCGCAGCACGACTGGCGGCACTCGGTGCCCAGGCAAGCCAGCCCGGCCGGCCGGCGTATCAGCATCAGCTTCGCCCCGCGCCTGACCCTCCCCTGAGGGTCGTCACGGCACCCGGTCAGCCGGCTGCCGCGCCGCCGCTCGCTGCCCCGCCGGTTCGCGCCCCGCCGAAACCGCCGCCGCCGGTGGTGAGACTGCGGGCGGCGAACGGGTTCGTGTTCGTTGGCAACGGCGTGCTCAGGTCGGCCAGGACCACTTGCTCGCCGACGGTGAGCCCGGAGGTGACCTGGGTGAGCACCGGGCCGGTGGCGCCCACCGTGACCCGGACCCGCTCCGGCTTGCCCGCCTGGAGCACGGTGACGAAGGAAGCGGCGCCGATGCCTTCCACCGCCGACGTCGGCACGGTGACCGCGTCGCCGACCTTGGCGAGGGTGATCGCCACCTGGGCGTCGGAGCCGGCGAAGAGAGTGGGCGCGTCCGCGGCCAGCCCGATCGTGACCGGATAGCTCGCGCTGCCGGTGGACGACGTGGTGCTGAGCATCCCGATGGAATCGACCTCGCCGTTGATCGGGGTGGCCGAGCCGTCGAGGGTGATGCTGGCCGGCTGGCCGACTCGGAT
>Ga0335075_10004320_pt1 | contig 22286 bp, 21 predicted proteins | sample Lox_Sample_24_FD_206723 | JGI IMG/M metagenome (GOLD analysis project Ga0335075, IMG submission 206723) | Soil microbial communities from Loxahatchee National Wildlife Refuge, Florida, United States - Lox_Sample_2.4 | ecosystem: Environmental > Terrestrial > Soil > Wetlands | place: USA...
GGCGTCGGCAGGACTGAGGCGGCGTCCTGCGTCCGCAAGAGCCCATAAATGACCCACGGCTGGCGTCCGACCTCGCGCACCGTCCAGCCGGTGTCGACCGCAATATACCCAAGTGGGATCGCCGCGAGCCAGGCGCGCAGCAGCCAGCGGTTGGCGGCGATTTTGAGCGGATCGAGCCGGCCGCGTAGCCACGTCACGGCCGTCCATAGCGTTAGAAAGAAGAGCGCGAAACCGATACCGGCCATGACGCGGAAGGCATAGAACAGGATCGGCAGCAGCGGCGGCTGGTCCTGCGGCGCAAACGCGCGCAATCCGGTGACCTGGCCGTCCGGCGTGCCGGTGGCGAGCCAGGACAGAAGGCCGGGAATCTCGATCGCCCAGTCGTTGCGCCGTGCGCCCTTGTCGGGCCAGGCGACGATTGCCCAGGCTGCCGGTTTCCCTGGCGGGTTCGTGTTCCAGTGCCCTTCGATGGCCGCGCCTTTCGCCGGTTGATACGTAAACACGGTCTTGCCGCTCGCGTCACCGAGCCATATCTGCAACGGTGTGACGACGAGCGTCGCCGCCGCGGCGAGGAGAAAGGCGCGGCGAAAGAACGTCACGTCACGCCGTCTGAGGAGGTACCACGCACTGATCCCGCCGATCACGAAGAGGCTGGTCTCGAGGCAGGCGACCCACATATGCGAGACGCCCCACGGCATGTCCGGATTGAAGATCGCCTGCAGGTAGCTCTCGAGAACGAAATGGCCATTCTGCATGTGGCCGCCGGCAGGGGTCTGCATCCATGAATTCGCATCCATGATCCAAAACGCCGAGAGCGAGCCACCGAAGGCGACCATGGCGGTGGCGAGCATGTGAATCGCCCGCGGCACCTTCTCCCAGCCGAACATCATGATGCCGAGGAACCCGGCCTCGAGCATGAAGGCCATCGCTCCCTCGAAGCCGAGCAGGTTTCCGAAGAAGCCGCCGGCCGCCTTCGCGAACGGCCCCCAGTTGGTACCGAACTCGAATTCAAGCGGCAGCCCTGTGACGACACCGATCCCGAAGTTCAGCAACAGGAGCCGGCTCCAGAAGCGCGAATGGTGGTACCAGGCAATCTCGCCGCTGCGCAACCAAAGCGCCTCGGTCGCCACCAGAAACAGCGAGAGCCCGATCGTGAGGACCGGCCACAGGATGTGGAACAGCGCCGTAACGGCGAACTGCAGGCGCGAGAGAGCGATGTAACTAAGGTGAATCGGTGTCATGACTGCCGTCTCGTCGTAGGCGCTCAGGCTAGCCGAGACGGATCAAGATCACAAATGCCTGATTAATACAGGTATCTTAACTTTATGATATATAAATCTGAGTCAGCGCGGAGTGCCAACGCCCACCGGCAATATGATGCGTATCATCGCGCCGCCCGCCCTCCCGGTTCATGACTGCAAGCAAGCCTCCGTGGACGACGGAGATCGCGGATGGGCCCGCGATCCCGCCGACACGCGGAACTTCATCGCGCTGCAATCATCTCAACGAATGGAGCCTCGGAATCCCAGGAGACCTGCCGTGAAAGCCCGGCTGCCACGCTTCATGGGCATCGGCCTGCTCGCCGTAGCTGCTTTGGCCCTTCTTGGCTGCGCCTCGACGCAGCCCGCGGGCCCCGCCGCGAACGGGGTCGCGGCCGGCCAGAAGGCCGCCGCACTGCCGGGCAAGCCGGGCTGCTTCTGGCTGAAGGACTTCCAGGGCTCGTGGACGGTGCTCAACGATAGCGAGCTGATCGTATACGTCCCGCTCTATTCGCAGCCGTATCTGATCAAGTTGTTCGAGCCGGTGCCGAATCTCAAGTTCGATCAACGCCTGGGCTTCGCCGATATCGAGCGCACGGGCATGATCTGCGACAGCTCGATGGACGACCTGATGGTGCCGCACTGGCAACCGCACCGCATCCCGATCGTGGCCGTGCGCGAGCTGACCGCACCGGAGGCGAGGCATCTGCTGGCCGTCAACCACATCAAGCTGCCGCCGGCTAGCAAGCCGGCCCGGGGAAACCAGGTCGGCAGCGGCAAGCAATAGGGCCTGGGGTCATCATGACCAACGCGTTAGCGGCCTCCCCCGGGTTCTCAGGCTGCCAGCGAGCGTTATGTGCGCAATGGCCCGCCTTACTCAGGTCGATCCGATCAGGAGAGCACCATGCAAAAATCTCGGGCCTACTGGGTTTTCGCTCTGGCCGCTATCGCATGCGGCATCCACGCGCAAGGGCAGGCTGCCGAGCCTCATGCCATCGAAGCGTTTGCCAAAGGCGCACAAATTTATAGCTGCAAGGCCGCCAACGGCAGTTATGCGTGGGCATTGAAAGCGCCAGACGCGACCCTGAGGGACGCCCGTGGCCATGTCATCGGCAAGCATTTCGCCGGCCCCAGCTGGCAAGCCGAGGACTTCAGCGTGGTGGTAGGTGAGCCTATCAGCGTATCGCGTTCGCCCGATGCGGGGGCCGTGACGTGGATCGTGCTGCGCGCCAAGTCGCATACGGGGCGGGGCCTCATGACGAGCGTGCAATACATCGTCCGCACGCTTACCAAAGGCGGCGTGGCGCCTGCTACGGGTTGCGATGCCTCGCACGCAGGCACCGAAACGCGTGTGCCGTACAGCGCTGTTTATTTGTTCTTCCGGAGCTGAGTGGCTGAGTGTTCAAGCTTCTGCGGCACTTCGCTTGCCTGTGCGCGCCTCGAGTCGCGTGTACCATCGGGAAGCCCTGGCTAAAACGGATATCTCATCGGAGGAGGGAGGAGGAGCCGGACTCAATCCGGGTTGGCTGTTCGGATGGACTCACGGTGAACGATCCTTGGAGCGAAAGGAGCTCTCCGCAAAAGCAGGGCGGCTGATCGGGCGGAGGCTCACGACCGCAGCGAGGGCAGCGGCGACGAGGCTCAGGAGCCCGAGCCACTCGAGCGCCGCCAGCGGGCCGCCCAGGCGCCTGGCCAGCAGGATGACGGTCTGCGGGCTCAGGAACTGTCCGACCCACCAGCACGACATGAAAGCCCCGGTACCCCGACCGCGAAGAGCGAAGGGCAGCGGGCTCATCACCCAGATCACGAGCGCCGGCAACAGCAGGCCGCAGCCGAATTGGTTCACGACGTCGCAGATCATGAGCTGAAGCGTCGTGCCGGCCATCCTCATCAGCAGGAAGCCGCCGCCGATCAGTCCGAAGGAGAGCAGGAGCTGTACGGCCGTGCGCAAGCGCGCGAGGCTCCGATAGGCGATCGAGCCTGCGACCAGGGCGAGGCTGCCGACAGCGATGAGGAGCCCGATGATGCCCGGGGAGCGGACGCCAAAGTAGTGGCCGAGCAGGAGGCCTAGCTGGATCTGCATGGTGAAGAACATCAGGCCGCCGAGAACGGCGATCAAACACCGCGGCAGCAACGTGCGCCAGGGAAAGATCGTCGGAGTCGAGGCAACTGTCGCGGGGTGCTCGCGCCTCTAGGGCTCCCACGTCCAAAGCAGAAGACCGGCGGCGAAGAGAAGGCCCAGCGCATAAAGCGAGAACGGGGCTCGCCAGCTGATATTGCCGAGCGCTCCGCTCGCGGCGAAAAGTACCGTGGCTGCCACGTTGGCGAGAGCGCTCTGATAGGCGAGCCATTTCTCCCGGTCGGCGCCGCGGAAGTAGTCGCCGATGAGCGTCGTGCTGGCCGTCAGGGTCACCGCTTCCATAGCCCCGAGCAGGATACGGGTGACGATGATGGCACGCAGGTCGAAGAGAATGGCGGGCAGCACACCCAGCGCCGCGAACATCGCGAGTGCGGCGATCAAGGTTCTCCGCCGCCCGCAGAAGTCCACCAGAGCCCCGGCGACCGGTGAGAGCAAGGCGATACAGAGCCCCGGCAGCGTCAACACCATCGGAACCAGGTATTCAGCGTGGGACGTCGATGCGAAGTACACCTGCATGCGCGGCAGGATCGGTGCGAGCACGACGACCCCCATGACCGCCGTCGTGATTGGCAGCAACAGCAGGACGCCCTGCAGCGTTCCCACCCGGCGCTCGAGGACGCTCGACGGTATCGGCATGTTGCTCAAGTCCGCCGCGCCTCGACCACGCGTTGATCGATAGCGCCGAAGATCGAGCGGCCCTGGCGATCGAGCATGTCGATCCGCACGGTATCTCCAAACCTCATGTAATGCGTCACCGCTTTCCCGTGATCGAGCATTTCGATGGCTCGCCGCTCGGCAATGCATGCCGAGCCCACGCTGCGGTACTCATAGTTCGAGATGGTGCCCGAGCCGATGATGGTCCCGGCGTGCAGATTGCGCGTGCGCGCGGCGTGAGCGATGAGAGCGTCAAACCCGAACCCCATCTGCCCGGCGGTAGGGCGGCCAAACTCGCGATCGCTCCATTTCACTCGCACGGGAAGATGAACCCGGCTGTCGCGCCAGGCATCAGAAAGCTCATCCACGGTCACCGCGATCGGAGCAAAGCTGGTCGCAGGCTTCGATTGCACGAAGCCGAAGCCCGTCTTGATCTCCCGGCCCGCGAGCACGCGTAGACTGACATCGTTGAGCAGTACCATCAGCTTGATATGCTCGAGCGCCCCGGCCGCGGGCGTGCCCAGGGGAACGAAGTCCACCACGACGCCGAGCTCGGCCTCGAAGTCGATGCCTTCGGCCTCGCTCGGCAAGGCAACGTCGTCACCGCCGCCGAGAAAGTCATCGGAGGCGCCCTGGTACATCAGCGGAGTCTCGTGCTTGCCCTCGATGGGGGGAGTCCTGAAAACCTGGTCCATCAGATCGCCGTGACTGTGAAAGGCGGAGGCATCGAGCCACTGTGGCGCCCTGGGCAGCGGAGCCGCAAGTTGCGCGGGGTGGAGGTCGAATGCATCGGGCGCGGCGCCGGCGTTGAGTGCTCTGTAGAGTGCCTCGAGTCTGGGCGCGCTGTCATTCCAGCTCTCCAATGCCCCGATCAGTGTGTACGGGCCGGTCGCGGGCGCCGCGCGTCGCAGGTCCGCTGATACGACCAGCAACCTGCCGTCGCGTGTGCCGTCCCTCTCGGTTGCCAGCTTCACGACTTCGGCCCCCGCGACTTGCGCCGCAGGCGATGGGCCATCGCCAGCACCTCTAGCGGATCGACGCGCGGGGCTCCGAATTCACCGTAGAGCGAGTGCAAGGTCATGATGATCCGCTCCTCGTCCGCCCAGCCGCGGCAAGCCTCGAGGCTGATCTCGTGCGCCGCCTCCCACACTTGCAATCCGGCGTCGAACCGTGCTTTTGCCTCGCGTTGCAGGTAGGTAAAGTAATCGCGCTGTCTGCGAACGACCGCCAGTTCTGCCACCGGGCCGTGACCGGGTACGATCACCTCGATATCCCACGTGAGGAGCCGCTCGCAGGCTGCGATCCACGCCGACACCGGTATGTCGGTCACGGCAGGATGCACCTCGTTGAAGAGAACATCGCCCGTATAGAGGACCCGTTCCCTGGGAAGGTATACGACCGCGTCCCCTCGGGTATGCGCTGGACCGATCTTCACCAGCCGCACGAGTTTCGTGCCGACATGAAGCTCGTAATCTTCATCAAACCCCTGCGCCGGCAACGCGCGGTGACCGAAGGTAAGCGCGAACCGGCTGCCCATGATCTCGTGCAGATAGGCTCCCGCCTCGCCATAGCTCCGCCAGTCGCGCAGGATCTTCCCGTACAGGTCCTCGCCATCCGCCATGCGCCGCATCTCTTCGATCGTCGCGTGGGAGGCGATCACCGTGGCCTCCGGGAGGAGCGCGTTACCCGCCGTGTGATCCGGATGAGAGTGGGTGTTGACCACCGTTGCGATACGGCCAGCCGCGGGGACGGAGCGCTTCATGGCTTGAAGCATCTCGCGCGTACGGGGCAGGTCGAACAGCGTGTCGACGAGCAATGCCCCCCCATCGGCTGCCACCAGGCCGGCGTTGCTGAGGCCCCAACCGCCGTCCGGCTGTAGGTAGGCGTAGCACCCGTCGCCCACCTCGTGGAGCCCTGCGGTGAAAGGCGGCAGGGTCGTCATCGCATATCTCCTCGGAACGTGCAGGCCATGTGGGTGTCCCCCATTGAGGGCGTCAGGAGCGCAGCCAACCCGCGCCGCTCAGGGAGCGCGACAGCGACAGGAGAGCGCCACAGATACAGAGATCCTTGAGAAACAGGATCAGCGACATCACTGAAGGATGTCCGAGCGGGGCGTACATCACGAAAGAAACGCAGATCGCATACAGGCCGAGCCCCAAAGCCGCCAGCCGCTCCTTGATTCCGAGGACGAGCGCTATCGCCAACGCGGCGGACAGCAGCATTGCCAAAACCAATAGGATCTGAGGAAATGGAACGCCGCGCGCCTGCATCTCCTGCAGTGTCGGGTGCCAGCCAAAAGTAAGGTGATAGCGGGCGGCGTCCAGAAACAGAGCCGCGACCGCGAGCCTTCCGAGGCCGTCCAGCGCGCGATCTTTCCAGGGTCGTCGAGGCTCCCCGAGACCGCGAGTGTGACTGAGGCGAGTGACGGGCATGTCCGGTGTATTCATGGTTGTCTCTACGGTCAGAAGCGCTTGGTGAATTCCAGCCCCAGGACGCGCGGCTCGTTGAAGTACGCCACCGGATAGGCGAAGAACACCTGCTCGGCGGTCACGACGCGGGTGTCCGTGAGGTTGCGGCCGTATGCGGACAGCGTGAAATTTGTGGGGTCGTACGTGAAGTCCAGTCGCGCGCCGAGCTCGCCGTCCGGCGCGCCGGTCAAGTTGGGCTCCTCGTTAGTGCCGAAGAAGTACACCTCGCCGCGCCATCGGTAGCTGACCTGGGTATGGACCATCCACTCTGCGTCCAGCGACCGACTGTAGTCGCCCTGCACGTAGTATTGCCAGGTAGGCGAGTTGGGTAGGGTATTGCCCGTCGCGTTGACCAGGTTGCCGTCGACCCCCTGACCATTCTGGAACTGCACGTAGTAGGCATGCGTGTAGGCCAAGTTCGCGAGCAGGGAGAATCCAGGAGCCGGCCGCACCTGCCCCTGGAACTCGAAGCCGTCGATGCGCGCCTTGGCGGCGTTGTAGATATTGACACCGCCCGTGGGAACACCGGCCGTCACCTGCAGGTTGGTGTAGTCGTTGTAATACGCTGCCGCGGAAAGGTACCCGCGCCTGTCCCAGAAGTAGGACTTCACGCCGGCCTCGGTGGACTCCAGGTACTCCGGCTCGTAGTTGGGCGTGGGCCCGGTGCCGAAGGCGTTGAAGCCCCCGGACTTGAAGCCTTTGCTCACGCCGACATAGGCATTGGTCTCATCCGTGAACCGATACTGCAGGTTGGCGCGGTATGTTGTCGCGTCCCAGGTCCCGGTTGGTGGGGCGTAGGGGAGCGGGCCTACGACCACAAGGTCGATCTCGGGGATTGTCACCGAGAAGTCGTTGTGGAACGTCTTGTCCTCGGTGGTGTAGCGAACGCCGCCGGTCACGGAGAGCTTTTGCGTCAGATCATACGTTGCGTCCACGAATCCGGCCTTGGAGGTATCCAACTGATGGGCACGGAACCCGACGTCACTGTCTCCGGTGGCCGCCACGTCGTAGTCCAGGATATCGAACTTCATGTCGTCGATGGCGCGCGAGACGAATGCGCCGATCAGCCACTTGTATCGCTGTGTCTGCCGCGACTGCAGGCGCAGCTCCTCCGTCGCCTGGGTCCCGGTGATGACGCCCGTGTTCCACGCCCTGCGATATTCGCCCGTGGCGGCATCGATCACGGAGACGCCATTGGTGCCCGCCGGACCGAGACCGTCGGAATCGTTGATCCCGACGTTCGAATGCCGGCTGAGGCCGGTCAGCGAGACGAGCTCCGAGAGACCGAGGTCGTAATGCAGCTCCAGGGCGCCTTCCGGCAGGTTCTGCGTGTTGGTGGAGGGGATGGCGTTGTAGACCTGATTGTGATCGAGGTAGTAGGCCTGAAGGCCTGGGGGCAGCGGCACATAGGGCGTCGGAGCGGCGAGATTCTCGGCGACGCCGGTCGGATTGACCGCCGTTGCCGACCAGCGCTGCAGCGCCGGCTGGTTGACGAGCCACTGATACTGGATCGACAGCCGTGCGCGGAAGCGGCCGCTCGGCTCCCAGACGATGACCGCCCGGCCGCCGTCCGCTCGCTCGCCGCCGAGCCACGAGTCGTTGTAGAGATTGCGTGCCCAGCCGCGCTGGTCGAAGCTGTCTCCGGAGAGCCGTACTCGCAGAGTGTCGGTGACCGGGATCGAGATCGCCGCCGTCGTGCGCCACTCCAGAGGATCGGCGACCGAGGCGCTGACGTAGCCATCCAACTGCGTGTCGGGATCGGCGCTGTTGATCAGGATCGCGCCCGCGGTTGCGTTACGGCCCTGCAGTGTTCCCTGTGGTCCGCGCAGCACCTCGAGGCCCGCGAGGTCCCAGAGGTCGTTGGTCGCCGAACGGCTGTTCGAGGTCTGGTAGATGCCATCCTCGTATACCGCGACCGGATCGTCCTCGAGAAATGTGCCGGCGCCCGAAGTGCCTCGGATAGTGATCGTCGATCCGCCATAGGCCGTGGCGGCGGGAATGGTGATTCCGGGGACCATGCCCTGCAGCTCCTGCAGGTTCTTCGAGGCGCTCTCGTTGAGCTGAGAGGCCGAGATCGCCGTGATCGAGATCGGTACATCGACCAGCTTTTCCGACCGTTTTTCGGCCGTAACGACCACTTCCTGCAACTGCTCGGTCGGCTGCGTCGACAGTGGCGTCGTGCCATTGGCCGCGGCCTGTGCAGGCACGCGGGCAAGCGCGGCTGCGGTCAGGGCCATCGACGTGATTATCGAGAAACGCATGTCATCCCCCTTCGTACTGATGATTGCTATACCGGCGGCCGTAAATTGGTGTAGGGCAGTGGTTTCTCCGCGACGGCGCGGGCACGCAGCAGAGCCTTCAGCACCTTTCCCGAAGCAGTTCGGGGGATGGCGTCGGCGAAGACGACACTGGCCGGTGTTTTGTAGCGGGCGAGCCGCGTGCGGCAATACGCCTGGATGTCAGCGGCCGTGAGAGCCTGCCCGGCGGCAAGGACAACATAGGCGCGGCCGACCTCGCCCCACTGGGCATCGGGAACTCCGATCACCGCGGCCTCGGCTACCTGCGGCAGCTCGGCAAGTACTGCCTCGACCTCCGCGGGATAAACGTTCTCGCCGCCAGAGATGAACATGTCCTTGGTTCGATCGATGAGGTAGTAGTATCCGTCCGGGTCCCGCAGAGCGATGTCGCCGGTCCGGAACCAGCCGTCCGAAAATGCCTCGCGGGTGAGCCGCGGATCGTTCCAGTAACCGGGCGTCACACAGGGTCCGCGCACCCACAGCTCGCCGCGCTCACCGTCCGGCACGTCTCGCCCGCTTTCGTCGACGATCCGCGCGTCCACACAGAGGTAGGGCAGGCCGCACGAGCCTGCTTTGTTGAGCAGGATCTCGGGATCCCCGAACGGCATGCCGAAGTTGGAGCCGGTCTCGGTCATGCCGAAGCCGTCGGACATCGGGATGCCGGCCCTGACGAAGCGCTCGATCTGTGCCGGCGGATTCGGCGCCCCGCCCATCGCATAGACGGTCAGGCCCCGCAGCATCGCCGGCTCGAAGCCGGGCTCTTGCCAGAGCCGTTGCGCCATCTGCGGCACCGAGAAGTAGTGTGTGACCTCGAGGGCAGGGTCAGCGAGGCGGCCGAGTGTCTTCGCCGCATCGAACCCGCGCGAGATCAGCACGGTGGCGCCAGCCAGTAGGGGAGAGCGGATGGCGGCGAACAGCCCAGCCGTGTGGAACATCGGCATGTCGCAGAGGAAGACGCTTCGATGGGTGACGTCGTTGCCGAGGATGAAATTGATGCATCCCCAAAATGCGTTCTCTTCGGTGACGATTACCCCCTTCGGTTTTCCGTTGGTACCGGAGGTATAGAGAAGGGTCGCGGGATCGGTTGCGGCGCGCCGGGCCGATGCCGGAGGTCGGGAGGGCGCACTGTGGGCTGCCAGCTCGAAAGCAGCCAGGGTCAGCGGCTCACCGGAAAACTCGGGCACGCTGAACTCATCGGCGTGCACGAGGATCGCCGGACGCGCGTCTTCGAGCAATCCGGCGATCTCCGCCGGCGTGAGACGCCAGTTGAGCGGTGTGAAGATCGCGCCGGCACGGATCGCCGCGAGCTGCAATATCAGCAGCGCGTCGCAGCTGCGGGCCAGGGTCGCTACACGCGCGCCGCTTGCCGGCCCGAGTTTTTGCACGAGCCATGCAGCCGTGTGATCGACCTCGCCGTCGAGCTCGGCATAGCTCATGCGCCGGCCGCTCTCGAGATCGACGCACGCGAGCTTCCGCGGCCGCGACCGGGCGTGAGTCCTTACGGCATCGAGCATGTGCTATGGCTCCGCCGCCCGCGACTTGTCATAGGGGCCGAGGCCGGGCCGGTAGCGCTTCTCATCGATAAACTGCCGGATGCCCTCCTTGCGCCCCTGGTTGTCGAAGAAGTTGGCAGCCTCCTGGGCCCGGACCAGGTAATCCTCGGCGTTGTCATAGGTCATCTCGCGCACCCGGCGCACGGCGTCCTTGGTGGCCTTGAGCGCCACGGGGTTCTTCTGCAGCAGGATGTTCGCGAGCTCGGTGACACGGTCCTTGAGGCGCGAGCGGGGTACGCATTCGTTCACCAGCCGCCACTCAGCCGCCTTCTTGCCGTCGATCAACTCGCCGGTCAGCGCGTGATACATGGCATCGCGCAGGGGAACGAGGTCGCTGATCACCTTGGTCGCCCCGCCGCCGGGCAGGATTCCCCAATTGATCTCCGAGAGGGCGAACTGCGCCTCTTCAGCGGCAACGGCGAGATCGCACGCGTTGAGCGGCCCATAGGCGCCGCCGAAGCACCAGCCGTTCACCATGGCGATGGTAGGCTTCTGGAACCAACGCAGCCGCCGCCACCACCCATATGCTTCACGCTGCGCGCGCCGGATCGCGCCGAGACCCTGCTCCTCGGTTTCGCGGAAATATTCCTTCAGGTCCATGCCGGCGGACCAGGAATCGCCTTCGCCGGTCAGCACCAGGACGCCGATGTCCTCGCGATATTCGATCTCATCGAGCAGCTCGAGCATGCGTCGGTTGAGGCGCGGGCTCATGCAGTTGCGCTTCTCGGGACGGTTGAAGCTCAGCCAGGCAATTGCGCGCTCGGCATGCCACTTTGCCGTGTCGTGCCCTTCGGACATGGGTGAATCCCCCTCTGAGTGTCTGCGTGACCCAAGCGCGGTGAGCGCCTGATCAAATCGAGTGATTCAATCGAGTGATTGAAACCTTACCCCGGAGAGAGCGCCGTGTCAATATGGAGACCTCGGGCGGGTGCACCCAGGCCCCGGCCGGTCTTCTCTGACGTTGCGGAGTGAGTCGAGCCATGACGAGCCCTACGCCGAATAAAAAGCCTGCCCGAGAGGCGATCGTGACGGCCGCAGTGCGGCACTTTGCCGAGCACGGCTACAGTGGAGCTTCGGTCCGCGAGATTCTGCGTGATGCCGGGGCCAACGTGGCCGCGGCGCATTACCACTTCGGATCCAAGGAAGAGCTCTATCGCGAAGTGGTCAGCCGATTTCTGGTGCGGCTGTGCGAGGAGCGCGCCAACACTCTGCGCGTCATCGAGGCGGCGCCGCCGGCCACCCCGCGCGAGCGCCTCGAGGCGCTCGTTCGCGGTTACGTGGAGCCACACCTGCGGCTCTGCACCGAGCCCGAGGCTCGCTACTACATTCAGCTGTTGGCGCGGTTCGTGACGGAGAGCGAGCAACTCACCGGGCGCATCTATGCGGACATCCTCGAGCCCACCCGCAGTCGCTATCTCAGGGCGATCGGCGCCGTGGTACCGGAGGTCCCGCCTGCAAAGCTAGCCCGCCTCTTCAGCTTCATGGTCTCCCTCATGGTGACCGCGCCCGCCGATGTCTCCTACAGGTCCCTCACAGGGCGCTCTCCGTGGCCCCGCAATGTCCAGCACCTGATCGATCAGATCGTCGCATTCGTGACCGCGGGTATGCTCGATGCCGAGCGCGCAGCGGCTGCAGCGGCTTCTTGAAGGCCAGGCTTTCGGCCACCCGGCTTGCGGGTGGTCCTGTGGCTGCCGACGGGCAAGCACGCCCAAGAGCGTGTGCTCCGGGCTCGTGACTCAGCCGGCTTCCCCTTTCTAGGGATGCCGGTCTTTGCTGATCTCCACGGCTGCCAGTTTTTCCGCAACAGCGAGCGCTTCGGCCGCTGAGACCTTGACGTTCGGCTCGATGACAGTCCAACTGTAGGGGATTACACTCAAGGGTCAGGTAAGGCAAAAGGCCACCTCGGGAGTCGCTCATGCCCCGATCCGCGAATATCAAGCCCGTTGCGCTGGATCTTCTGGCGGGCTTGATTGCATTCTGCCTCGTATTCATCTGGCTTCTTCTCTCGGGGAGCAATAACCTTCAACTGTTCATTCTGATGACAGCGGCACTGTTCTTCCTGGCAGGCGTGATACGCGTACCGGGAGTGCCGCAGAACATAGTCCGGAAGGCGATCCTCATCGGCCTCGGCGGGATCGTGCCCGTCGTAATCATGCGAGCCACCAGATTCGCCTTGACCGAATACGGATACGTGTCGCTCTTCGTTGCATTTTCTGTATCAATGGCGGCGGCCGGCGCAGCAACGTGCTACCTCCTTGCACACGCCCGGGTATGGTCGGCGTCGCTGCTGGCGCTGTTTTCACTGGGTGCCGCAACGCTCGCCGTCACTATGGCGATTCCGCTGTTGATCGCGACTTGGTCGAACAAGGCAATCAATCTTCCCGCCGCCGCTTTCTCGCTGGCGACTCCCGGTGGCGGAACGGTCACCTCCGCTGATCTGCGAGGTCACGTGGTCGTGCTCGCCTTTTGGGCAACGTGGTGCAGCCCGTGCCGGCAGGAGTTGCCAGATTTACAGAGGGTCTACGAGCGCTACGAGGATAAGCCGAATACAGCCTTTTACGCGGTGGGCGGTCCTTGGGGAGATGATACTCTCGGCAAGGAATCCGCATTTGCCGCTCAGATCAAAGTGAGCTTGCCTCTCGCATTCGATTCGCATGGAGCCGCACAGGCGCTAGGCGTGCAAGGCTTCCCGGCGTTGATCATCCTCGACGGCAGCGGTCGTGTTCGTCTGTTTCACAGCGGGTATGATGCGTCCGAGCATCTTGCTCGGCAGGTTGCGACGGAATTGGGAATTCTGGAGGCGAGCCACACGTAAATTCTGCGGTCCGTGTCGGGAGATCGCAATGCGCAAGAACGCAAGCACACTCGGGACATTCAGGGATAACGAGTTCGAGCCCGACACGGGCGACAAGAGTCGCCACTCGGTTGGCGCTCGCGGGTGACTGGTCGCTTCTCATGAAAGCTTTGATAGCCAGTGCGTTGGTCGCTCATTTACCTTTGGCGCACGCCGGCGTTTTCTATGAGATGTCCTCGCGCAACCTCACTGCTGTGGGTGCAAAACCGGTCCTCACACGCGAGTATGCCCAGGATGGAAGGGTGCGGGAAGAGGAAGGCGAGGGATCGAGTTCCGTCGTAATCACTACTGCGCAGGCCCTTATCACAATCAATACCTCGGCGCGTAGTTACCAACTGATGGATGAAGAGACGCTAACGCGCGTTGGTGCGCGAGAGAGAGCGAGCCATGACAAGGACGTCGCCCAGAGAGCCAGACTGCCGGCTAACGTACGCGAGATGTTGGATCGAGTAGACGAGGACACGCAAGAGGCTCTGGCGATGGAAAAGAAACCTCTCGATTACCGGGCGACCGATCGGCATGAGGTGGTTGCCGGTTTCAGCTGCTCGATCTGGGAATATTACTGGAGAGGCGGCAAGGAGGCTGAATACTGCATTGCTGAACCCGCCTCAATTCCCGGGGGCGCCGAATGGATGGCTGCGCTGCAAGCGGAGGGAGACTTCTACACCAACGCTGGCCAGTGGCTTGGTGACCCGGCTCGACTGCTTTTTGCGTCCGTCCTTCCGCAGGTCGAAGCGCCGTCCAGGCTACACGGCATCCCTTTGATGTTTCGTACCTTCCGTCGAGGGAAAGCAGTATCCGAAACCCGTGTGACGAGTGAGCGGATCGAGCCGCTGAACCCAGATCTATTCGTGGTTCCAAAAGGCTATGAGAGGCAACCTGCGGAGCCCGCGAGACCAGGGGGATAGCCGTCTTCTGAGGACGGAGACTGGTCCGGGGTTCAGGAATCGCTCGGGCGCACTCCGATTGCACAGTCGCGCGTGCTTCAAACAATTCGCCACAAAGAAAAGCAGGCGAGCGCGAACGCGGAGACGGCGGCGAATCCGTAAAGTATGACCAAGTGCGCCTTGTAATCGAGAGCCAAGAAGGTACGGTCCGTGGGTCGACGATGACAAGCAAGCATCTGTTCGTAGCAGATTACCGAAACCGGGAACCCGAGGAGGCCCAGATAGTACCAGTCCGCCCACTGCAGATTTATGAGCATTGCGGAGGCCTCTCAGTTACACCGGGGCGCGCCCCGTGCGTCGACCGGTCCATCCAAGGCCCTCTCGGTGGTCGAGGTCCGACCGGCGGTCGCGGTCCATCGGCTGGTCGAGGTCTCGCTGGAGGCGTTGCGCGACGCGGTTGACTCGCGAATACACGCTGAGGGGCGTACTCCAGTCGTCGCTCGAAGATGTCGAGATATGCGACGTAATTGAAGACTCCGATGAACACGATGATCCCGGCCGACACGATCTCGCCCGCAGGTGCGGCGTGTGCAAACCCGTCCGCAGCCAGCGAAAGCGCTGCGACAAACGTGACGATCAGCGACTCGCCATTCAGGCGAGAGGCCTTCTTGGACAACTGACACGCTTCGAACATTGTCAGACCGGGGGCAAGAGCAACCAACGGGAAGTAACACACCCCGAGAGGAGCAGCCAAAAGCAGGCAGTTCCAGGTATAGGATCCCACGACTTCGCTCAGGACTGGGCTTGCCGACAACGCCCAGTGAAGGAGCCAGCCTGCGCTCGCCAGCAGGCAACCGGGCAGGAGCCCGCCGCGCCAGATGCGCCCGGAGACCGCATTTTGCGCCAGCTCAGAAGCGCGCATTGCTCGATCAGACTGCCGGGAGAGCAAACTCAAGAGGATCCAGAAAACAGGAAGCAGCAACGCGCCAGCAATAAGCGCCAAGCCCGTATCGATGAGCCGTACAGGGACCATATAGGTGCAGAGCAGCTCCAGGATCGCGAGCACTGCGACGGCCGCGCCGAAGCTCGCGGGGGATCTGACGAGCAGCGCGAGCGTCGTCATTACCCAACGACCGAGGTATGGCTTCTCGACCTGCCTTGGCTCGAGTGTCTCGCTCATTGACTATAACGGCGCGAGGGATCGCAGCAAATACGCAATAGGGATTTGGCATCACGTGATGTCATTTGATATCACTCAATGTCACGATCGGAGTGTCCCAGAAATGAGCAATTTTAGGGAGCTGAATTTCCGTTTCGTGCCGGCTGCGGACAGGCGGACGCGACCCGGAAAGGACAAATCGCCGCGGCTGCCGGGCAGGGCAGCATGCGGAGCGATTGCGCAGGTGCTCGTAACTGGAAGAGGCAAAGAGCTCTCAGTTTGACACTGACCGGCGGTGGTGGGATAATCCCACCATGATTCTCACCCTTGATGCAAAGCGACGCCTCACAGTCCCTGCAAACCTGGCCCCGGCCGAGCCGGGCGACCACTTCATTGCGGAATTCGATCCAGAAGAGGATGCGATTGTCTTTCGTCGGCTTGCGAGGCGAGCCGACTGGTTGGCGGTTCTCAGGGCGTGCCCGGTGGAAATGGAGGACGTGCCGCAGCGCAGCCGGCAGCTCCCCAGGCGTCGCAGGCTGTGAGCTGGCTGCTCGACGCCGACGTACTGAGTCAGCCTGCCAAGAAGAACGGCCACCCAGGCGTCATTGCGTGGCTCGAGCGGGAGAAGGACAACTGCTACACGAGTGCGATCGTGATCGCACAGCTCGCCTACTGGGTCCGCAGCAAGCGCGGCAAACAGCGGGAGGCTTTGCAGGCCTGGCTGACTCGACTGATCGAGGCGCTGCACGGCCGCATTCTTGGCTTTAACGTCTCCGTGGCACATGTCTGGGCCGAGCAGCAGCACAAACTGGAAGAAATCGGTCAGCCGATGCCTGTAGAAGACAGCTACATCGCTGCGATCGCGGTTCGGCATAACCTGACGGTGGCGACCGGGAACGAGAACGACTTTCGGCGCCCCGGGATCAAACTGTTCAATCCGTTCGAGGAGACTGGCTCCCCCGACTGAGCGGGTCAGCCCTGTGACCGCCCAGGAATGGGCGCTCGTGGTGGCCCTGAAGGGCGCGGCGCAAAGGCGCGAGCTTCCTCGATATCGGCCAGGCCGGGCGCCAGCAGTGCACGCTATCGGTGGCGCCCTCGACCTCATTGAAGCGGCCATGTACACCGGCTGTCGCGCCGACGAGCTCACCAGCGCGCGGCGCAGCGCATTTGACGCCCGGACCCGAACTCTGGCGGTTTCCCGAAAGACCGGCAACAGGACTTGGAAAACAGGTCAGACCAACGCGGGAAGATCCGGTGAGCGCTTCGACATCGTCGTCCCGAGATTGAGCAGCGAGAGCCAGGTAATCGATATCCGATGTCTCCCGGCCGATTCCATATTGCTGGGTAATCACGAAGCCGCCCAGGCAACGGAGCTCGACGGGACGCACCGTATTTGCGAGACTATGCTACTCTCATGGGCAGTTATGACGGGTGGCGCGGCAGGCGTTTGTCGATTGGTCTGGTGGAACGCACTGTCCACCGAGTGGAACGCCTGGTGTGGCGGGCGTTCGCGAGTTGAAAACGGAGCTCGGGGGTTGCAATTGGCGACCCAATGATCCGGCTCGCCGCAAACCTGTCGTTTCTATTCACCGAGCTGCCCTTTCTCGAGCGGTTTGCAGCAGCCGCCAGGGCAGGTTTTGGAGCCGTCGAGCTTGCCTTTCCTTACGACTTTCCGGCGGCAGAAATAGCAGCCCGATTGCGCGACTCGGGCCTGAAGCTCGCCATTCTCAATACGCCTGCGGGTGATCCTGCGCGGGGTGAGATCGGCCTCGCTGCCCTACCGGGGCGGGAGAGTGACGCGGAGGAGTCATTTCGGTGCGCGCTTCGCTATGCCGAGGCGCTCGATGCCCCGCGGATTCATCTGCTCGCCGGGAACCTTCCACCGCAGGTCAACCATCAGGCAGCCGATGAGGTATTTCTTTCAAACATCAGACGGGCAGCCGATCTTGCTGCTGCCGCGGGGCGGGAGATCACCTTGGAACCACTGAATGCCCATGATCGGCCCGCGTACCACTTGCACAGTCTCGCCCATGCGCGCGCACTCATCGATGCGGCGGGACGACACAACGTGAGGCTTCAGCTCGATCTTTATCACGCCCGCTTCGCGGAGAGCGATCTGATCGGCGTGATCGATCGGGAATTTGATGTCATCGGGCACGTGCAGATCGCCAATTTCCCGGACCGAGGCGAGCCGACGCCGCAGGGCAGCGATTATCCGCGAGTTCTGGCGCGTCTTCAGGAACTCGAGTATGCGGGTTACGTAGGTTGTGAGTACGTGCCCCGCGGCGACACTCGCAGCGGAATGAAATGGGCAACGCCGTATTTGTCGATGCGGGCACCGTTGGCGCGTCTCGATCTAAAATGAAGGCTGCCAAGCGGCGGCTCCGCTCGAGAACTGCAGGTTATATGCCCGGCTGCCCTGAGGTTCTCGGTTTTCACGGGCGCGAGCTGCACTCCTAGTCGACATTGGGCCTTGCACTTTCTTGCCTGAGGGAAAGCGCGGGGGCGTCGTGCGCTCGATGATGTGAAAGCCCTTTCCGGGGCGGCCGCGCTGGCTGAGCGAGGCTCGAACGACGGAGGGTACAGGCTTTACCTTGCAGTACATTTTATTAATGATATACTCAATACTACTGACTGTGGAAATAAATACGATATCAATCACTTGAGCCAGATCCACTCGAGGGGGAGCGCCGTGAGCCGCGATGTGAGCCTGAATTACGCGAAATCCCTGGCAGGAATGATTGCCGGCACGTGCCTGATCATCAGCGCACCGGCTCGGGCGCAAGCAGAGCCGCCGCCCGGCACGGCGAGTAATGCCCAACTCGCTGAGGTCGTCGTAACGGCCGAGAGACGCAAGGAGAATCTCCAGGATGTGCCGATCTCCGCTCAGGTGGTGAGCGGCACCGCCCTCACCAGTCAGAACCTGAACTCTCTCGTCGATCTGAGCCAGACCGTGCCGTCGCTGCATATCTCGAGCGGTGCGGCCTCCGGAGACATGTACATCCGAGGCATCGGCTCGGGCGCGCAGCAGTCGTTCGATCAGTCCGTCGGTACGTTCATCGATGACATCTACTACGGTCGGGCCCGGATGAGCGCCGACACGTTTCTGGACGTGGAGCGGGTAGAGGTATTGAAGGGACCGCAGAGTACCTTCTTTGGAAACAACGCGATCGCGGGAGCCCTGAACATCGTCACTCGAAAGCCCACTGATTACTTTGATGCCTCTGCTCGTGCGCTTTATGGAAGCGATGGGCAATATGCAGTCGAAGGCGCGGTTGGCGGCCCTCTCAGCCAGGCAGTCGCCGTCAGAGTCGCGGCGATAACAGATGGTGGAACCGGGTGGACCAAGGACGTTGCGACCGGACGCTACGGGCCTCGCGAATACAATGATGGCGGCCGGGTGACAGTTGCCTTCCACCCTGGGTCTGACTTTGATGCCACATGGAAAATCGAAGCCGCCAGAAACCGGCAGAGCGGCGATCTTGATCTGCAACTGGTGAACTGTCCGCCCAAGGCGCCGTTCACAGCCGGGGCCTTCTGCCAGGCGGCCATCGCGGCGGGCGTGCCGAGCTACGCCCCCAATCATGTCGGATCCCTGGAGGCCGATGCGCCGGGGCAGGGGACCTTCCTTTCGACAGTTGGGACGGAGCTGACGGCGAGCTATCATCGCTGGGCGGACACCCTCTCGTCCGTGACCGGGTATTACCACTACAACTACAATCAGAATCTCGAGCTCGATGTCACTCCGGTCCCCGGAGCCACGGTGCAGGCGCCGGAGCAGTACCAGCAGTTCAGCCAGGAGCTGCGTCTCACCTCACCGTCGAACGAAACCCTCGAATACCTCCTGGGCGCGTACTTGCAGATCGATCATCTCACTTACCAGCAGGATAACAATTTTCCCTTTCTGACGCCGGTATTCGAATCGATTCCCCCCTTCTCGGCACTCGATCCTTATCTGCCGGTGTCCCAGGATTTCGATTACTCGCAACCCGAGCACGTCTATTCGGTGTTCGGGTCGGCCGGTTGGAATATCACCGATCGCTGGAAACTCACGGCCGGCTTGCGCGGGGAGTCCGACGAGAAGACCTACTTCCGCATGTTCAACTACGGGACCGCGACTCAGACATACGGCGGGGACGTGCCCTTGCCGACCGCGGTCGCGGATCTGCCGGCGGCCGCGCTGAGCACGCCTCCTGGCACTTTGAGTGGCGCGAGAACGGATCGGGATTGGATGCCCTCGGCCAACGTGCAGTACCGGTTCGATCGCGATTCCATGGGATACTTCTCCTTCTCCCAGGGATTCAAGGCGGGCGGCTTCAACGGCAGCGATACGACTGGCCTGGCCGCGAACATGCCCTATCAGCCGGAGCACGTCAACGCCTATGAGCTCGGCATCAAAAGCCGCCTGCTGGACGACACCCTGCTCATGAATCTCGACGTGTTTCGAAGCGACTACCGGAATCTGCAGGTCGTGGTCGAGGAGGATTATTCGACCGGGAATGGCGTGGCGGTGGTCAGAAATGCGGCCTCGTCGCGCTCGCAAGGCATCGAGTACGAAGGGCAATGGGTCGCGGACCGGCATATCCGCCTGGGCGCGGACATCACTTATCTCAGCTCGCAGTACGTGAGCTATCCGAATGCCGCGCCGACAGCGTTGCAGCAGATCCAGGGATTCGGAGCCCAGAATCTCTCCGGACGGCCGACCGAATATGCACCCCTTTGGAGTGGAAGCCTGTCAGGGACCTTTGACACGAAGCTGCCGAGTGGCATGAGGTTGAGCGCAGCCCTGATGCCGTTCTTTACTTCCAGCTACTACGTGCTGTCGAGCGAGGATGCAGCGAGCCTGCAGCCGCAATACGTACGTCTCGACGCCAGGCTGACGCTGGAGAGCGAGGACGGCCAGTGGGGTTTGGATCTGATCGGGAAGGATCTGACGGACAGACACGTTATCAGCTTTGCAACGATCGCTCCGACCTCTCCGGGCAGCTACTTCGTGTCCGAGGAAGAGGGCAGGAACGTGGCCATCCAGGTGCGCTATCACTGGTAACATCGTGACGGATGATTCACACGTTGTGACTTCGGAGGCGCCATACGACTACCTCATTGTTGGTGCTGGCGCCGCGGGGTCGGTGCTCGCGGCGCGGCTGTCCGAGTCTTCACGGTCCACCGTCATGCTGGTAGAGGCCGGCGCTGATCTCGTTCCCGGGAAGGAGCCCGAGGATGTGCGTAGCGTGTTTCCTCTCGCCGCTTTCAACGAGCGCTACATGTGGCCGGACACCCACGTCTACTGGCGCGACGCCGACGCATCGGCGGCGGTGCCCTTGCCGCAGGGCCGGATCGTGGGCGGTAGCTCGACGATCATGGGCATGTGGGCGATGCGCGGTCTTCCCAGCGATTACGAGGCCTGGCAGCGGGCTGGAGCCGAGGGCTGGCGCTGGTCGGATGTCCTTCCGTACTTCCGTCGCCTCGAGCATGACCATGATTTCAACGGTCCATTACACGGCGCAGACGGACCCATTCCGATCCGCCGGGAGTCACGCGACCGGTGGTCGCCGATCGCCCTTGCGGTTGAAGCCGAAGCGTCGCGGCGCGGCTGGGCTCAAATCAGCGATTTGAACGGTGATTTTCGCGACGGCCATTGTCTCATGGCGAACAGCCGGTTCGAGAACTCACGGGCCTCGAGCGGAATCTGCTATCTGAGCGCCGCCGTGCGCCGGCGTCCAAATCTTACAGTCGCAACGCATCGGACCGTCACTCGGCTGTTATTCGACGGTGCCCGAGTGCGGGGAGTGTGTGTACAGAGGCCTGATGGCTCCGAGCAGACGTTGCATGCGCAGGAAGTCATAGTGGCGGCAGGCGCTTTACGCACACCCGCCCTTCTCATGCGCTCTGGGATAGGCCCTGCGGATGTCCTCGGAGCGTCCGAAATTCCCGTGATCGCGGACCGGCGTGGAGTCGGGGAAAACCTGCAAAATCATCCGGTGTTGTACGTCTGCGCACTGCTCAATTCACGAGGGCGGGAGGCTCGGGAAGCGAGACCGGCAGCCTCTACATACATCCGTCGGTCGTCGGGGCTGCCCGAGTGTGGGGCTTCCGACGTGGCGATCTATGTCCGCAGCTACCTGGCGTGGCATGCATTGGGCCGGCGCATCGCGTCACTCGCGCCGACGGTGCAGCGCCCGTTCTCGCGCGGCCGGGTTCGCCTCGAACCGCATGACCCTACAGGCACCCCTCGGATCGAATTTCGTCTCCTGTCGGACGAGCGTGACACGCTGCGGCTGGTCGAGGCGACGCGCCTGGCGATCGAGCTCTTCGAGTCGCAACCCCTGCGTGCAATCTGCGGGCCGCCGTTCATGCTCACGAACGCAAGCGCGCTCATGCGGTACAACGCGATCTCATGGCAGAACGCCGTTCGCTCGCGGATTGCCGCCGCCTGGGTCGACCTGAGTCCGAAACTGGTGTTGAGGCTCCTGCGGCGCGCGCGCCAGCTTCGCTCGGCCCCGGAATTGGCCGCCAACGATGCCGAGATTGTGGCTTTCGCGAGGGAGTCCGTAACCGGTACCGGTCACGTCTGTGGCACCTGCCGAATGGGGCGGCCCGACGACCCAATGGCCGTATGCGACCCGGCGGGTCAGGTATATGGAGTCAGCGGACTGCGCGTCGCCGACGCTTCCCTCATGCCGACAGTGCCGAGTGGCAATACTCATATTCCGGTAGTCATGGTGGCCGAGCGGATCGCCGATGCGATCCGACAGAAGACGCCGCGCCGGTGACGCTAGACGTATTCCGGTATTCCCATCCGCAATTGCAGGAGCGAACCGATGAAACTCGTGAGTTATGGTCCGCCGCAAGCTGAGCAGCCGGGCGCTCTGTTGAATGACGAGGAGATCGTGCCGCTCGCCGAGGTGCTGAGGCGCGCCGGATATCCGCCGCTCGACACCAATGCCATTCTGGCTTTTCTGCCGACTCTTCAGCCCCTGATCGAGGATGCTCTCGCCGCGCCGGTACCGACCGT
>Ga0335075_10004321_pt1 | contig 22285 bp, 18 predicted proteins | sample Lox_Sample_24_FD_206723 | JGI IMG/M metagenome (GOLD analysis project Ga0335075, IMG submission 206723) | Soil microbial communities from Loxahatchee National Wildlife Refuge, Florida, United States - Lox_Sample_2.4 | ecosystem: Environmental > Terrestrial > Soil > Wetlands | place: USA...
TACCCGGTGAACGGCGCGTTCGCCTATCTGCTGACCCGCGATCGCTCGCTGGCCGAGGGGAGCGGGGCCGCAGTCGCCGTGCGAGGCTGGACGGCGGGCGGGGCGGACGACATGCCGCACATCAGGCACGAGTTCGCGCCAGGCATCCGCCCGGACGTAGCGCAGCTTTACGACGAGCTGGGCATCGGTGCCCGGCACCTGTCGGCCCTCATGTTCTACGACGGCTTCAGTTACCTGGCGGCCGAATGGTTCGAGCGGGCCGGCATCGTTCCGGCTGGCGAGGTAGGCGAGTATCTCGGCGAACCCGGTAATCTTCGCTGGACTGGCCGGACTCCGCTCAATACGCACGGCGGCCAGCTGTCCGAGGGTCGCATGCACGCCGCCGGGCACCTGCTGGAGGCGGTTCGCCAGCTGCGAGGGACGGCCGACCACCGTCAGGTTGAGGGCGCCTCGTTCGTAGCGGTGAGCACGGCGTTCCCATCAACCGGCGCCCTGGCGGTCCTGGAGCGGGTGGCATGACGCTCCGATCGCCACAGCTGGCCGGCTCGCCGCTGCCGGCCTTTGACGAGCACAGTGCGCCCTACTGGCGGGCTCTCGGGCGCGGTGAGCTGGTGCTGCCCCAGTGCGAGGTCTGCGGTGCGCTTAATCATCCGATCGCACGCATCTGTCGTCTGTGCGAGTCGGGCCAGCTGGGCTGGACCAGGGTAGAGCCGCGCGGCCGGCTCTTCAGCTGGGCGGTCGAGCACCGATCGGTAATCCCCGGCTTCGAGCCGCCGTACGTGATTGCCCAGGTGACCCCGGCCGGCTGCTCGGAGGGCGAGGTTCGGGTGTCGTGCACGCTGCTCGTCGACGATCCCACCACTCTCGCGATCGACATGCCGGTGGTTCTGGTGACGGCCCAGGCGCCGGGCGCCGAGACGGTCCTGGCCCACTTCGCGCTGGAGTGACCGCCGAGGACATGGGAGCGATCTCGCCATGACCGGCACTTGGGTTTCGCCCGCCGAGACGCCATCAGACAGCGCTGCCGTTGATGCGGCACAATTCATGCCTATTATTTGGACAAAGCCTACGAGAGGCTTGCGGCCCGCGCGGGGCGCACCCTCGTTCGATCTCACCCGCGGAGGGCAACATGAAGACGCGAGCGGCGTGCTGAACGTGATCATAGGCGGAAAACTCGCCGCCCGGCTCCGCGTCGGCATGGTCACCATCAACGGCGGCGCAGGCGTGAGCACTGATGCGCCAATGGGTGGCGTCGGGATCAGCGGCATCGGCCCGGAAATCGGCAAGCGGGGCGTGCGCGAGTACCTGGAGCCCCAGAACACCCAGCGGGCGCTCCGGCGCGGCGAGTGACCACGACACCGTTCGCACCCGGAAGCGTCTCGCTCGGACTGACGCCGGTCGGTCGATCCGTCACGCGGATCGTGCCTCAGCTGGTCGAGGACGCGGCGGCTGCCATAGAGGCCGGCTTCGACGGCGTTACACTCAGCGAGCACCACGGCGGCCTGCCGCACTACCTGTCCAGCCCGATTGCGGTGGCGGCGGGCCTGCTGGCCCAGCTGCCCCGCGGCTGGGCGGCGGCGGCGCCTTCGATCCTGCCGCTGCGCCCAGCCGCGATCGTCGCGGAGGACCTGGCCTGGCATGCGGCGCTGTACCCAGGCCGGGTCGCCGCCGGATTCGCGCCGGGCTACCACCGGCGCGATTTCGACCTCGTCGGTGCAGACTTCGACGGGCGACAGTCGACCTTCTGGGCCGGGATTCAGCAGCTGGCCATCATCTTCCGGGGCGTCTCGCCCCTCGAGCCCGACGCCGCGATCACTGCCGCCCGCGGGCTGCCGGTACTTGCTGGCGTGGGCGGGCCGGTCGGGGTGCGCCGTAGCGCCCGGCTCGGCGTGGGGCTGCTGCTCACATCGCTGCGCCCGCCCGCCGAGGTCGCGCCTCTGGTCGCGGCGTACCGCAGCGCAGGAGGGCCGGGGCCAGTGGTGCTGATCCGGCGGGTGCACGTCGGCACCCGGCCAACGGACGGCTTCGAGGCTGGACTGGCGAACTGGCGGTCAGGGGCCGACGCGAGTGCTGGCTGGCTCTCAGCTGACACGGATGCGCTGGTGTCCGGGCCGTCCGAGGTGGTAGCCGGACGGCTCGCTGAGGCGCTCGCGGTGTCCGGGGCGGACGCGCTCAACCTGCGGATCGATGCGTATCTGACCCGCCCTGATCTCGTGCCCGCACAAGTCGCCGAGCTGGGGGCGGCGGTGCTGCCATTGCTGCGCCACACCGTCGGGGAGTGAGCCAGCTGTCGCATCGGATCGTGTCAGCGCTGCCATGAGTAAAGGTAGCAGCGCAGCGTGACTTGATGAGGGCTGGTGAAGATCAGCTCGAAGTTCGACGCGTGATGGCTGCTGGCCACGATGTGGTTGACCCGCATCTCGTATCACTCGCGCGCCGCGTAGTGACCGACGATAGGCGCCTGGCCGGCATAAAGGTCGCGGTGACGTCCGCAGTGAAATTCTCGACCGTCCGAGTCGGGTCGTGGATGTCGTCAGCATGATCTTGACCCCGTAATGCATACATATTATTATCAGGATCGTGAGATGGGGTCCGATTCCGCCCGGCGCGGCCCGCGTGGAGGTCGTCGGCCGCTGTGGTCCGCGGTGAGGGCCGTCGAGATCCCGCAGATGAACGTCGCGGAGCACGCCGCAGCGCTGCGACGCTGGCTGGCGGGCAACGCCGACGCGCTAGACGAGTACCGTCAGCGCAGCCCTTCCGGCATCGAGACCGAGGTTCGCCACGACCGCGGCCTGATGCGATTGCTGTACGACGCTGGTTGGGGCCGCATGGGCTGGCCGGAGGCTGCCGGCGGGCTCGGCGGGCCTGCGGTACTGCGCGCGCTGCTATACGACGAGTTGGGTGCCGCCGGGGTCGAAGTGCCCGAGGCTTACGTGATGATCGAGACGTGCGCGTCGCTGCTAGTCGAGTACGGCAAGCCGATCGCCGCCCAGCACCTCGGCGCGTTCCTGCGCGGTGAGGAGATCTGGGCGCAGGGCTTCTCCGAGCCCGAGGCCGGTAGCGACCTTGCCCAGCTCCGCACCCGAGCTGTCGCCACCGACAAGGGCTTCAGGCTGTCCGGGCAGAAGATCTGGACCTCGATGGGCCAGTTCTCGCGATGGGCGATCGTCCTGGCCCGCACCGGCGGACCGGAGAGCGCGCACCGCGGCCTGACCATGCTGTGGGTCGACCTCGATGCTCCGGGTGTCACTGTCCGCCCGATTGAGGCGTCCAACGGCCGGGCCGAGTTCGCGGAGATGTTCTTCGATGACGTCGCAGTGCCGGCCGATGCGGTGATCGGCGAGGTCGGTGGCGGCTGGGCGGCGGCGATGTACCTGCTCCAGTACGAGCGGGGAATGTACGCCTGGCTGCGGCAGTCAGTGCTCCGCCGGCGCCTGCGCGAGGCCGCCGAGCGCGCCGAGGGGCCAATCGGGCCTGCCGCCGCGGCCGCCTTCGGCCGGGCAATCCAGGCCACCGCGATGCTGCGGGCGCGATCCCGGCGCACGGTGCGTCGGCTCTCGGGCGGTGAGAACCCTGGGCCGGAGATTTCTATCGACAAGGCGCTGCTCGGGGCAGCCGAGCAGGCCACCTACGAGGCGCTGCGTTTGCTGTACTGGACGGGCATGGCCAGCGGAAGCGATCCCCGCTCGATGACCTTGCGCGAGGAGTGGTTCTACAGCCGCGCGACAACGATCTTCGGCGGCGCGGTCGACGTTCAGCGCGACATTGTCGCCGAGCGAGTGCTCGGGCTGCCGAGGGTGCACTGATGACGCCTGGCGAGCGCCGCATGCTCGGTGAGATGGTCACCGAGCTATTCGCTGCCGGCCGGGCGGCCGACGTCGTGACCGAACTGGTCGCCAGCGGCATGGCCAATGAGGTCTGGAGCGACGACGAGGCCACCGCCCTCGTCCTGGGCGCCCAGGGCGCGGCAGTTGCGACCTCGACGCTGCTCGACCACCTCGCGACCGGTGCGTCCGGGCCGTCGACCGGCAGGCTGGTACTGCCCGCCCTCGGTGCGGCAGGCTACGCCGCGGCGCCGGGCGCTGATGAGGCGGGCTGCCTTGTAGTCGATGGCATCGTGCTGGCCGCCGACATGACCGACGCGAGCCGGTTCCTGATTGGCGTCGGGGGCGAGCTCGTGGCGGTAGCGGCGAGCGCACTCGCCGTCGAGCCGGTCGCCGGCTTCGACCCCGACCTCCGCGTGGCGCGGGTCCGTGGCCGCGTCGCTCGCGCGACTGCGGAGGCAGTGGGCGGCTCGTGGTCGGCGACAGCTGCCCGCGCTGCCCGCGGCCTGGCCTTCGAGCTAATCGGCGCGGCCGATGCGGCGATCGCGCGGGCGGTCCGGCATGTGATGGAGCGTCACCAGTTCGGTCGCCCGCTCGCCGCGTTCCAGGTGGTCAGGCACCGGCTCGCCGCAGCGGCCGTCGCGGTCGCCGGCGCGCGGGAACTGGCGCTGGCGGTCGGCCCGGACGTCGATCTCGACGAGGCGGTGCTGGTCGTCAAGGCTGCTGCTGGCCGGGCAGCGCTAATCGCTGTCCAGGAGGCGCAGCAGGTCTGCGGCGGGATGGGCTTCACTGCCGAGTTCGGCCTGCACCGGCTGGTGCGCCGGGTCTACCTGCTCGATTCGCTGTTCGGCGGGTGCGAGGCAGCCGAGGTTGAGCTCGGCGAGCTCGCGCTGGCGAGCGGGCGGCTGCCGAGTTCCCCGGTCGCCCTGTGACAGCGAACAGTCGGCAGGTTACGAGGTGAGGAGGCCGCATGCGAGATGTGCTGATTGCTGGCGTGGGGATCCACCCATTCGGCCGGTTCGATTATGGCTACCGGGAGCTCGGCGAGTTCGCAGCACGCCAGTGCCTCGCCGACGCCGGGGTAGCGCCCGAGGACCTCGACATGGTCTTTGTGGCCAACGTCGGGGGCGAGATGGCCAAAGGTCACAACATCATGGACCTGGTTGCCCGCATCGGGAAGCCGATCATCAACATCGAGGCGGCGTGCGCGTCCAGCGGCTCGGCTCTCTTCACCGCTGCCCGGCTTATCGAGTGCGGCGGGGCCGACATCGTGCTCTGCCTCGGTGTGGAGAAGGCGCCAAAGGGCTTCGTGACGGCGTCCGGCTTCGAGCAGTGGCAGATCGAGAACGGGCTCGGCGTGAACCCGATCTACTTTGCGATCCAGGCCCAGGAGCTCATGCAGGCCACCGACGTGACGGTGGAGGACCTCGCCGATGTCTCTGTCAAGAACCACGCCCACGCCGTGGAGAACCCGAACGCCATGTTCCGCAAGCCGATCACGCGCGAGGACGTGCTGGCCAGCCGGGCAGTTTGCCCGCCGCTGACCCTGCTGATGCTCTGCGCCCCGAACGAGGGTGCGGCCGCTGCGGTGCTTATCAGCCGTCGCGAGGCCGCGCGTCGCGGACTGACCGGGCTCGTCTCTCTGGCCGGAATCGGGCTGGTGTCACGCGGCCCTGACGACTGGTTCGTTCCGGCGACTAGTTACCCAATTGGCATGACTAGCCTGACCTCGCGCGCTACCCGCCTTGCCCTCGATGAGGCCGGCGTCGAGATCGGCGACGTGGATCTGGTCGAGTGCCAGGACACTGACGCTGCCTCCGAGTTGATCGCCTACTCCGACCTCGGACTGTGCGAACCTGGTGGCGAGGCCGACCTGCTGCGCAGTGGGGCAACTACCGCGGGCGGCCGTATCCCAGTAAACGTGTCGGGCGGGCTGCTCTCCAAGGGGGAGCCGCTGGGCGCGTCGGGCCTCGGCCAGTTCCACGAACTCGTCCAGCAGCTCCGTGGCCGAGCCGGCGCCCGGCAGCTGGACGACCCGCGCGTCGGGCTTGGTCATGTCATGGGCGCCGGCCACAACTCTTGCGTGATGGTGGTGCAGCGATGACCCCAGTACCGGGTGCGAAGATCCGGGCCGCTGATCTCTGCCGACCAGCCGAGCCGGGGGAGCGAACCGAACTGCGAGCGTCGCAGTGCCCCGACTGCTTCCGGGCTTGTTTCCCGGCCCGCATCTTGTGCCCGGCTTGCGGGGCCGAGTCGGCGGATCTCGAGCTGGTCGGCCCGGCCCGGTTGCGAGTGCTCACCGGCGTGCTCGCCCAGCCGCCGGGCTCGCTGGTCGCCGCGCCTTACAACGTCGGCGTGGCCGAGTTCGACCTTGGCAGAAGCGGCATCTGCATCATCGGGCTGGTCGACGGTCCAGCCGACCGCGGCGACATCGTCGTCCCGGTCGTGATCGCGCCCTACGACGGCGGCCTTATCTTCGGGTTCCGGCGCGAGGCAGCCGAGCCTCCGGCCTGACAAGGTGTCGGTCAGCGCATGGCTGATCATCGAACCTGCGCCCGAGGACGGCAAGGGCGGCACAGTTCGGGCTGCCCGAGTTAACCGTGCGGATCGGCGGGCCGGGCGGCCTGAGCGAGCGCGCCGGCCTGCTTCAGCTCGGCGCCGCGGGTCATCGCGCGATACAGCGACGGCAGTGCCTTGCTGCCGGTGATCACCGAGATCGCGTCGCCCTTGCCGCAGCCGGGATGCGGGGCGGGCCGATAGCCGGTCGACGCGGCGGTCGGGTCGTTCGATCCGGCCGGCCCGGCCGATTCGTCGCTGACCTCGCCGTCGACAGCCTGAACGGTTTGACCGGCACGTGCCTGAATCGGACCCTATGCTTCAGTTGACCGATCTTCTCGCGTCGCGTCTCCCCTTCGGGAATCCTATGCAGCTCCTCTTTGATCTATTGACTTTATTATATCTGTTCGTATAATTATCACGATCGCGGCGAAAGCCGACCTTGGCCGCTGCTGGCACATCCTGCGGTGCGAACACAAGGGAGCATCTATGAGCAGAAGAAAGGCTTTCGCAGCTGCTGTCGGGCTGCTTGTCGCCCTAGGCGCGGCAGCGTGCGGCAGTTCGACGCCGAACTCGGGCGGCGATGGAGGCAGTCAGGCCTCCAACGCGGCGTATCAGGTGGGTTTCGACTCCTCGCTCTCCGGGCCATACGCCGCCAACGGTGTCGGCCAGCGAGAAGGATTCATGGCCTACGTGGACTACGTAAATAAGCACGGTGGCGTCGACGGGCATCCGGTGGACGTCACGGCTCTTGACGACGCCGGCGACATCAGCACCGGTACAGCTAACGAGACTCAGTTGATCGCCGAGCACGACGTGTCGGTCACGGTCGGCTGGCTGGTGAGCAATATCTGCGGAGCAGCGTCCACTATCGCCGTCGAGCAGAAGGTGCCGATCATCTGCAGCGCCATCGCTGACAACCTGCTTGATCCTGCCAAGCCGTACGTTTACTCGTCGCGTATTTCTCAGACTGATGAGGCACTGCCTGACCTGACCTTCGCTAAGACTTTGCTCCATGAGGCCAAGCCCAAGGTTGCCATCATTGTCTACGGGTCGGCAGCCAGCACAGGCCTGCAGGGCGCACTCGAGAATCTGGTGGAGCGTGATGGATGGCCGCTTGTGGCCAACGTCAATGTTCCGCTCACCGCGACCGATATAAGCGCCCAAACGGCGCAGGTCATTGCTGCACACCCTGACGTCATTGTGGGATCGCTCTACGACCCACTGGCCGTGGAATTCATGCGCTCCCTGCAGGCCAAGTCGCTGGACGTGCCATTCATCGACTACGACGGGGCCTCACTGCAGGGATCGCTGTTGCCGTTGAAGGACCCGAACTACTACATCGTGTCGAGCACTACCTTGACCGGCGCGGGATCTCAGCCAGGTCTGGTCCTCTACCGCACGGCCACCAAGGCGGCCGGTGTCAATCCAGTCGGCCCCTTCGTGAATGTGGGGTATGCCCAGGCCATGGAGGTGGTGAGCGCACTGAAGGCCTGCGGGTATCCCTGCTCGGGGGCAGACATGCAGCGAGCCCTCAACAAGCTCGACGTCAACACCGGTGGCGTCACCAGCGGTCCGCTCAAGAACACCTCCGCCGATCACGAACCGCTGGACGAGGTAAGCATCTACCACTGGGACACCTCAGCCGGGGCCGTGGTCGCCGCGGCGACGAACCTGCAAGGCGGCAACCTCAGGAATGGCGGCCTCTAGCACATCCCCGTCAGGTCGGTCTGCTCCGGCGCGTGTCCTGCGTTCCGACGTCGTGGATATCGAGCCGGGGCAGACGGCAGCTTGGACAGCGATGGATGTAGGAAGGCGCTCGGCATGAGCAAGGAGTTGGCCGAGATCATCGTCGGGATGCTTGATCTGGGCAGCCTGTACGCCCTGGTCGGCATCGGTTTCGTCATCCTCTACCGCTCGACGCGCGTGATCAATTTCGCCCAGGGAGCGTTCATGCTGCTAGGCGCAGAGATCTTCGGGTCGCTGCTGGTTAACGCCCACTGGCGGTGGTACTTGGCCCTTGCATGCACGCTGGTGGCGCTTGCCGCTATCGGAGCCTGCGTCTACGGGCTCTTCTTCCGGCGGCTGGTAGGACAGGAGCTCTTCGTGGTGGTCATCGCCACATTCGGGCTCAACGTGGTTCTTGAGACCATCGTCACCATCGCATGGGGACCCGGCATCCGGAATCTGCCGCAGATTTTGTCTCAGACCCCAGTGCTCAAGGCGGGCAATTTCGATTTGGCGTCCATTGATCTCTTCTCCATTGGGATGGCTGTAGTCGGCATCGGCATCCTGGAATTGCTGCTGCGCAAGACGAGGCTCGGTACCCAGATGCGGGCAGTAGCTGACGAACCTATCTTGGCTAGCCAGATGGGGATCAACATTCACCGGACATCGACCGTCGCCTGGGCCATAGCGGCCCTGTGTGCTGGGGGAGCAGGCGTCATGTACTCGTTGCGTGTCGCGCTCGACCCATCGGCGATACCTGCTCTCGGTCTCCTGGCGATCCCAGCGATCTTCCTGGGCGGGATGGACTCGATCCCCGGTGCGCTGGCCGGCGGCTTCCTGCTGGCCTTGGCGCAGAACGCGACAACGTACTTCGTCGGTGGACTCTGGTCTGACGTGGTGGCATACGGCGTCCTAGTGGTGGTCCTCATCGTCAGGCCGAGCGGACTGTTCGGAAGTGCGGAGGTGGCCAGACTTTGAAGATGCCCGCTGCGCCCGCCAATCTGGCCGATGGGTCCCGTGCCAGGGAGTGGCTCGTGGTGAAAACTGTTGCACCGTGGATCATCGCTGCGGTTGCCGCCGTAGTACTGGTTGAGGCATCGAACGCCTTCCTGCTCCTCATGATCGGCACTATCGTCATCTACAGCATCAGTGCCATCGGCCTGACTTGGCTCATGGGCAGAGCGGGGCTAGTTTCCATTGGCAACGCGGCCATCATGGGCGTGGGCGCCTACATCACTGCGATCGCGTCGGCGAAGCCGGTAATCAGCGACTTTCCTATCCCGATCCTCCTTAGCGCCGTCGGCGGCATGGTTGCCGGATTGATCGTCGGACTGCCCGGTCTCCGAATCCGCGGGATCTACCTGGCTATCTCCACCCTCGCCCTCCAGTACTTCGTGACCTTCGCTGGCAGCGAGTACGAGCAGCTCTCGGGCCAGCCGTCGGGCCTGGTGGTCACGCCCCTTTCCATCGCCGGACACACCTTCCTGTACGGACGGGGCCTCGTCCTTATCCTGCTCGCCTTCCTTGGCCTTACCGTGCTTCTGGTTCGCTCCGTGCTACGGCAGGGACCAGGGCGGATGTTTGGGGCTATCAAAGAGAGCGAGATCGCCGCCGCTGCGATCGGTGTCAATACCACCAGGTGGAAGCTGGCCGCATTCGTGGGCAGTTCCGCCGTGATCGCCGTGGCGGGTTCGCTCTTCGCGTACTACACCGAGGTCGTCGACTCCGCCACGTTCTCGCTCGACTTCGCCATCACCTTCATTGTCATCATCATTATCGGTGGCATGGGCTCAATCCCCGGGGCCATCGTCGGCGCCGTCATAGTGGTAGGCCTGCCCCACCTCCTCACCATGGTGACGAGCAGCCTTCCCCAGGCCGGCATCGGACAATGGCTGCAGAGCAACGTCTTCTACATCAATGAAGGGCTGTTTGGCTTCCTGCTGCTGTTGGTGATCATTTACCAGCCGGACGGCCTTGCTGCCGCCACGCAGGCGTGGCCCGGACTGCGGCATCTGCCGCCCCGCCTCAAGAGGCATCGGCCGACGGCCGGGTCCCGGCGCGAGCCCACCGTTGCCCCCGTCACAAAGTGTGCCGCCCCCGCCATCACCGCTATGCCACGTCCCGATCAGCCAGAGTCCGGCGACCACCGTGTTCAGCTCGCCCAAATCGAGGGACTCGCCGTCACCTACCGGGGCGGGGCCCGTGCCGTTGACGGCCTAAACATGACGATCGACCGGGGCGCTATTGTCGCATTGCTCGGACGCAACGGCGCCGGCAAGACCAGCACGCTCCGGGCCATCAGCGGATTCCTCCCAGCGGAAAGGGTGCGGCTCGAAGGTTCAATCCGCGTGGCCGGCCACCAGCTCCTCGGCATGACACCGGTCACGGCGTCGAAGTGGGCCATGCTCGTGCCGGAGACCGACAAGATCTTCCCGAGCTTGACGGTAGAAGAGCACCTTCGAATACGACCTGGACGGCCCGACGCAGACGTACAAGAGCAGCCATTCTTCGCGCCGCTCCGCAACCGTTGGCACCAGCGGGCTGGGCTGCTGAGTGGTGGCGAACGCCAGCTGCTGGCGCTGGCCATGGCGTGGCAGCAGCGGCCCCGGCTGCTACTCGTGGACGAGTTCTCACTGGGCTTGGCACCGGTGGCGATTCAACGAGTAGCGGAGGTGATCCGCGCTCTTCGTGACGACTACGGGATGTCCTGCCTCGTGGTGGAGCAGAACGTGGCGGCAGCACTTCAGGTCGCCGATTGGGTCTATTTGATGGAGGCGGGCCGGATTACGGCGGAGGGGCCTCCGGACACGGTAGCGGCAGAGGCGCTTGTCGGGCAGAGTTTGCTGCTTCAGCCAGAGGGCGGTGAGCCGTGACGGATCAGGAAGCGGCGCTAACCATCCGGAACCTGAGCCTGCGGTTCCGGGGGCTTGTGGCGCTCGAGGGGGTCAGTTTCGAGGTTCCTGCAGGGGCGACCTTCGGTATCGTCGGCCCCAACGGTGCTGGGAAGACAGCTCTGCTCAACTGCATCAGTGGCATTTACCGGCCCAGCCAGGGTTCAATCCGGGTGTTCGGCACCGAGGTAGTGACACGCGCACCGCACCGGATCAGCGCTCTGGGGATCGCGCGGACCTTCCAGTCGACCGAGCACTTCTCTGAGTTCTCCGTGCTCGACTACGTACTCCTTGGCCGGATCGACCACCTTAGATGTTCGGTGACCGGGTCGCTTCTGCTTTGGCCCGCGCGGCAACGGCTGGAGCGACAGGAACGCCGCGTCGTGATGGATGTGCTGGAAAGCCTGGGACTCGCTGAGCACGCCAGCAGCCGCCTTGGCCAACTTCCCTACGGCATCCAGAAACGGGTGGACATCGCTCGCGCTGTCGCGGCCGCGCCCAAGATGATGCTCGTCGACGAACCAACGTCTGGGACCACGACCAGCGAGCGGGAAGATGTCTCCAGAGCTATCGACAGCGCCGCTCAGTCTGGCATCACGATCGTGGTCATCGACCACGACGTGAGTTTCGTACGCCGCCATTGCGGGACCATCGTCGTCATGGACTCCGGCCGACAGCTGGCGCTGGGCGCGCCGGTCGAAGTGCTACAGCGGCCTGACGTGATCGAGGCCTTCCTTGGCCCATCGCTGGCGGCAGGTAACTGAGCGCACCGGCGGGCATGCTTACGGCTCGGTGTAGCCGAGCCGGATAGGTGCGGTGCTGCAACGCGGCGCGTGCTGGGGTGTCGGCATCGCCGGTGTCCGGCCGGTGACGGGGCGAGGTCAGATATAAGGTGCGGCAATGCTGCGAGGGATTGGATGGCAGCGCTGGTTGATGATCCCGCAGGCTGGCAGGCCGAGGCGGCAATTCTCGGCATGGCCGACGGCAGGTTCCGGCAAGTAGCGGCCGCGCCTGCAGCGCACCGCCAGGGGTCGCTATCACAGTCACGGTTCCGGTGGCATCGGGCCGGACAGTAGTCCGGTTCAGGCGCCGGTCTCACTAGCGTGATCTGGTGGGCTCAGACGGGGAGCCGCCCCGGCTTGGCGAGCCCCCCACTCGAGCCGTGATTCGGCGGCAAAAGATAACGACTCCGCCACATGATGCGGGCTAACTCTTGACACGCAGATGGAGCGCATCGAGACTAGTCGGCAATTGAAACGTTCCATGTAGCCAATACCCTGTCACGTGCTGTACTGATGGGAAGCTGATGAATCCGGAGCAGAAGCGGGCCGATCACCTCGGGTGGCCGAGCGTGGATGCGTTGGCCCAGCCAAATCAGTCTGCCATCGGGGTATCGGCCAGTGGAATGTGCGCAGGTTCTGCGCCGGCAGTCGTCGTCACAGCCGTAGGGTGCCGCGTTGATGATCTCGGGAGCTCCGTCCTTTGCGGTCACCCTCTCTTGAAACATTCCAATACCGGAGCCGAAGTTCGAGTCCGCGTGCCGCATCCACGCGGCCGCGCTTGTCGGTAGTCGCTCGCACAGCTAGGGAGCAACTCATGATCTCGGTTCGACGCGGATGCCTCCTGACGGCCGCCGCGCTCACCGCCTGCATCGCGGTGAGCGCATGCACGTCAGGCAACGCGAGTACAGGCGGCAACAGTACCTCGGGCGGGCACGCCTCGGGCGGCGTGTACACGCCAGCCGAAGTGGCGGCCGCATCGGGCGTCTACAAGGTGAAACCGATCTTCGCCGTGCCCAAGCACTTGCCGCACAGCTACACGTTCGCCTTCATCAGTCCGGGCGAGAGCTATCCCTACTTCGCTGCCTGGCAGCAAGGAATGGAGGCGGCCGCCAAGTTTTACCACGTGCAGCTTGAGACGGCCGATCTCAACTTCCAGTACCAGAACGCCCTTAACTCCTACCAGACGCTGGCGCTCAAGAACCCGGTGGTCGTCGGCACGGGGTCAGGCCCAATGAACGCCCCGCTGTACAACGCGATCACGAAGAATGGCGCGAAGATCGTTCTGATCGACGCCCAGTATGGCAAGGTCCCATGGTTCGGGGTGAACAACACCCAGGTTGGCCAGCTGGCCGTGCAGCTGATGCAGAAGCCTGCTGAGCAGAAGCTGGCCGGGTCGTGGAAGGGCAAGAGCGTCTACGTCGTGGGCATGTCCGCACCGGACTGCCCGCCCTGTAATGACCGGGTCGACGCGTCGTTCGCCGAGGCCAAGAAGCTGCTCGGCATCCCGTCCTCGCACGACTCCTTCCTTATCCCACCGGGCCAGGACCCGACGACCTCGGCTCAGTCGACCTTCAGCGAGTGGCTGACCGCGCACCCCAATGACGTGGCGCTGGTCGTGTCGTATTCCGACGAGCCGGTCATCGGCGCGATCAACGCGGCCAAGGCCGACAACCGGACCGGCGACATCCTCGGTGTAAGCAACGGCGGCGACCCTGTCGGGCAGGCCGCCCTGCGTAACCCCAGTGACGACGGCATGCTCGTTGCGGCGATCGACTACGAGCCATACCAGGAAGGCTGGAACTGGATCGAGGCCGCGATCGCGACGGAGCTCGGCAAGAAGTTCGGCACTTACAAAGTCAGCCGAGTGCTCACGTCGCGGAACGTGAACACCTACTACCCAACCAAGTCGTAGCAGCCACGCCAGTAGCGCAAACAAGGATGGAATGGTGACCACGACCAGTCCCGATCGACGCGGCCATTCCCCCGGGCCGGGGACCACCCCCGGCTCGGGGGGAACCCCACGCGGGGGTGGCCCCCGGGGATGGGGGGCCTCTCTCGGCGTGCTGAACCCGTTCTCCGGCCGCCCGGGCCCGGAGCTGGACCCTGACCGGCGCGGACGCTCGACGCTGGTGGACCGGATCCTCGACGTCGGCATCTACGTAGCCCTGGTGGCCCTCGTCATCTACTTCTGGGTGGCGTCCCCGTATTTCATGTCTGAGCGCAACATCCTCGACATCGGCTCGTCCGTAGCAGTGACAGGGGTGCTCGCGGCCGGCGTGACGGCCGCGCTGATCGCAGGCCAGCTCGACCTCACGGTTGGCTCGAACATCGCGCTCACCACCGTTGTCGTCGCCGTAATGATCGGCGCGGGCATCCCCACCCTGTGGGCAGTGCTCGCAGGGCTGGCATCGGGCGTGGTCATCGGCCTTATCAACACGGTGCTGGTGGTACGGGTCGGGATCAACTCGATCATCGCGACCATTGCCATGAGTCTGGTTATTCAGGCAGTAGCGCTGATACTCGTCAGCGGCAACATCAAGCCGATCATCAACCCGGCGCTGCAGAACTTCATGAGCGACCGACTAGCCGAGATCCCGTCGCCAGTCGTCATCCTCATCGTCGTGTACCTCGTGAGCTGGGTGATCCTCACCTTCACTCGAGCTGGCTGGCACGTCTACGGCGTTGGCGGCAACGCGAACGCGGCGCTGCGCTCGGGGATAAAGGTCAACCGGATCTACGCGCTGGTGTTCGTGGGCTCCGGGCTGCTGGCGGCGCTTGGCGGGGTGATTACGGCGGGAACTGCTGGCAGCGGCGCCGGTGCCTACGGGGTCGGCGACGAGTTCACGGTGCTCGCCGCGGTCCTGCTCGGCGGCATCGGTCTTAACGGAGGCAGCGGGCGGGTACAGCGCACGCTTGCGGGCGTGCTGGTGATCGGCGTCATCAACGACGGCCTCACGCTGCTGTCAGTGGGCGCCTACTACCAGCAGCTCGCACAGGGCGTGATCTTCGTCCTCGCGGTCGTGCTCGGAGCTATCGGCGAGCGGAGGAGGGCTCGATGAGCGGCACCGTCACCGGCACTGCAGTGCTGGAGGCGCAGGGTCTCGGCAAGATGTTCGGCCATGTCCGGGCGCTCAGAGATGTCAGCTTCGACCTGAAGGCAGGTGAGGTCCTCGCAGTCGTGGGCGACAACGGGGCCGGTAAGTCGACGCTTATCAAGATCCTTTCCGGCGTCTACGACCCGACCGACGGCCAGCTGCACGTCCGGGGCGAGCGGCGCTCCTTCTCCGAACCGCGGGACGCGGTCGAGGCCGGGATCGCAACCGTCTACCAGGATCTGGCCCTCGTGGAGATGCGCGACGTAGCGGCGAACCTCTTCCTCGGCCGCGAGTTTCATCGCGGGCCGTTCGTCGACCGCCGCCGCATTTACGCCGAGGCCGAGAAGCTGGTCTCGACGCTGACGATCAACCTGCCGTCGGTCCGGGTGCCCGTGCACATGCTGTCCGGCGGGCAGCGCCAGGCGGTAGCAATCGCGCGCATGCTCGTCGGGAACCCGGAAGTGGTGATCCTTGACGAGCCGACGGCCGCACTCGGAGTGCAGGAGTCCGGGCGGGTGCTGAGCCTCATCAGGGACCTGCGCGACTCCGGCAAGGCGGTGCTCCTGATCAGCCACAACCTGCAACAGGTCTGGGACACCGCCGACCGGATCATGGTGATGCACCTCGGGCACGTGGCTGGCATCAGGCGGCGCGAGCAGACCACCGTGGACGAGATCGTGAAGCTGATCGTCTATGGCAACGGCGACGGCGGCGACGCGACCGGGGGCCAGGCATGACCGAGGTCATGGCCTACTACTTCCCGCAGTGGCATCGCGATCCGGTCAACGATGCACTCCACCGCCCGGGCTGGACCGAGTGGTCGCTGCTGGCCGAGGCGACGCCGCGATTCGCAGGCCACGTGCAGCCCAAGAAGCCGTTCTGGGGCTTCGCCGACGAGTCGGACCCGGCGCACGCGAGCACGATCGTGGACGCCGCGCTTCGCCACGGCCTCACCGGCTTCATCGTCGACTGGTACTGGTATGACAACCAGCCCTTCCTGAACGGCGCGCTTGACCGGGGTCTGCTGCAGGCCGACCGGGCCGCTGAGCTCAAGTTCGCACTCATGTGGGCCAACCACGAATGGACAGACCTGTACCCGGCCGCCGGGCCGCGGCAGCGCACGCTGCTGGACCAGCCCAACACGCCCGAGCAAGCAGAGGCGGCGTTTGAGCACGTCATTGACCGGTATCTGCAGCATCCGTGCTACTGGCGCATCGACGGCGCGCCATATTTCTCGATCTACGACATCCCGACGTTCATCACGGGGATGGGCGGCGAGGACGGCACCGTGCGAGTGTTGGATCGCTTCAGGGCACGCGCCGCCCAGGCCGGGATCCCGAACCTGCACCTGAACGCGGTCACGACGTTCCAGATCAAGGACCCGGCCGCGATGGCAACGCGTCTCGGGTTCGACAGCATCACGCACTACACGTGGTGGCATCACCCCGACAGCGGTTTCGACGTCTTCCCGACCACGCCCTACTACCGGGCCCGCGAGCGTGCCGTTCGCACCTGGCGCGAGTTCCTCGCGACAATGCCCGTCCCGTACCTGCCCAACGTAACGATGGGCTGGGACCCCACACCCCGGACGATGCCGTGGCCGATGGATCGCGACCGCGGCTACCCGTACACGTCGGTGCTCGTGGACAACTCTCCTGCAGCCGTCGGGGGTGCGCTGCGAGACGCGATCGACGCGGTCGCCGGCACGAGCGGCCTGCAGGCCGTCACGATCAACGCCTGGAACGAGTGGACCGAGGGCAGCTACCTGGAGCCAGACGAGGAGCACGGCTTCAGCTACCTCCAGCAGCTACAGGCGGTCATCCAGTCCAGCCGATCAGAAAGGGAACGGAACGGTCGGTGAACGAACCCGTAACCAGCGCTTCGGGCGCCCCATGCACGCGCCGGCGCACGACTAAGGTCGGCCTGGTCGCCGGCGGGCTGGGCGCCTACTGGCCGCAGTTTCCCGACCTGCTCCCGCAGCTGCAGGCCTCGGCCGCGTACGTCAGCCAGCGCATGAAGAGCCTGGACTGCGAGGTGGTCGACGCCGGCTTCATCTCCGACGCGGAGGAAGGCGCGCGGGCCGCTGAGCAGCTGCGGGCGGCCGGCTGCGACCTGATCGTTGGCTTCCTCACTACCTATATGACGTCCTCCATGCTGGTGCCGATCGCTCAGCGCAGCGGCGCTCCCGTGCTGCTGATCAACCTGCAGCCCACCGAGGCAATGGATCACGCCACCTTCGACACTGGTCAGTGGCTCGCCTACTGCGGCGCCTGTCCGCTGCCCGAGATGGCCAACGCGTTCCGGCGCTGCGGTATCGCGTTCCGCTCGGTCTCCGGCTACCTGGAAGACGAGCGAGCGTGGGCGAAGGTCGCGCGCTGGATCAAGGCAGCCGGGGCGCGGTCCGTGCTGCGGCACGGCCGGCACGGCCTGATGGGGCACCTATATCCGGGCATGCTGGACGTTTCCACCGACCTGACCCTGGTCCCGGCGAACTTCGGCGGCCACATCGAGGTGCTGGAACTCGACGACCTGCGCGTCCGTGTCAACGCGGTGTCCGACGCCCAGGTGATCGAACGGATGGCCGAGGCCAGCGAGATTTTCGAGCTGGACGACTCGGTCGCGGCCGACGACTTCACGTGGGCGGCCAGGGTATCGGCCGGCCTTGACCGGCTGGCGGAGGACTTCTCGCTCGACAGCCTCGCCTACTATCACCGGGGGCTCGAAGGCGAGCAGCACGAACGCCTCGGCGCCGGCCTGATCCTCGGCGCGTCGCTGCTGACCGCCAGGGGCGTGCCGGCCTGCGGAGAGTATGAGCTGCGGACGTCGCTGGCGATGCTGATCGCCGGCCAGCTCGGGGCAGGCGGATCGTTCACTGAGCTGCAGGCGCTGAACTTCCGCGACAACGTGGTGGAGATGGGGCACGACGGCCCCGCACACCTGGCGATCAGCGCGCGTCGGCCGATCCTGCGCGGCCTCGGCACCTACCACGGTAAGCGCGGCTGGGGCGTGTCGGTCGAGTTCGACGTCAAGCACGGCCCGGTGACCGCGTTCGGCATCGCCCAGGAGCGGGACGGCGCATTCCGGTTCGTCGCCTCCGAGGGCGAGGTCGTACCCGGCCCGCTGCTGCAGATCGGCAATACCACCTCGCGAGTCGACTTCGGCTGCGACCCCGGCGAGTGGACAGACGCCTGGAGCGCGAGCGGCATCTCCCATCACTGGTCGCTCAGCCCTGACCATCTGCTCCCTGAGCTGCGGGCGCTGGGCGACCTGCTGGACGTAGAGGTAACAGAGGTGACGGAAAGGGCGGGTTCTTAACATGAGCACGGGGGAGACCACCGCCCGGCAGGTGCTGCGGCGGCAGGCCATCGAGTTGCCCTCATGGGCCTTCGGCAATTCAGGTACGCGGTTCAAGGTGTTCGCCCAGCCGGGTGTGCCGCGTGATCCGTTCGAGAAGATCGCCGACGCCGCTCAGGTGCACGCCTTCACCGGGGTGGCGCCGAGCGTCGCGCTCCACATCCCGTGGGACAAGGTGGGCGACTATGGCAAGCTGGCCACCGCCGCGGCCGATGTCGGCATCACGCTCGGGACCATCAACGCGAACGTCTTCCAGGACGACGACTTCAAGCTGGGCAGCGTCACCAACCCGGATCCGATGATCAGGCGCAAGGCACTCGACCACATCCTCGAGTGCGTCGACGTGATGGACCAGACCGGGTCACGCGACCTGAAACTCTGGTTCTCCGATGGCCTTAACTACCCTGGTCAGGACAGCATCGCGGCGCGGCAGGACCGGCTAGCCGAAGCCCTTGCCGCTGCCTATGCGCGGCTGTCCGGCCAGCAGCGGCTGATCCTTGAGTACAAGCTGTTCGAGCCGGCGTTCTACGCAACGGACGTGCCGGACTGGGGCACCTCATTCGTGCACTGCGTGCGGCTGGGTGACCGGGCGATGGTGTGCATCGACACCGGCCACCATGCGCCCGGCACCAACATCGAGTTCATCGTCGCCCTTCTCCTCCGCGAAAAGAAGCTGGGTGCGTTCGACTTCAACTCCCGGTTCTACGCTGACGACGACCTGATGGTCGGTGCCGCCGACCCGTTCCAGCTGTTCCGGATCCTGCACGAGGTCAACGCCGGGGGCGGGTTCGAGCCGGACGCCGGCGTCGCTTTCATGCTCGACCAGTGCCACAACATCGAGCCGAAGATTCCGGCCCAGATCCGCTCGGTGATGAACGTCCAGGAAGCGACAGCCAAGGCCCTGCTTGTCGACTTCGAGGCGCTGCGGGCCGCCCAGCAGAACGGCGATGTCCTCGGCGCCAACGCCGTACTGATGGATGCCTACAACACTGACGTCCGGCCGCTGCTCGCGCAATTGAGGGCCGAGCAGGGTCTCGATCCCGACCCGATGGCCGCCTATGCCCGCTCGGGCTACGCCGAGCGGATCGTCGCCGAGCGCATCGGCGGGGTACAGGCCGGCTGGGGCGCCTAGGAGGGCAGATGGTCCACAGACTTGCGTTCGAGTTCGCTCTCCCGCCCGAGAACGTCGGGGAATACCGTCGTCGGCACGATGCCCTCTGGCCCGAGCTGCGCGCGGCGATCACCGCGCAGGGCGGCGGCAACTATTCGCTGTTCGCCGCACCCGCACTCGGGCGGGTCTTCGGCTACGTCGAGGTCGCCGATCTCGACCGCTGGCACGCGGGGGCGGGCACAGAGCTGACCCGGCGGTGGTGGCAGCACATGGCCGACCTTATGCCGACCAATGCAGACGGTTCCCCGGTGGGGACGTCACTGATCGAGGTCTTCCATCAGGACTGACCTGAAAGGACGAGATGATGAGGCTGTCGCGGTGCCTGCTGAGGTCGGCCGGAGCGATACTGACGTGCACGCTTGCCTTACTGGTTACCGCGGTTGCGAAGCCCGCACTTGGCGCACCAGCCCAGCCGGTATCCGGGCAGCTGAGCGGCACGTTCTACGTCGACAACAGCGCGACCTCGCACTGCAGCGACTCCGCCAGCGGTCGCTCGCCCTCGGATCCGTGGTGCGACTTCGCCAATCTCGACGGACAGAGTTTTGCGCCCGGCTCGCGAATCCTGCTGAGGCGCGGCGACACTTTCGATGCGGAACTGGGAAAGCTCTACGGCAGCGGGACCCCGGGGGAGCAGATTGTCCTGGCCGCCTATGGCTCGGGCGAGCGACCCATGATTCAAGGATCAGAGCTCGCAACTGACCGCGGAATCTGGATACAAGACGCGTCTTACTGGACCGTCGAGAACCTTCAGATCAGTGATGTCGGGGCCGGGCTCGTCTTCTGGTACTCGTCGAACGGCCACCACGACCTGACCATTAAGAACATCTGCACCGAGAACGTCCAGGGCGTCTTCGCTGGCGCTCCGGCCCAGGCTGACCTCCCGGGGATGTACCACTCGGCCGGCATACTGATTACCGGGTCGGTGCCGGTCACGACCGACCAGACGGCCGTGAGTGGCGTCTACATGTCGAATCTCGAGGGTTACAACGACGACGATGACGTCGACATATCAGGGTTCAATGCGAACAGCGGCGGACAGCAGGGGTTCCTGAGCACGGCGCTCGGCGATCACAGCGTTTCCGATGTCACGCTCACAAACTCGTACTTCCACCACGCGCTATCCGGTGAGAACTTCGACAACCTGAATGACATGACGATCACCGGCGTGCGGCTGCAGGACACCGGATACGGCGCTAACCATCCGTCCGGCACGACCGCCCTGTTCTTCTGGTCGAGCAGCAATGTCACCGTCGCGGACAGCATCCTCACCGGTGAGCAGAACACCGGTTCACCCGACCAGACCGAGACAGATCTCGAGGCATTCGACCACAACATTGACTTCCTCGGCGACTATTACGGCGACAGCGCCGGCGGTGGAATCGAGATCCTCGAGATCAACGGTTACACCGATAACTACCAGTCCGGTCACGACATCGCCGACAGCACCTTCGTCTCGACCGGGGATGATGCCTTCTACAACGAGACGCCAGTAACGCCAAGCGACTTCAGCGGGTCGGCTACGGCCAACCTGTACAGCTCAACGGAAGCGTTGTCCGGCGTTGGCCTCGGCGGGCCGCCCGGCGACCTTCCCAACTGGAGCTACAAAGACAACGATGAAATCAGGCCCGACGGCATCTACAACGCCGGGTACGACTTCAGTTCGAAGCAAGGGGCAAGCGGCTGGAGCGAACAGTACCGAGCGCAGCAGGTGACGGCCAGTTCTGCGTGGACTGATCTCGGCACCTACAACGGCCAGCGCGACCAGTATGAAGGCGATGGCACAGTCTCGCCGACCGCAATGCGGCCGGCGGCTGGCGGCGCGGTGGCCAGGGCCTGGACTGCCCCGGCCTCCGGCGTCGTCTCTATCCGCGGCCGGATCGTCCCTGAGCTAGTACCGGGAAGTCCCGGCGGTGAGGATGCCGCCAGGATCACGGTCAACGGCAGCCAAGTGTGGCCACAAGCCGGGGGACCACAGTCGATCTCGCCCGGGCGGCCGGGCGGATACGAATCGGACGTCAACGTCTACGTCCACGCCGGGGATGTGATCAGATTCGAACTTGCTAGTCAGTACGGTTCGCCTCCAGCCGCCTGGATGCCCTCGATCGGCTACCGGCCGCCGACCGGGCTCCAGGTCAACGACGGCGACGCGTCGGTCAGCTATTCGCGGGGCTGGACCGACCAGGGCGGGCTGTCCGGGTACTTCGAAAGCGACGCCCACTACAGCGACACTCCAGGTGATACCGCGACCGTGACGTTTACCGGTACGGGAATCTCCTGGTACGGAGCGAAGAGCGCCGATCACGGCGCGGCAGCTGTCACAGTGTGCGACGCGACCGGCCAGAACTGCGGCCCGGTCACAACAGTCAACACGTACGCCCCCGCCACGATGACGCAGCAAGACCTGTACACCGCCGCCGGGCTGCCCTACGGCGTGCACACCCTGAAGATCACGGTCGTCAGCGGGTCCAACCCCGCCGGCAACTACGTGGATATCGATTACTTCACCGAGACCGGAACCGAGATCAACGACAGCGACTCAGCGGTCACCTATTCGCCCGGCTGGACCTATCGCACCGGAATCGGCGGGGACTATGACTCCGACGAGCATTTCAGCTCTCGCGCCGGAGCCACGGCGCAGGTCGCTTTTACGGGGACCGGCATTACCTGGATCGGCTCGACTGCCGATCGCGGAAGCGCGCGCGTGCAAGTGTGCGAGACCCCTGGCCAGAACTGCGCCGAGCCTCAGGTCGTCACGCCGTTCGACCCGCTGTCGGATACGCAGCAACCCCTGTACTCCATCGACGGGCTCAACGACGGGCCGCATGTCCTCACCATCACGGTCCTGCCAGGCGGCGCGGGTAATGGCGGCATCGACGTCGACGCG
>Ga0335075_10004322_pt1 | contig 22285 bp, 24 predicted proteins | sample Lox_Sample_24_FD_206723 | JGI IMG/M metagenome (GOLD analysis project Ga0335075, IMG submission 206723) | Soil microbial communities from Loxahatchee National Wildlife Refuge, Florida, United States - Lox_Sample_2.4 | ecosystem: Environmental > Terrestrial > Soil > Wetlands | place: USA...
GGACTACGAGTTGTGCGTCTGCGTCCCGTTACGGAGCGCGAACAGGCTGACGAACGCGACCTGGGTCGGATCGGTGATCGAGGGACCCCCGGGCGTGGTGTTCGTCGACGCCGACGAGCCGCTGGCCGGATACGAGCACGCGCTCTGAGCGAACGCGCGCAGCCGGCGGAGCATGGCGTCGGCGACCAGGGACGGGTCGACCTGGTACTCGCCCTTTTCGATCTGCTGTTTCAACACTGCCGGGTCCATGGGGTCACTGTACCCAAGGGATCGGCCGGGGCAGCGGCTCTCTGAATCGGGTCCCGACCCCAAATGGACGCTTGAGTGGGTCGCGGCGCGGCTGGCCCGCCGGGCACGGACGCCCGGCGGAACGGCCCCATGGACGCCGCCGAAGGCGGCCCCGAAGAACCTATGTCTTCGCCGGCCCGAGGGGAACCATCGATTTCAGCTTGGCGAAGACGATGATCCGCTGGGCGGCGCTGTAGAGCGGGTTGCACGCCGACAGCACCAGGCGCTCGTAGCCGACGTTGCGCGTCACCCACAGCGCGGTCGGCAGGACGACCTTCGTGTACTGGACGTCGTAGGTGAACCGGCCGTAGGGCATCGTGAGCACGATCCGATCACCCGGTTTGAGGGCGTTGATGTGGCGGAACGGCGCCAGGTAAGTGGTCCGGTGCCCCGCGATTGCCACCGTCTGGCCCAGGCCGGGGAAGGCGGTGGCGGGATAGTGGCCGGGTCCCTCCTCCAGGCTCGCCGTGTCCGTGCCCTGGACCACGGTGTAGCTCGCGCCCAGCGTTGGGATCGCGATCTGACCGATCGCGTCGCCGGTGCCGACCTGCTGGGCCTCGCGGCGGGCCAGGAAGGAGATGCGCTGCTGGAGCTGCGGCAGGCCGACGAGGGCGTGGCGCTCGACCGGCGCCAGCGGCGCGGAGGAGTAGCTCAGGTACTGCTTGTCGATGTCCGAGCGCTTGATCAGCGCGATCACCGCGGTCACGGGCTCCTGCCAGACGAGGGTCACGCCGGCGTCGATCACCAGCAGCACGCCCGCGATGATCAGGACCCAGGAGATGTCGCGCACGAGCCGCCCGATCGGGAAGACCCCGAGCCGGCGGGGCGCAACCGCCGGGGCGCTGAGGACCCTGGTTTTCACCGCCGCACGGCCGAGCCGGTCGCGCCGAGCGACCCGGGCCCGGCATAGGTGATTGGCCCGCGGGTCGTCACCGGCGCGTCGGCCGGGCGCGGCTGGCGCGCGATCCTGACGATCATCAGCGCCAGGCTGACCACGCACCCGAGCACCACGCTCCACTCGAGCGCCGCTACCAGCGACACGTCGCCACCCGCGAGCATGAGCACAGCATTCCACGCGCCGGTCGCGGGGCCAAGGCCCAGGACGGCCGCGTAGTAGTAGACCGCCAGTGCTCCGGGCACGAGCCCGATCAGGAACAGCAGCACCAACCACGGGGTCCGCAGGCGGTCCTCGGGGGCGACGATCCACATCCACGCATGCAGGGCCGGGACGAGCAGGGCGGCCGCGAACGGGTTCTCGACCCAGATGAAGAGCGCCACCACGCACATGACCAGCAGGAAGGCGCTGGCCGCGCCCGGAGAGGCCGCATCGCCGAGGACCGGTGTGCGGTGGCGGCGGGGTCGGCCATTCGCGTGCTCGAGAGGCATCGGCGCGACATCAGCGGCGTCCCCGTCGGCCGGCCGGGGCGACCAAAGTCGCCGGCCCAGCACCCAGCGCAGCGCGAACGCAGCGGCGATCAGACAGATCAGGCCGGCCAGGATCGCCACCGCACGGCTCGTGAGCGTGATCGCGTCGCCCCCGACCGGGCCGGGTGGAGCCGCGTCGATCACCCCGGCGACCCGCAGGGCGACGACGGCGAGCGCCGCCAGCGCGAACGGCACGCACGCGGTGAGCACCCACACAGCCCAACGGGCGACCCGGTAGCCGCGCCGGCGGGCTCGGGCCAGCCCGTCGATCGTGGCCAGCAGGACCGGCACGATCAGGGCCAGGACGAGGAGGCGGACCGCCCAGGCCGGGATCAGCTCGCCGTGCATGCTCAGATAAGACGAGGGGCCCGGCACGTTGGGACCCGCCCCGAGCGCGGTGACTGTCTCCAGGATCGCGCGTCCAAAGCCGGTGATCTGGGCCTGGCTGGTGGGCTCGTCTGGCGCGGGCAGGCGCGCCCCGGAACTCGAGACGAGCACGGCGGGCTCGCCGCTGTCGGCGAACGGGCGCTGTTCGGTGGCGGCGAGCGGGAAGGCCAGGTGCAGGAACTGGCCGCCGAGGCTCTCGCTGGTGGGGTTGATGTTGGTCTGCTCCGAGATCGCCGACGCGACCGTGTTGCGCAGCAGGGGCGGCGCCACCAGCTGTGAGTCCGACCACGGGACGACGATCGGGGAGCGGACCTCCAGGCCGGTCATGTCGCCGAGCACGATCACGGCGTCGATCTGGCCGGGGAGAGTCCTGGCCAGTTGCTGGGCGCCGGCGGCGCCGACCGAGGCGCTGGTCGAGGCGAGCACGACCGTCCGCTGCTGGGTCTGGGCCGCCAGGTCGCGGGCCAGCTCCAACAGCACCGCGGTTCCCGAGAGCTCGGAGGGCGAGCCCGATCGGTCCGTCCGAGTCGAGTCGCGGTGAGCGACGACGACGATCGTGCCCGGATTGCTCCCGGCAAGTGTGCCCGTGACGGTCTGGACCGTCCGCGAGCCGTCGACCGTCTGCGCCGTGAACACCGACCGGCCGGTCAGGAACCCGTCCGACTTCAGTGAGCTCGCCACGTAGTCGGCGATCTGGTTATCGCCGTAGGAGCCCGGCGGCCGGTCGGGGTATTCCGCGGCCAGGGTCTGCATCGTGGTGTAGGCGTTCTGTCCGTCGAACGCGTCGGGGACGAGCGACGCGCTCAGCGGCGCCGCCTGGTTGCCGAGCGAGAAGGCAACGACGATCACCGCGACAACCACGACCATCAGGCCCATCCGGTAGATGCGTGGATCGAGCATCTGGTCTGTGAGGGTAACCCGCCACCGGCGGGGGGACAGGAGTCCCGGGGCCCTCGGCCACTACTCTTTTGCTGCAAACAGGAGAATCTGGGACTAGTGGCAGATCGTTCGGCGCGGATACTGCTCGTGGACGATGAGCAGTCGATTCAGACGCTCCTCTCTTATCCGCTGCGCAAGGAGGGCTACGACGTCGTCCAGGCGACGGACGGGCGTCAGGCGCTCGAGCGCTTCGACGAGCAGACATTCGACCTAGTCGTGCTCGATCTGATGCTTCCCAAGGTCGACGGTCTGGAGGTTTGCCGGCGGCTGCGCAACCGCAGCTCGGTGCCGATCATCATCCTCACCGCCAAATCCGAGGAGATCGACAAAGTGGTCGGGCTCGAGCTCGGCGCCGACGACTACATCACCAAGCCGTTCTCACTGCGCGAGTTCTCGAGCCGTATCAAGGCGGCGCTGCGGCGCGCCGAGATGGTCCGGCCGGTGGAGACGGCACCCGACGAATCTCCGCTCGAGATGGACGAGATGCGGATCGACTTCTCCAAGCGGACCGTCCGGGTACGGGGGCGCGAGGCGCCGCTGACGTTCGTCGAGTTCGAGATCCTGTCGGTGCTGGCCCGGGCGCCCGGACGGGTATTTACCCGCGACATGCTCCTCGCGCGCATCTGGGGCGACTCCGCCTATCGCGATCCGCGGACGATCGACGTTCACATCCGGCACCTGCGCGAGAAGCTCGAGCAGGACGCCAAGGCTCCCGACTACCTGTTCACGGTGCGGGGCGTCGGGTACCGGTTCCGCGACACCGAGATCTAGGGGGTTCGACAAGGTGGGTCGCCGTCGGATCAGCCTGTCGCTGAGCAACCGGCTGGCCCTGGTCTTCTCGGCCATCGTGTTCGTGGCGCTCGCGGTGCTGTACCTGTATGTGGCGCCGGGGCTCCAGAGCCGCGTGTTGAGCGATCAGCTCGGCGGGCTGGCCAGCGACGGGATCTCGCATTCGGAGTCGATCGCGCGCACGGTGGGGAGCTCGGCGCCGCTATCGACCGTGCAGGATCGGGTCAACGCTGCCGCACTCGCCACCGGCGATCGGGTCACGCTGCTGCTGGTCAACCAGGTGCCGGGAGGATCGGAGCTCTCGACGCTGGCCGACTCGAGCCGGCGCTCAGCCACGGCCCCGCTCTCCCTCGTGGCGGCGCGGCGAGCCGTGGCCTCGAGGCGGCTCGTGACCGGCACGGATATGACCGGGGCGCGCACGGTGGCCCAGGCCGCGGATCCGGTCATCTACGACGGACGCGTCGCGGCGGTGATCGTTTACTCGGCGCCGGCCTCAGACATCGTCCGCACGGTGGCGACCGTGCGCCACCAGATCCTGGTCGCGGGGGCGATCGCCCTGCTGGTGGCGCTGGTCGGGAGCTATCTGGCGGCGCGCGCACTGGCCCAGCGGGTCAAGCGCCTGGAGCTCGCGGCCGAGAAGGTGGCGGCCGGCGACTTCGAGCACGTGATCCCCGTCGACTCGAGCGACGAGCTCGGGCAGCTCGCAGTCGCGTTCAACCAGATGCAGCGCCAGCTCGCCCAGCTCGAGGAGGCGCGCAAGAAGTTCATCGCCACCGCGTCGCACGAGCTCCGAACTCCGATCTTCTCGCTGGGCGGGTTCGTCGAGCTGCTCGAGGACGAGGAGTTGGATGTTGAAACTCGGCGGCGGTTTTTGGAGCAGGTCCGCGACCAGGTCGAGCGGCTGCGCAAGCTGTCGGTGGATCTATTGGATTTGTCTCGTTTGGAGTCGGGGTCTCTGGAGCTGCGGCCCGAGCAGGTCGACCTGGGCGAGCTGACCAGGTCGGTGTCGGGAGAGTTCGAGCCGGTGCTGGCCCAGCACGATGCCCATCTGGAGCTACGGCTGGCCTCGGGGCGGATCGAGGCGTTGTGCGATCCCGTCCGGGTCGCCCAGATCGTGCGCATCCTGATCGACAACGCGCTCGTACACACGGCGCCGGGGACGCAGATCCTGGTCACGGCGCGACGTTCGGACGGGCGGGTGCGGCTCGGAGTGCGCGACGACGGAGAGGGGATCGACCCGCAGGTGCTGGGGCGGATCTTCGAGCCGTTCTACACCGCCGACGACGCCCAGGGCTCGGGGCTGGGGCTCACCATCGCCAGTGAGCTGGCCGAGCACATGGCCGGGCGGCTGTCGGTCGACTCGCGCCCGGGGGACACGACGTTCACGCTCGAGCTCCCGGCCTGAGCACCCGATGCCTGGGCGTCGCTCGCTATCGTCCCGCCGTCGCCGCCGTTCGAGTCTAACCCAGTAAGCATGCTCCAGCCGATCACCACTCCCAACAAGCACCTGTCCGACTACGCCAGCATCGTGGGGCGGTCCCTGGCCGACGAGATCCGGGAACGCGCTTCGCGTCTGGAGGGCAAGCGGGTGCTGCACGTGAGCGCGACCGCATTCGGCGGTGGCGTCTCGGAGATCCTCTACACGCTGGTCCCGCTGATGATCGACGTCGGCCTGCAGGCCGAGTGGCACGTGATCTACGGCCGCGAGGAGTTCTTCAACGCCACCAAGGTGATGCACAACGCGCTCCAGGGCAATCCCCAGGACCTGACCGATGAGCAGTGGGACATCTGGCGGCGCTACAACGAGATCAACGCGCGCGAGCTGTCCTCGGGATGGGACGTGGTCATCGTCCACGACCCCCAGCCGGCGGCGATGGCGTCATTGGTCCCGGACAAGTCGCGGCGGTGGGTGTGGCGGTGCCACATCGACCTGTCGACGCCGAACCCGGCCACGCTCGAGCGCCTAGTGCCGTTCCTGGAGCCGTATCCAGCAACCGTGTTCCACATGCGCAAGTACGTGCCTTCCGGGATGGACGGGCGTGCGAACATCGTGCCGCCGGCGATCGACCCGCTGGCACCCAAGAACATGGCCTTCTCGCCCGAGGACGCGGTCTACATCTGCGAGCAGTTCGGGATCGACGTCGATCGGCCGCTGCTGTGCCAGGTCTCGCGCTTTGATCCGTGGAAGGACCCACTCGGCGTGATCGACGCCTACCGGATCGTCAAGTCGCAGATGCCCGACGTGCAGCTGGCGCTGGTCGGCTCGATGGCGACCGACGACCCCGAGGGATGGGACTACTTCAATGCCACCGTGGCCCACGCCGACGGCGACCCCGACATTCACATCCTGAACAACCTCAACAACGTCGGGGCGATCGAGGTCAACGCGTTTCAGTCTCACTGCGACGTGGTAATCCAGAAGTCAACCCGTGAAGGATTCGGGCTGACGGTGACCGAGGCGATCTGGAAGGGGCGGCCGTTGATCGGCGGCGCGGTAGGCGGAATTCCACTGCAGGTGTCAGACGGAGAGACGGGCTTTCTCGTCTCGAGCGTCGAGGAGTGTGCCCAGCGTTCGCTGGAGATCCTGGCCGACCCGGGACTCGGCAAGCGACTCGGACGCGCCGGCAAGGAGGCGGTGCGCAAGCAGTTCTTGATGCCGCGCCTGCTCCGCGACTGGCTCGACCTGTTTGAGCGATTGGAGGTGTGACCGGTGTCCTCTTCCGGTCCGCCGCTCGTGCTTGTGTCAAATCGCGGACCGGTGACATTCGGTCCGGACGGAGAGATCCGGCGCGGCACGGGTGGCCTGGTCACCGCGCTGATCGGGCTGGCGTCACACCGTGACGTGACCTGGATCGCGTCGGCCATGACCGACGACGACGTGGCCGTCTCGGAGAAGAACGAGGGCAAGCCGTTCACCGTCACCGCGCCCGGCGGCGACGATTACCGGGTGAAGCTGGTCGCGTCGGATCCCGACGCGTATGACCGCTTCTACAACATCACCGCGAACCCGATGCTGTGGTTCATCCAGCACTACCTGTGGGATCTCTCGAATGCGCCGGACATCCGGCGCAACGAGACCGAGGCCTTCGAGTTCGGTTACAACGCGGTCAACGAGGACCTCGCGCGGGCGGTGATGGAGGAGATCGAGGGGCTCGAGCGGCCGGTCGTGATGGTGCACGACTATCACCTGTACACCCTGCCGGGGCTGATCCGGCGCGTCCGTCCCGACGTGTTCCTGCATCACTTCGTGCACATCCCGTGGAGCCAGTCGGACTCTTGGCGCGTGCTGCCCACCGTGATGCGCGAGGAGATCTACCGCGGAATCCTGTCCAACGACATCATCGGCTTTCACACGCGTTCGTACCGGCGCAACTTCCTGCAGTGCTGCGAGGACCTGATGGGTTTCGAGGTCGACCACGAAGCCGGCGTCGTGTACTGCGACGAGCGCGAGGTCTGGGTGCGCGCGTATCCGCTCCCGATCGACTCCCACGCGGTGGAGGGGGTGGCCCAGCGGGAACGCGTCCGCGAGTTCGAGGAGGAGCTGCTCCGCCGCCGGCGCGATCACCTGATTCTGCGGGTCGATCGGGCCGATCTGTCAAAGAACGTCCTGCGCGGATTCAGCGGCTTCGACGTCTTCCTGGAACAGCATCCGGAGTTCCGCGAGCGGGTCACCTTCATCGCGCAGCTCATGCCGTCCCGAACCGACGTGCCCGAGTACGCGGAGTACCTGGAGCGGATCGAGGCAGTCGTGGCCGTGGTCAACCATCGCCACGGCTCCCCAGACTGGATGCCGATCCAGTTGAAATTGCGCGACGACCTGGAGGAGGCGGTCGCGGCCTACAAGCACTACGACGTGCTGATGGTCAACGCAATGTTCGACGGCATGAACCTGGTGGCCAAGGAGGGGCCGATGGTCAACGAGCGCGCCGGCGTGTCGATCCTGAGCGAGAACACGGGCGCGCACGAGGAGCTCGGGGAGTACGCGCTGTCAGTGAACCCGTTCGACATCCAGGAACTGGCCGATTCCATCCATGCGGCGTTGACGATGCCGATGCACGAGCGGGAGCGACGGTTGCAGGGACTCAAGTCAATCGTCACCGCGCGAAATCCGGGCGACTGGATCGACGAGCAGCTGGCGGATATCGGGCGTAAGGCCGAGGTGTCGACCTAGGGGCCGTTGGCGGGCGCCGTTGGCGGGCGCCGTTGGCGGGCGCCGTTGGCGGGCGCCGTTGGCGGGTGCTGCGGGCCGGGGGCCTCGGGGCCTCGGCTAGATCCCGCCCGGACCCGCAAGGACCGGGCCAACCTGCAAAAGCGCTCATTCGAGGCGGCCGCCGTCAGCCGATGCGCGTTTTTCCATCCACCACATGGATAAGCGCGCACGCCGTGCATTCGGGTAGCTCCGGCGCGCGGTTTTACCGGTCGGCTCAGCCGTGGATCGTCCGACCCTCGGCGAGCATCGCCACGTATTCCCGGATCCGGCGCTCCCGCGTCTGGGGCCGCTTGGCGTCTTGGATCCGGTAGAGGAAGCTGTAGCGATGGCCGCTGCCCAGCGTGGCGAAGAACTCTTTCGCGGCAGGGTTCTCCTCCAGGGCGCGCTGGAAGTCCTCGGGGACCGTGGCGTTGCGTGGCGAGGCATATGCGCCCTCCCAGCGGCCGTCGCGCCTGGCCGCCTCGACCTGGGCCAGTCCTGCCGGCGTCATGCGACCCTGCTCGATCAGCTCGGTCGCCTTCTGGCGGTTGATCTGTGACCACTTGCTGCGGGGACCGCGGGGCGTGAAACGCTGGAGCCAGAACGCGTCGTCGTGCGGCGCCTTCTGGGCGTCGATCCAGCCGAATCGAAGCGCTTCCTCGAGAGCCTGTGCGTGGGTCACGGTACGCGTTGCCGAGCCCTTGCGGGCGAGTTTCAGCCAGACGCCGTCTGCGGAACCATGCTGTGCCTCGAGCCAGCGCTCCCATGCGGCCCGATCCTCGAACTCGAGGATCAGCCGCTCGGTTCGATCCGGAGGGACGCGGGGCACCATGGCGATTGTGCCGCTATAGTCGACCGCCGCCTCCCGGAGGCATTTGACGATGGCTGCCCAACCCCCTCTCTATGACCTCGTGCTCCTGCTTTCACCGGCGGCACCCGAGGAGCAGCGCACGAAGATCCTCACCGACGTTGAGTCCGCGATCACGGGCGCCGATGGCTCGATCGAGCGCCGCGACGACTGGGGCCAGCGGCCGCTCGCCTTCCGGATCAACCATCAGCCCGAGGCCGACTATCACCTGCTGCAGTTCAAGGCGCCTCCGACCCTGATCGAGACGCTTTCCCATGACCTGCGGATCACCGACGGCGTCGTCCGCTTCCGGGTGATCAAGAACCTCCCGGGCACGCCGCCGGCGCCCGACTCGCCGCCGCCCGTCGTCGCCACGGCGGCCGCGCCGGCCAGCGGCGGGTCAGAGTCGACGCCCACGGACGAACCCGAGTCCTAGCCGCTCAACGCGGTTTGCGGTCGCCCGATCGCCGGCCGAGATCCCCGCTTTGCAACGCGATTGCAACGCTCCGCCACGGCTCGGCGGAGGAGGAGAAACATGTCTGTCCATTTTCCGGACAGCGCGGGTTTTGCCGCCTGAGACGCGCCTAGACTCGGCCGACAGGCTTTCAATGTGCTCTGGAAAGGAGCCCTGATGAACATCAACCGAGTCGTGCTGACCGGGAATCTGACCAAGGATCCAGACGCGCGTTCGAATCCCAGCACGGGACTGTCGGTCTGCAAGCTGCGGCTGGCCGTGAACACGCGGCGCCGGAACAACGCCACCGGCGAGTGGGAAGAGAAGCCCAACTACTTCAGCGTCACCGTGTTCGGTCGCCAGGCCGAGAGCTGCGGGCAGTACCTGAAGAAGGGACGTCCGGTGGCGATCGACGGCCGCCTCGAATGGAGCGAGTACGAGGTGGAGGGGCAGAAGCGCCAATCCGTCGATATCATCGCTGACAACGTGCAGTTCCTCGGCGGTCGTGAGGACACTGGCAACGGGAACGGGAATGGCTACTCCAGCGGCATCCAGGCGCCGGAGAGCGACATCCCCGCCGACACCAGTGATTTCGAATCGACTCCCGTGGCTGCCGGGGTATCCGACGACGACATCCCGTTCTGAGAAACGACTGAGCTGAGAGCAACCGAGCAGGTGATCAAGCGTGGCAAAGCAGCGTAGAAGGCCGGTTCGCCGGCGCGATCGGAAGGGCGCACAGACCTCCTCGCGCCGCAAGCCGTGCCCCTACTGCCGAGACAAGATCGAGCAGGTCGATTACAAGAACATCTCGATGCTGCGCAGGTTCATCTCCGAGCGCGGCAAGATCCGCTCGCGCCGGATCACCGGCGCCTGTCGGCGCCACCAGAGCCAGGTCGCCCGGGCGGTGAAGCGCGCACGTGAGCTGGCGCTGCTGCCGTACGTCGCCGACACCGCCGGCGGCGAGCGCGGTGGACGCGGCGACCGCGATCGCGACCGTTAGGTCCTAGGGAGAGCCGAGATGCCCCAGGCGATCCTGCTCCAGGACGTGGACTCCCTCGGCGAGAAGGGCACGGTGGTTGACGTGTCCCCCGGCTATCTGCGCAACTACCTGCTGCCGCGCAAGCTGGCCGAACCGGCCACCAATGCGTCGATCCAGGCTGCCGCGCGGCGCCGTGACGAGGCTGAGCGGGCCGTGCGCGAGGCCGAGGACCGAGCCCGCGAGAACGCCGCGACGCTCGGGCGGACGGTGCTGACCATCCCCCAACAGGCGGGCGACGACGGCCGTCTGTTCGGCTCGGTGACGACGCAGGACATCGCCGACGCGATCCGCGACGCCCGGGGGATCAAGATCGACCGGCGCAAGGTCCACCTGGAGGAGCCGATCCGGCACACCGGGACCTACATGGTCGTGGTCGAGGTCACCGACGACGTGACCGCTGCGGTGAAGACCATGGTGGTGGCGGCGAACTAGCCGCCGTCCGCGACGCGCCGGCGTTTCGCTGCCGGCGCCGTCGAGCGTCGATAACTCGCCGTTCACAGAACTCCTCGCTGGATGCGGGAACGACGCGTGTGGGGACGTCCGCGCGAAACCTAGACTCGGGTCGCCATGAGCGCCGTTCAGAGCATCGCTGTCCCACCGCACAACCTGGAGGCCGAGAAGTCGGTCCTCGGGGCGGTGCTGCTCGACGAGCGCCACCTTCACGCGCTGCTGGTCGAGCAGCACCTGCGGCCCGAGCACTTCTATCGAGAGCAGCACGGCGCGGTGTTCGCGGCGATGATGCAGCTCTACGAGAGCGACCGGAAGATCGACCACTTGACGGTCGCCGAGACGCTCCGCCAGCGGGGCAAGCTCGATGAGGTCGGCGGGCCGGCGGCGATCGATGAGCTCGCGGGCTGGGTGCCGGCAGCGGGCCATGCGCGCGAGTACGGCCAGATCGTGCGCGACAACGCGCAGCTGCGGGCACTGCTGACCACCTCGTACGAGATCCAGGCCAGCGTGATGTCGCGAGAGGCGCCACCGCGCGACCTGGTCGAGCGCGCCGAGCGGTCGGTGCTCGAGGTCGCTCACGACGACCGGCAGAAGAAGTTCCGGCCGATCGCCGAGGTGCTCCATGAGGAGACCGACAAGCTCCACCGGCTCTCTACGCTCAAGACTCCGCTCACCGGCACGCCGTCGGGCTTCAAGGACCTCGACGAGCTCACCGGTGGGTTTCAGCCCGGCAACCTGATCATCGTCGCCGCGCGCCCCTCGATGGGAAAGTCAGCGCTCGTCGCCAACATCGCCGAGAACGCCGTGCTCGGGGTCGGCGACCCTGAAAACAAGCCCAGCCCCGTCGCGCTGTTCTCGCTCGAGATGTCCGAGTCCGAGCTGGCGCAGCGCTTCGTCGCCTCTCAGGCCCGCATCCGCGGCGAGGAGCTCCGTAAGGGCCGGGTGGCCGAGAACCGGTGGCCGAAGATCCTCACGGCGTGCCAGCGGCTGTCCGACGCGCCGCTGTGGATCGACGACTCGAGCGACACCGGCGTCCTCGAGATCCGCGCCAAGGCCCGGCGCCTGCACCACCAGCTCGACGGCGGCCTCGCGCTGATCATCATCGACTACCTCCAGCTGATGCGGCACGAGGGCCGGATCGAGAGCCGGGTCGAACAGGTGGGGCAGATCTCGCGCGGGCTGAAGGGGCTCGCCCGCGAGCTGAACGTCCCAGTGATCGCGCTCTCGCAGCTGAGCCGCGCGGTCGAGCAGCGAGGCGGCGAGAAGCGCCCGATCCTGTCTGACCTGCGCGAGAGCGGGCAGATAGAGCAGGACGCGGACCTCGTGATGTTCATCTATCGCGAGGAGTACTACGACAAGGACTCCGAGCGCCCGGGCGAGGCGGACATCATCATCGCCAAGCACCGCAACGGACCGGTCGGCGACGTGGTCCTGACCTTCCAGAAGGAGTACCCGAAGTTCATGAACTACGCCGGCGAGCGGTTCGCGGCATGAGCTGGTTCGGAGGGTCGGCGGAGTGAGCTGGACCGGGGGGCAGGCGAGCAGCGCGGCGCCCGCGGGCGAGCACCGCGACCACAGTCGGTGCCCGTTCGACGTGTGCGACGGCAGCGGTCTCGTCTTCGACGAGGAGACCAACACGGCGTACGACTGCCGGTGCCGGCGCCAGATAATCGCGCTGCGCAAGGCCCGGAGCCTGTCGGCGGTGATCCCGCGCCGCTACCGCGACGCGGCGTTCGACCGTTACCCGGTCACTGAGATGGAGCAGCACGTGGTCTCGGCCACGCGCAGGTTCGCCAACAACGTCGAGAAGCATCTGGACGCCGGGCGCGGGCTGTGGTTCATGGGGCCGGTGGGGACGGGCAAGACGACGCTGGCCATGCTGGTGTCGAAGGCTGCGCTCGAGACGGGGCGATCCGTGGCGATCTACTCGCTCCCCCGTCTGCTGAACGAGATCCGCGACACGCACCGGGCGGAGCGCTCGCACGTCGAGCTGCTCGACCGCCTGGCGGCGGTGGACCTCCTGCACATCGACGATGTCGGCGCCGAGCGCACGACCGACTGGGTGCTCGAGGAGCTGTACTCGATCGTCAACGCGCGCTACGAGGACCAGCGGTCGATGGTGATCACCACGAACATCCTCGACCGGGAGGCGCTGTGCGAGCAGATCACCGAACGGACGGTTTCACGCCTGACCGAGATGTGCGATGAGCTGCCACTGCTCGGCGATGACCGGCGGATGGATCTCCGGTCGGAGTGAGCGAACCGCTCGGCGCGCGGGGCGCGTCGGGTCAGTCCTCGTGCCGGCGCTCTGACTCGGCTCGTTCCTCGAGCTTCTCGGCTAGGTAGCGCGCCTTGTCAGCCCGCCGCTCGTGCTGGGCGGCCTCGTCCTCATCGGGCGTGGACTCGGCGTGCTCGCGTTCGGCCCGCTCACGCTCGAGCTGGGTCAGCTTGAGTTCCTCGGTCTTAGGGTCGCTGTCTGACACGCTCAGAACCTAGCGCGCTTGCCAGACTTCAGCGACCCTGAGAGAGAGCTGCACCGGCTGGTGTCTACCGGCCCGGCTCCTGACGCGACGATGACCGCACACAGCCAGACCGGAGACTCGGATGCGAACGCATCCACCGACATTCCCGACGAGTTCAACCCGCGGCACATCGTCCGCCGACTTCTCGAGCTGGTTTTGCTCGGGGTCCTCGTCGCGGTGGCGATCAGTGCGCTGCCAGGGTTGGGAGATCTCCGACATCGGTTCGTCGAGGCCGACGCGGCGTTCGTCGTCCTGGTCGGCCTGCTGAAGCTCGCCTCCGCCCTGTGCAACATCCTGGCCTTCCGCTACGTGTTCTGCCGTCGTCTCGGGTGGGGCTTCAGCTACCGGCTCGGGATGGCCGAGCAGGCGGCGAACGTGCTGTTACCGACCGGCGGAGCGGGTGGCCTCGCGCTCGGCGCCTGGGCGCTCCGGCGCGGCGGTTTGTCCTCGGATTACGTCGCACGGCGCAGCGTGGCGTTCTTCGTGATCACCAGCACCCCGAACTTCCTGTGCGCCGCGATCGTCGGCCCACTGCTGCTGCTTCACGTGCTGCCGGGCCATGCGCCGGTCGTACCGACGGTGGTGTTCTCGGCGCTCGCGATCGGATCGTTCGGGTTCGCCATCCTGCTTCCGTCGATAGTGGATCGGATCCGCCCACGCGAGCCGCACTCGCGACCGGGCCGCGTGATCAGCTCCGCGCTCACCTCGCTGGGCGACGGGATCCGCGATACCGGCGCGCTCCTTCGCCCGAGCCATGCCTGGGTGATCGTCGGCGCGATCGGCTACCTCGCGTTCGATATCGCGGCCTTCGCGGCGGCGTTCGCGGCGTTCGGCGCGGTTCCGCCGGTCGGCCCGCTGGTGTTCGGCTACACGATCGGTCAGCTCGGAGGACTGATCCCGCTGCCCGGCGGCATCGGGGGCACGGACGGCGGATTGATCGGCGCCATGGTGCTGTACGGCGCGCCACTGTCGTTGACTGCAGCCGCGGTGGTCGCCTACCGGGCATTTCAGCTCGGGATCCCGGCGATCCTGGGCGCGATCGCGTTCGTCCAGCTACGACACACCTTCCGGACCTCCGATCAGCCGACCAACCTGTGTGCTCCGCTGGCCGAGCCGATCCCGGAGCAGGCCGTGGGATGATCAAGGCCATGGCCGAGCGCCCCAACGTGTTCACGAACACCTTCACGGTCGAGCGCGGCTCGGTCCGGGGCGAGCCGGTGGCTCGGAACGCGGGCGCCGAGCTTCTCGGCGGGACGGTGTACCAGCTCGCGCCCGGAGCGGACGGGGCGCCGCTGCACATCCACCACGCGATGGAGGAGTTGCTTATCGTGCTCGAGGGAACGCCAACCCTGCGCACGCTCGATGGCGAGCGCGAGCTGGCGGCGGGAGAGGTAGTCGCCTTCCCGCGCGGTCGGCGAGGCGCGCATTCGGTGGCGAATCGCAGCGACGCGCCGGCACGGTACCTGATGGTTTCGACCAACACGGCCCCGGAGATCGTCGAGTATCCGGAGCTCGGAACCGTTCGCGTGTTGACGCGCTCGCCGTTCGACCCGCCCGGACCGGACGAGGATCCCGCCGACCGGCTCCGCCTCCTGTTCGATCGCTCGGCGGCGACCGACGAATCCCCACCGCGCTAGTGCCGGGCGCCGGCGCTCACGACCCGATCGTGCTCCTGGGAATCGATCACGTGCAGGTCGCCGCGCCGGCGGGGAGCGAGGCGCAGGCGCGCTCGTTCTACGGAGGCGTGCTCGGTCTGTCCGAGCTGAGCAAGCCCGAGGCGCTCCGCGAGCGCGGCGGCGTGTGGTTCGCGTGCGGGGCCCATCAGCTCCACGTCGGGATCGCCGAGCCGTTCTCGCCCGCCACCAAGGCCCACCCCGCGCTTTCGGTTGCCGCGGCCGACCTCGAGCGCCTGGCGGCCCGACTCGCGGATGCCGGTTGCGCCGTGCAGTGGGACGAGGCGATCGCCGGCACGCGGCGGTTCTTCACGGCCGACCCGTGGGGGAACCGGATCGAGTTGGTCGGACAGGCCGGCTAGCCCCGAAGCGCTACCTCGCGCCCGGAACGAGCTCGGCCGGCGGCGGCCGAGTGGCGGGGGCGCGGGTTGGCTCGCGTCTGGGTAGCCGAGTGACGCTGCCCCGTCCCGGCGTGATCGTGATGTTGCGCCTTCTCGGCGGCTCGAACGGCTCGGTGGCGGTGCCCAGCTTGCGCGCGCGCAGGAGCGCCCTGAGCACCACCTTCATCTCGAGCATCGCGAAGCTTGCGCCGAGGCACCGGCGCCGGCCTCCGCCGAACGGGATCCAGGTATACGTCCCCGGCGAGGCGTCGAGGAACCGCTCAGGCCGGAAGGCGTATGGATCCGGATAGATGCTCGGATCGTGGTGCACCAGGTAGGCATTCGGCACCAGGCCGACGCCGGTCGGGTAGCGCCAGCCGCCGATCTCGATTGGCTGCTTGACCAGCCGGGGGGCCACGTTGGGCAGCACCGGACGGCGGCGGAGCGTCTCGTAGATCGTCGCGGTGAGGTAGGCGTCACCGTCGCCGCCGAGAACCTCGGATTCGAGCGCGCCGAGCGCCGCGGGTTGCCGGCTCAGGCGCTCGATGGCCCAGGCGAGCGCCGACGCGGTCGTCTCGTGCCCGGCCACCAGCATCGTCATCAGCTCGTCGCGAAGCTCCTGGTCGGACATCGGCGAGGAGTCGGCGTGCCGGGCGTCGAGCAGCATCGCGAGCACGTCGTCCCGCCGCTCGCCGGCTACGCGACGCTCGTCGATCAGCTCGAACAGAAGCTCGTCCGCCTCACGCTGGAGCCGCGCGAACGCGGCGAATGGCCCGACGCGCTCGAGCACCTTCTCGGCGCGACCGCCGGGCGTCGGCGGGACCAGGCTGATGAAGCGATCGCCGAACGACAGCATGGCCGACAACCGCTCACGCACGGCATCGAGGCGGGGGCCGGGATCGAGGCCGAACACCGCCCGGAGCACCACCTCGAGGGTCAGGCCTTGAAGCAGCGGATGGAGCTCGGCCGGGCCGTGATCGGGCCAGCCGGCGACCTCGCGCTCGGCCACGTCGGCCACCAGGTCGCTCAGCCGCTCGATGCGCTCACCGTGGAACGCGGGCAGCATCAGCTTGCGCTGCTCCATATGGGCGTCCTCGTCAAGCAGGATCACCGAGTTCTGTCCAACCACCGGGGCCAGGACCCGAGCGCCCTCCCCGGGATGCAGCACGTCGGGCGGGGCGGTGAACACCTGCTTGATCTCGTCCGGATCCGACAGGATCACGAACGGTGGAGAGCCCAGCAGCCGCAGGGTGAATCGCGAGCCGCAGCGGGCGCGGCAACGCTCCAGGAAAGCCAGCGGCCGCGTCCAGAAGCCCATGCTCTGTAGCGGCGTGGGGAGGCGAGGGCCGGGGGGAAGCGCTTGGCGTGACACGGAGATCGTTCCTGGTAGCGCCCTACCCCGGCGATGTTAGAGAGAAAGTGAGATAGCGCACAAAGGGTTGTGTCAGGCCTGCGAACCGGACGGTTCAGATCTGCGGCCCGGGGCTCGGCGGCAGCGGCGACGGGCTGGGCGTGGGGGCCGGCGGCGCGGGGTCCGGTGTCGCGGGACCGGGCGGTCCGGGGTCGGGCCCGGGTGTCGGCGGGCTCGGGTCCGGGCCGGGTCCGGGACCTGGCGGCGCCGGGATTCCGCCCTCGCCACCGATGGCGGCAGACCTCACGGTCTTCCCTACCGCGACTACGCCCATGCCGTGCGTACACTCAACGACGATGCCTGGAATCGTATTGGTTGGCGCCCAGTGGGGCGATGAGGGCAAGGGAAAGGTCACCGACCTGCTCGCGGAGCGGGCCGATGCCGTGGTGCGCTTCCAGGGCGGCAACAACGCCGGTCACACGATCATCAGCGACGGCCAGACGTACAAGCTGCACCTGATCCCATCGGGGATCCTGCACAAGGACACGCTGTGCGTGATCGGCAACGGAGTGGTGATCGATCCCCGGGTTCTGACCGACGAGCTCGACGAGCTGCGCCGGCGCCGCGTGGACACGGGATCGCTGCGGATCTCGGCCAACGCGCACCTGATCATGCCCTACCACATGCTGCTCGACCAGGCGGGTGAGGCCAAGCTCGGCAAGCTCCAGATCGGGACCACCCGGCGGGGCATCGGACCGTGCTACGCCGACAAGGCGGCCCGGCTGGGAATCCGCGTCCAGGACCTGCTCGACGAGAAGATCCTGAAAAAGAAGATCGTCGCCGCGCTGGACCCCAAGCGGCTGTCGCTGCGGCCGTTCCAAAAGGACCCGCAGCTCGACCTGCAGACGATCACCGAGGAGTACCTGACCTACGGTCACCGGCTGGAGCCATACATCGCCGACACGGTCCGGCTCGTCCATGAGCGCCTGGACTCCGGGCAGACGGTGGTGTTCGAGGGCGCGCAGGGCGCGCTGCTCGACATCGACCATGGCACGTATCCGTTCGTAACCTCCTCCAACCCCGTGGCGGGGGCGGCGTGCGTCGGCGCCGGTGTCGGGCCCAAGGACATCGACGAGATCCTGGGCGTGATCAAGGCGTACAGCACGCGCGTGGGCGCCGGACCGTTCCCGACCGAGCTCGATGGCGACCTGGCGGAGGAGATCCGCGAGCGCGGCGGCGAGTTCGGCACCACTACGGGCCGGTCACGGCGAGTCGGCTGGATCGATCTCGTGGCCCTGCGCTACGCCGCGCGCATCAACTCGCTGACCGCGCTGGCCGTGATGAAGCTCGACGTCCTCTCGGGCATCGAGCAGCTGTGCGTGTGCACGCGCTACCGAGGCCCCGGGGACTCCGAGTTCGACTACTTCCCCTACCACCAGACCGTCCTGCACCACGCGACGGGCGAGTACATCACGATGCCCGGCTGGACCGAGGATCTGAGCGAATGCCGCGAGGAGTCCGACCTGCCCGCGGCCGCCCGGGACTACCTGCAGTTCGTCGCCGAGTTCGTCGGCGTCCCGATCGCGCTGATCGGGGTCGGCCCCCGGCGCGATGAGGTCATCTGGACGCAGGCTGGCGCCGGGATGGCGGTGTCCGGCGGCGCCACGTCCGCGGCCGCCTGACGGGTGCATAACGCCCGGCGCGAGACGGTGCTTAACGCCCTCAGAAACCGGGGGTGGCGCGTGGGCGTTGGGGGCGATAAGCGCCTGGGAGGCGCTTATGTCCCGGAAGTGCGGGCGAGACGGCCGGTTTCGTGACATAAGCACCCCCGGCCCGGCTCTCCTAGAGGGTCTGCGCCAGACGCTCAGCGCCAGACGCTCAGCGCCGGACGCTCAGCGCCAGACGCTCAGCGTGGCCGCGAGGGGTGGCCCTCGCCGGGCCACGGTGCCAGCACTAGCACCAGCCGCGCGTCGCTCGTGGCCTGGATCGTGCGGCGCTCGTTCGGCTCGAAGTGCGACAAGAAGCCGGGCCCTCCGGACACAGACCCGCCGTCGACCGAGATCGAGATCTCGCCGTCGACCACGACCAGGTATGTCCGCTCGTGGACCTGGTGCTCCTGGAGCTCCTCACCGGCGGGCAGGCTGATTGCGATCGCGCGCGTCTCGGCGTCGGAGCGCAGCACCTGTGGATGATGAGGCTCGATCTCCAGTGCGCGAACGTCCCAGGTCTCCATCGCGACTCCTATCTCTGCGTAGACGATGTGGCGCGGGTCACGCGCGGTGAGGCATCGAGTGAGCGCTGGAGCTCCTCGAGCACGCGGACCACGCGCAGGCCGCTCGCGCCGTCGGAGCGCGGGCGGCGTCCGGATCGGACGCACTCCACGAAGTGCTCGCACTCGATGCGCAGCGGTTCCAGGTTGGGGATCTGCGGGGAGAAGATGTCGCCCGAGCGGGTGATGTACTCGCCGTAGCTCTGAGCGTTCTGGTCGAATCCCTTGTCGTAGATCGTCAGCTTGCCCTCGAGCGCCTGGTCGTCGAAGGTGGCCATCCGACGCGCGCCGACCACGGTGAAGCGGCGCTCCTTGTGGGGGTCAAGCCACGACAGGTGCAGGTGCGCGGTGAGCCCTGACGGGAAGCGCAAAAAGCAGAAGACGACATCCTCGACGCCCTCCTGGACGTAGGACTCGCCGTGCGCCACCACCTCCCATGGCTCCTCCTGCGCCAGGTACAGCACCACGGACACGTCATGGGCGCCGAGGCTCCACAGCGCGTTTTCGTCCGCGCGCAGCTTGCCCAGGTTCAGGCGGTTGCCGTAGATGTAGTAGATCCGCTCACCGAGATCGCCCGAGTCGACGAGCTCCTTGAGCCGCCGCACCCCCGGGTGGTACTCGAGCAGGTGGCCGACCATCAACACGCGCCCGGCCGAGGCCGCCGCGGCGACTACCCGCTCGGCGTCAGCCACGGATTGCGCCAGCGGCTTTTCGACAAAGCAGTGCTTTCCGGCCTCGAGCACCCGCACCGCATGGTCGGCATGCTGCGCCACCGGCGTGGCGAGCGCGACCGCGTCGACGGACCCGTCAGCCAGCACGTCGTCGAGATCGTCCGTGAACCGGGCGGAAGGGAACTGCGGCGCCACCCGCGCGCGCGCCTGCTCGGAGGCATCGCAGCACCAAGTCAGCTGGCACCCCGGGATCGCGGCGAAGTTGCGAGCCAGGTTCGGCCCCCAGTAGCCCAGGCCGGCGACGGCGATGGACAGCGAGTCGTCAATCAAAACGGCACGCGCCTCATCCGACGTGGAGTTTAAGAGCGGCCAGGACGCGCTCCCCCGCGTGCCCGTCCCCGTAGAGCGCCGGGTGCTCGCGCGGAGGCTCGGACGCCAGAGCCTTCTGCGCCGCCGCGGCGTCGAGGTCGACCAGCGTGTTCCAGCCGGACTCGACCGTCTCGGTCCACTCGGTTCTCGCGCGCAGTGTGATACACGGCACCCCCGCCAGGTAGGCCTCCTTCTGCAACCCGCCCGAGTCGGTGAGCACGGCACGCGCGTTGCACACGAGCGCAGCCGTCTCGACATACCCGAGCGGCGGCGCGGTGATGACCGAGCCGCAGCTCTCGAGCCGGCCGAGCAGGTCGCGCTCGTCCAGACGCCGGCGCGTGCGGGGATGGATTGCGAACAGCACCGTGAACGGCATCTCGCACAGCAAATCGACCAGCGACTCCAGCCGCGATGGGTCGTCCACATTGCCCGCCCGGTGCGCGGTGGCGAGCAGATATTCGCCCGGCACCAGCCCGCGATCGCTCAACACATCCAGTCGCGAGCGCGCCCGCGGCTGCACCTTCAAGGCCACATCCACCATCACGTCGCCGACCACCTCGATCGCCCCGGAAACGCCCTCGCGCTCCAGATTCGAAACCCCGACCGAGGATGAGCACAAGAGCAGCGACGAGGCGTGATCCACCAGCACCCGGTTGAGCTCCTCGGGCATCGAGCGGTCGAACGAGCGCATCCCGGCCTCCACGTGCGCCACCGGGACCCCCGCCTGCGCGCCGGCCAGGGCCCCCGCCAGCGTCGAGTTCGTGTCCCCATAGACCAGAACGACATCCGGCGAAGCGTCACACAGCACCGGCTCCAACGCCGCCAGCATCCGTGCCGTCTGCGAGGTGTTCGACCCGAGGGCGATCCCCAGCTCCAAATCTGGCGCCGGCAACCCGAGTTCGGCGAAGAACACCGACGAGAGCGAGTCGTCGAAGTGCTGGCCGGTGTGAACCAGCACCTCCTGGCCAGAAGCTCGCAGGCGCGGTGAGACCGCCGCCGCCTTGATGAACTGGGGGCGGTTCCCGATCACCGTCAGGATCTTCATCGCGCCGGGTCGGCCAACCGTTCGCGAATCACCGACTCCACGACCTCGGCGGTTTGCCGGGTAACCGGACCCGGGGCGTCGAACGAGCGCTCGTCGATCGCCGCCACCGGCTGGACCTCGCGAGCGGTGGAGGCGAGGAACGCCTCGTCGGCTCCCAGCAGCTCCTCCAGCGTGCACGCGCGCTCGGATGCGCCGGTCGCGGCGATCACCATCGCCCGGGTGATTGAGGCCAGGATGTGCTCATCCAGCGGTGGGGTCAGGAGCTCGCCGTCGGCGACCCAGAAGATCGAGCTGGTCGGCGCCTCGAGCACCCGTCCGTGCGGCGTGACGAGCAACGCCTCGTCGAACCCGCGCTCGCGCGCGAGCCGGGAGGCGAGCATGTTCGCGCCGTAGGAGAGCGACTTGACGCCGTCGAGCACGCGGGTCGGCGAGTAGGTCACCGAGGCAAGGCGGGCCGTCTCGGGCATGGCCGGCGCCGGCTCGGTCAGGAGCAGACGGTGGCCTGCGCGGGTGACGACGATCCGCAGCAACTCGTGGTCGGGACCCGTGCCGGCCTGCGCCACGAGCCGCCACGCGTCGGCCCTGACCGCCTCCACATCAAGGGGCAGGCGGAGGTTGGCGGCGGAGCGCTCCATCCGGCGCAGGTGCTCCTCGAACGCGAACGGCTGCCCCTCGTAGAGGGCCACCACCTCGAACACGCCGTCGCCGCGCAGCAGCCCCTCGTCGGTGGCCGGGATCGTCGCCTCGGAAGCGAGCATCACGACGCCGTCGAGCGAGGCGAGCGAGTTGGGGGAGCTAGCCATCGCCGTCCCGCGACCACACTTCGGCGAGCCGGACCACCACCGCCGCGGCGGCCGCCATCTCCTGAAGCGAGGCCCACTCGCGCACCGAGTGGTACTCGTGTCCGCCGGTGAAGATGTTCGGGGTGGGCAGGCCCATCTCGCTCAGGCGCGATCCGTCGGTCCCGCCCCGGATCGGTTGGCGGATCGGCTCGATCCCCTCGGCGCGGATCGCCGCCTCCGCGGCGGCCGTCACCTCCGGCATCGAGGTCAGGAAGCGGCGCATGTTGCGGTATTGCTCGCGCACGTCGATCTCGACCCGGGCCCGCGGCTCGCTGGCGAGCACCTCCTTCGCCGTCCGCTCGAGCAACGCGCGGTGGCGCTCGAGCGCGTCGTCGTCGAAGTCACGCAGGATGAAC
>Ga0335075_10004323_pt1 | contig 22284 bp, 24 predicted proteins | sample Lox_Sample_24_FD_206723 | JGI IMG/M metagenome (GOLD analysis project Ga0335075, IMG submission 206723) | Soil microbial communities from Loxahatchee National Wildlife Refuge, Florida, United States - Lox_Sample_2.4 | ecosystem: Environmental > Terrestrial > Soil > Wetlands | place: USA...
GATCTCCAGCGGCAGTCTTGCTTGCTCGACTAGGAACGTCCCGCAGACCAGCTATGGAAGATGTGTTCCTATCGACAATCAGGATTCTTCCTTCTTCACGCAAGTTACATCGCGACTTTGGAGCTGCCATTCTCTACAAAACTCCTATCATAAGGCTGAGGTTGCTCTTGTTCCAGTGAAGCCCCTGAGATTTTGGCTAATTTCATCGATCTGCAGATCTGGAGCCTTGAGACGACAAATCTTTAGAACATCACACTGGAACTTTCGGCGCCTTTGCTCAGACGTGATTCAGCATACGCAGACTGGTCGCGTTGCCTCGTGCGCTCTTCCATGCTCTGGATGAGATGGCAGGTTATGCTTGTGATTCAGGTCTAACCTAGATCCAATGTGGGTTCTAAATGGTTCCACAACCGCATTACGATCGAATACATTCCAGTACCTCCTTGCAACGCCGCATCCACATGAATGGGTGGAACCATGTCACTTGTTGGCAGCCGCACAAGGCTAGCTCTTTCAGTCTTCCAGCAAACGTCTTCTCCCACCTTGCACAACTAACCCCAGCCACCAACATTCAAGCTCTGCCTGTCCGTGTTCGCAATCCCCGAAAGAAACAATCATAACCTGCTCATCCCGGATTTTCTCCAACAACTTGGGAGCATGGTCCAATGTTGCGGACACTGCGTATCGGCAAATTGGTCGCCGATGCCATGAAGATCCGTCGCTGCTCCAAGCAGGATCGTTGACGATCCCTGCGGTTCTTCGCCCATCTCAGCCTCCTTCTTGCATCCGAGTTCTCGCTCTGTCAGACCCATCTCAACGTTCATCAAGCTGGCTGAGTCTTCGGCCAGAGCCGAGACTATTGTTGAGGCGTGGAAATCTCCTTACATCTGCGGTTAGCTGAGGACGGCATCCGTCTTCGAGGATGGGTTTGGGGGTCTGGAAGGATATTGCTCACATACCGTTGCAACCAATAAGCGCCGTGTAAGTGTAATACGACAATCTTCGACTTTTTATGCTCCGAAGAGCCTCGGTCACTGCTGTTTGCAGGGACATATCGACCGCTGGCGAAGTTGTGGAACAGTCGATGTGTCATTCACTCAGGTGAGTATCCCTCCCGATTCGTTGATCTTAGACGTGCCTTGTGATGCGAATAAACCCTGTCACCGGGAAACAATAGGTGGCGAAATGTCCTTTTTGTGTTTGTAGAGATCCGAGCAGGTCGGTGGGCCGGCTTCTTGTCATCATAGCTTCATTCGCCCGCTGCCTCTTCACCGGCTCTATACCGGTGAAGCATTGCGTTTTCATCTTCATCGGGTTTGATCCTCTTCACCGAGTAGGCCGGTGTATAAGCTCATGTCCACACGCCCGATCAGGCATAGCTTTGAAGGGCCTCAGGCTGGAGTCGTATGTACTTGATTGTACCGGACAGGTCATTTGAAGCGGAGATCTCGGCAGAGTAGCACCACCCGGTGTATCGGGGAGAAGTAACTTGGTTCAACATACACGTAGACGCAGTCAGGAAACTTGGCAGTTGGTGAGGCGGTTTGGCCCCTTGGAAAGGTTGCCTAGGCACTAGTTCAGGAGTCTTTTTCTCACAGAGAGACAATACTATCTGATCGGTCCAATTGAAATCAACATCTTCCTCAAGCAGCGTGATCTTCATTCGCTAATCTTAGACGTCATATCCGCTCGCAAGTAGTAAGGCTAACAGCGAGGCTGACGGCAAGGCTTTGTGGAATGTGATAGGTTGGCAGGTAAAGTCGATATGCGTTTCAGCCTCCAAGTTGGTGACATGCCACCCATATTGAGAGAAACAAGGACCGGTGTGCCGACCTTTCCTGTTCGCTGAGTGATCATGTTGACAGCCAGTCGCCTTGCTTTCGCCCGGTGAACTAACCTCCTGCATTGCCCCAATCACAACGAGGCTATTTATGACCAGTTGTACACCGGCGCTTGGTTCACCGGTCACGTGCCATGTCTGATTACGTAAGGTTGGGGCGCCCGCATTTGGCCTTGTTTTCATTGAGCATGAGCAATGAAGACGATTTGGGGCTGTGCATCGAGTTAGGTTACTGCCACTGGTATCGTGGCCAACCTACACAACCTGAAGATGCTTCTGAGACGATGTAACCTGCAACAAAGCTGAGAACTCTGCCAGCTTGGAATCTCTCCTTTGACAGTCAATCAGACCCCACACGATCGAACGAAGTTTGCGGGGAAAATCTCATCAACCAATCCGTAATTGTATCAATAGGCTCCCTTAGAATTGATTCTCAACCTCCAATAGCATTCAGCCCGTGACAGCAAGTGGAGCTGGCCTTTCTACCTCATCTCAAACACCAATCCGTGAGATGCTCCAAGGGAGAGTGGGACTCAAAAATCTCAGGAGAAAAGTTCCAAGGTTCTCCTAGAGAAGATGAAGATGCAACGGCAGTGCAGACCTGCGCTCGGTGCACACTTGCCCAGTGCTAGTGCTCCTTGAACGGAGGATGGATTCTCATCAGCGTAAAAGAGGTACAAGGTCGTAAGTTCGATTTACACGGTGGGTGATGGCTTCCAGTCCATGTCATAGAGCTGAGATAGAAAGTAGTATTCGTTTTCGAAAAGCCCACTTTCTCTGACCTTTTCGAATGTTGATTCTGGAAGATGCGAGGGTACATTAGCGCTTTGACTTCAGCAAAGACGGTTGTGGAGATACTCACTTCTCGCCTGCACTTGTTCAGCAGTCTCTTTCACAAATTGAACCTGCTCTGCGTTGAGTTCGGCCATCGCAACATTACTCGGCAGGTCCCAGTCCAGCGCGAATGGCCGACTGGCCTTGTTCAGATAGTGGAAATAAGCCAGCATGGTCTTTGCGCCGTTATGCAGCTCCGCTATAAGCCGTGTATCTCTGAAGCGAGACTAAGAACCACTCAGCTGATTCGTAATTGAGAACGCGTCCATCATTTCGGAAGAACACAAACCTGCATTCCTTGCTTCTTAGCCTTCTTACCATCCGCGTCTGTGAGTAAGGCACAACTGTGCAGCAGCAAAAATATGCAAAGATATATCGTGAACCAGGATCTTGGTTTGTTTGCCTGAACAAGAGTCTGGAGTCGATCAAGTACTGCCTGTTTCAATGGATAGAGGATCGTTGTCCACAGGACGATTTGAATCTGAGCAGTCATCACAGGCGGTAACAAGACGTTCCCGAAATTTGAACAGGCTTTATCTTCCATCTGAGGTGTCATACCCAGCGTCTCTTCCCCACAGATACGTTCGGACCTAGAGGCTGTGCGGACAGCAACCCAGAGTCGCAACACTAACCGCAGCAGGTGTCTCTCGGACTCGTCCTACCACGTGAAGTGAATCAGTACATGAGCACCCGACTCTATGTCCGGACTTACTTGTGCAAATACCGAATATCTGAATGCCATTGAGTACGTGTTCCAAAGCAGCTTGTTAGTCTCGTCTATCTCAGATTCGATGGCTGTGGCGATGTTGTTGTCAACGTATTGCATATATTCTACTCCTGCCTGTTGCATATTCACGATAGCGTATGGAGGACATTCGTAATACTTTGTGACTCCACCAGTCACCCAGCTTCTTGCTAGAGCATCTCCATCCACCTGAACGAACTCTCTTACTTGAAGCTTGTATGATGCGCCGCCTAAGTCTTGGGTGACCTCGATCGTCTTGATCTCCGGCGATCGCCATTCGCTAATTTCAACTATCTTCATGCTCCGCCATCTCCGACTCCAAGTGAAACGAGGATGTTCTTCTTGACGATAGAGACTCGCATCCGAGATTTTGTAGCGGAGACATGGGAGCCTCGATAATGTTAGACCAGAGATGTTAAGGCACGTTTGGCATGGCCCTCTGGGATCTCCCTGATTGATAACACACTAGATCACCCGCAGTTAGGAACCGTTGTCCGTAAGGGGAGGTCGGCTTCACTTACTCGAACTCGCTGCATCCGGCATCGAAGACAGGCGCCTATTTTCCTGGTCTGGCCTGTTTCCAGTCGCTCTTGTGGGTTGCGAAAAGGCCCTCGAACAGGATTTTTTCCTTTTGGACTTCTGTCCGAGTTTCGCGCTTTCCTTGGCGCTCGACTGGCCTGTCTGTGCATGCGATTTTGTGAGGCTTGGCCCGACGAGGGAACAGCCAATAAGTCAATGAAGTTATTCGCATCAAAGCCTTGATTGAGATGAGCGGCTTGTCCTAGACTCCCTTGCGGGCCGGTTGGAATAGCTGTCAGACCAGAAGTACTATCTAGAATGGCCAACGACCCTGGGTCGGTGCTTCCAACTGGGTGCTCCGCCTGGGTTAGTAAAGAGTTTGGGAGGCTTTGCGCCAATTCGGGGCCTAAGTAGCCAGGCTGAAAGAAATCGATGTCACAAGCAAAATCAGGAAAAGGGTTGAGGTTCTCAGCAACTGACTTTTCGGAATTTGGGGTGTCTTGGCCAGAATTCGGGGTATCTTGGCTTCCAGCGCTTCCAAATGAGCCACGAGAGTGCCGTTGAGTTGCAAGCATAGCATTTGAGAAGGGAAAGGTCTGCTCAGGGACTGGCAGTGCCGTGCTCGTTGACGCTATTGTGTCAACTCCGAATATGGGATCGACCTGAAAATTTGGCATCCCGATCCCACCTGGAAACCCAAGCGGCAAGGTTGTGTTCGAGATATCCGTCTCCGGGTTTGAAGACGCGAATTGCCCATTGTCCAGTGAGAGCAGCTGCTCGAGTTCAAGCGCCTGACCCAGATTGCTCTGATCGTCGAAAATGAGAGGTTCCGGCTCCGGTATCTCATGATTTGAGTTTGCATGAGAAGGATCCCGCGGAGAGAGCAATTGCTCAACTGGAACCCCAAGTATGGACGCAGCTTGTCGGAGGACTGATTGCTCGGCGGTTGAATACGTTCTGCTTTGGGGGGGGCCGCTCTTGATTCTCTTAGTGCGTGCCATGCTTGGGGATAAATCTTCGCAGAACGTGCGTTTCCGCGTCGAAGGCTAATGTCCGGTCATTCAAAGAGTTCATCTACATTTGGAACGTTTCCTAAATACCATAGCTTTTGAATGTGTTGCGTCTTTTTCGCCGTTTGGCTATGCAGAAAGCGGTGAAACGAGTGGGGGTGGGTGGCGGCAAGCTTGGGGTGAGAATATCGTCAAAACGTCAAGTATGTGGAATTTTCCGGAACTCCAAAAATCAACTTTTCGCCCCGCCTTCTCAAGAAAAGAAAATATCCATGTTTACTATGCATAGGAAGCTCAGACAAGGTATTTAGCATCTAATGTAGCTCAATACCACAAATTTTGTGAGAGTTTTGGGCTGAGGGAGGATTGAAAATGGATTTCAAAGTCTTCCACAAACTTTTGACAAATAGCTGCATGCATAACTTATCCTTCACAGAAACACTTGAACGACTCCTTGATGGGGATCCTTATCAGATCATTAGTGTTTCATGACAGGGAGCCTGAGGCTGCAAGGCTGCAGGCTGTCAGGTTCTAATGCGTCAGCGGTACTCTGTACACCGGTCGCAAACCACCCCCGCTCGCACAGCACCCCCGCTCATGAACGCCACACCGGTCGAGCTCGGTGTGCGTTCGCGGAGAAAACCAGTGATCATCTGAGGAAGGCAAAGCTTCGCACTTCCACACCGGCCGGGGCCAGTCCTCAAAGCAGCGCTATTCATTTCGTTTTCAGCAATTCTCATCGACTCCAAGCCTACCAATCCCGCCCAACGTTCTACCCACTGACAGCTGTCTCATGGTCTCTGTCCTATATCTATATATGCCCTGGTCACCATAGGAAGACTTGACCAAGCCTCTTGATTCTACAACCTTGGAAACTGCCGCTGCTCACCAGTTTCTGCGAGGCTGTCCTCAGGGGCTGCGGGTTTGGCCGATACCTCCAGATCTTGGCCTACCACCCTCCAGGTGGTCCCATGAGCTCGTTCTTAGCCAGTCTTCTTTCTCTTACTACTAAGCAGCCCCGGAGACGGCCCAAGCTGCCTTTCTCCCAAGCCCGATATTCGGCCACGTGTCGAGCGGGTTCGGCGTTCTGCCACCCTTGCTGTCTAAGGGAAGTGTAAAGATTGCCAATGAATGGGATGAAATCAGACCTACTGGTCGAAAAGTTTGGATCTTATAACCTTGCTTCAACCATTCTCCAATTGGGTCCGCCATCATTCCATTTTGAGGAATCAACATAGTCCTTCTCTCTCTTATTCTGGACAACTGCAAGTCGCTCTTCGTCAGTTCGTGTCACTCTGTTTCGCTGCACCAGTGGTTCTCACTTGACGATCTGGTCGGCAATGAACTTCTTCAGGATGCATGATACTGGACGCTGGGGGAGCTCCTTCCATATCCAAACAGCAAACACTAACACCTCATGCGCGGATCAAGGCGAGTACCCCGGCTGATTGCAAAGGGTTGATTTCGTGAGGCCAATGTCAATTGAGGACACTCAACTCACATTACGCTCACAAATGACATTGACTAGGGCATAAACCAATGATTCAAGCAGGAAAACGCTTATCTCCCTTCCCTTGGCACTGTCCCATATCAACAGGGCGGCACAGCTCTTCAGTACACAGCCAATGAAAGCTGCTGATAAATATTTTGCCGGGTTCTAGAGTCACAGAACTGCGGGGTTCCAAGATTAGAAAAAGGAAGTCCCCCACGTTATGAGACGGCATAATCCTCTTGATACCCAGCGGATCCATCATTCAAAGCCCCAATTTCGTCGTTTCTTGCATCGATCCCGTTCAAAGTTACGGTTCCCAAAGATGAGCGGCCAAACTGCGAATATTCCCAGGCCAAGTGCCATTCACTCTCCTGTGCCTCAGTTGGCAGAATTGGGCAATGGCAGACCTGCTCTGCTTGGAGGCCCTATGGTCTGGGAAGGGAAATGGTTCTCCGAGGATGAAAATCGGTACATCTTCACACTCTCGGACATCGACCTTCTCGAGATTGAGGCAGCACTAGCGAAGTTCAAAGGTGAGAACTGGTTATTGATCTTGCGAATTAATCACAGCTTGATCCATTGACATTGAACAGCGTCGGGGCTGATTCTTGGCGCCCTGACTCCGGAGACCTATCCCTTGCCTCAGTTAGGCCCAAAGCTTCGTCTGCTAAGCCAACGGCTTCACCATGGAGCCGGTTTCTTCATCATTCGCGGCCTTAATCCGAAAAGATACGACAAGATTGACAATACCATCATTCACGTTGGCATCTCCTCATATATCGGCAACAAGCGTGGTATCCAGCACGAAGGAGGGCCAGCCATGTGTCAGTTCGCGTTCTTTGTCAAGCACCCCTTTCCTCTATCTCCGAGGGTCAGCGGCTGAGTTTGGTAATACTGAGCAGCTCACATTTTTGACTACTCTTCTGAAATCAAAGAGAGGGAGGCAGGTAACAACGGTTACCTTGGGCATGCCAACAGAAACACGGCGTTGGTACAACATCAACCTGCACTCCTCTTTTGTCGTGGACACGGCTGACTTGCTTACCTTAGCCATTCCATACCGATGAGGGGCACGTAATTGCCCTCTACTGCTTGCAATCAGCTTGCAAGGGTGGAAGGTCATCGCTCGCTTCTTCCTGGGCCATTCTCAACCGCCTTGCTGCTGAGAGGCCCGACGTTATCGAGACTTTGACCGAAGACTGGGTGTGGGATTCGTACGTACTCCTCAAAGCAATCAAAACCCCATCCTAACGAGATCGGGAGGCAGCTTGCGTAAAGACGTCCTAAGTTTCAAACGGCCTCTGTTGAGTTGGTTTGATGGGAAACTCCTCTGCAGCTTCAGAGTCAGGCCCTTCCTCGGTTCTCCGGGCTATCCACGCAACCCGGCTCTGGAACCGCTATCCGCCCGCCAACTCGAAGCTCTCCAAGTCGTCGCAGATATCGCCAACGATGTGGCCTTCGCATTCGACTTCAAGACAGGCGACCTTCAATATATCCATAACCTGAGCATCCTGCACGCGCGCGAAGCTTTCGAAACGGTCGACTCGGACAAAACTCGGAGACATCTGCTCCGGCTCATTCTCAAAGACGACGAGCTTGCCTGGAAAGTGCCGCCTTCCCTTGCACCCCTAGTGGAAGATATGTACGAGCATCGGGCTGAGGATGAAATCTTCCCGTGGTCTGCAGAACCACTTGCATATGTGGCGGTTCCGTGAGAAGTGGGGAAAGGAGGAGGAATGAGCGGCGGCGTTATCAGAGTAGCGAGCTACCGGGTTTTTGAGTAGTCGGCTCGGATTACGTTTCTTTGCCTAGCGAACTTGTTAAGGACTCTGTGCCTTGCGATGATGGATGCGTGTGAATTGGCAAATTGTCAATCCCAACTTGCACTAACGATGAACAGGCGCAACTCTTCTTCAGTGACATCGTCAATGGAAAAACACTTCAACCTTGCATCAATTGTCATCTATAGCCACGTGGTTGTGCAAACAATCAAAGGCTGCATGCTATCGACCATCTAGTTCCGCCCAACTCATCCGGGCTGAAAGCGGCTATCCTCTATATATTTGCACTCAAGTTCTAGATTTTTTCGTCCTCGAGAACCTTTGGGTAGAACATGGTGATTGACAGCCTTAACTCCGCATCGCCGCTGCCTGTCTAGAGATGAACGACAAGATGAGTAAGATCATGAACCAGAGTCAATTAAATTGACCTCAACCTTTCAGTCGATTGTATGAGTTGAGCGCTCGTAGTGTTCCTGTCCTCTGTGCATTCTGGTAGGGTATCTTACCAATATGAGGGAAAGTTGATGAGTCATTCTGATGATACGCTGCCAAAGATGATCGTCGCCTTGTCAAATATAGTCGTTTCCGATTCATCAGAACTGTTTGCTCGGTGCCGACCATCATCCTCAGCATAGTCGACGGCGATATCTGTCGCCATGAAGATACCCCCATCCTCGGTCGAACTCGAGTCGGAGCCACCATCTCCGCCCTTCTCATGGTACGCCTGCAAGAACGTGCCAGTGAGGTTGTGATCAAATGCAATATCGAGTGCCACACGAGGTAGCACAGTGAATTCCTTCTTAATAGAAGGGTATGATGTGCGACATGCGTTTCACTTAACGGACACCATCGCGGACCTTCCTCAAGAAAGCTGTAAGGGCGGGTCGCGAGGGTGGGAGGCATGCGACGATGAGGATGATCCATTGTTCCATCATAGCCGCTACGATTAGGGGTACGATGCTGCATGAGATGCCGGCGATGTTGTTCAGGACGTACAATTGAGAGGTCTTGATGGAGGCGCAGGCGGCAGCGAGGACCCCGAAGACCATAGGGACGCAAGAGCCGATCTTCGTGCGGGAAGCGGATTTGGAGTTCCAGACCATCTTGATTGCACAGAGGGCGAGAGCGACGTCGCTCACGGCCGCGTAGGCTAGAGTTATGCGCCAGTGATCGGTCTTCACTTTGCTTGGCAAGTGCGTCAATGGCTCACTTCCTTGGAAGTAAGCAAAGCCCTCGACGTCCGACGGAACGAACGTGTAACAGCGTGGTCGAAGAATGCATTGTGGCCACTGAAATCTTCTTGGTAGCCAAGTCTTGGGTCAAATCTAAAGTCGTCCAGCCTTGTCTCGGAAGCAAAAGGCGTCAAGTTTCGATCAAAGGCCATGGACCAGAAGAGATCATCCAAGGTCTGACGAGACGAAGATTTCGTCATGCTTCTTTCTGGAATTCGTTTACCCTGACCCCTCCCTACTTGGGATATGCAGGCTCCACACTCGTCTACTCTGTTTGGAGGCCCTTGTTTTAGGCTGTTGAAGAGAGCCTGTTTTAGACTGACTGGACGGAGCCCATTTTGAGACGTTCGGAGTGAGTCTATATCCAGCTACCTCTCATTACCCACCACTGGTGCAGGAATTGACACTCTGCCCAAGCTACAGCGCCATGCCTGTATGCGGTACTCCGTTGAGGTTGATTTCTAATTTCTTTGACATTCTGCTCTTCTCCCTCTGTTGAAACACGTCATGTGTATCTTCCGTTCGATAAAATTCCAGAGTCCTTACTAATTCTGCCTTTGTGAACCCCTCAGGGTAGTTATTCGAATCCGCCGGTCCTGATCTTATGACGGCAATATCGCCATATACTGTCCGGCCGCAACATAAACTAGCCGCCTCGTTCTTCGCGGATGTCTTCGCGGTGGATGAGTGTCCAGGCCCATAGGCGTAGTAGTACCAGGTGTCGCTGCCCTTGTGATCGTAGAATTTGCCAACCTCATCTACCGTGGTCCAGCTTAATCTCCTCTTCAGCTCGGCTCTCTCACCCATCTCGGTGCCGTAGTCATTTAAGGGGAAGGATTCGACATGCGCGACGAAGTCGGTGGTGGAATTCGACGTGGAGGAAGAGATAGCACGGATGAGATAGCAATTGCTCTTTTGAGTAGACGCGCAGCGGACTTTGTGGGATTTCCAATCGCGCTTTTGGCACGTTTTGCTGCAATAACGGGATGCTGGAATGGCGCAGCCAGTGCAGACAAGAGTGCCGGTGTTGGTGCAGGAAGAAGCCGAGCAGGTTGCAGTAGAGGACATTGTTGCTGGTAATGAAGAAGACTTAGGGGTTGGAAATAATCCCCATTGAAGAGTGGGGAAGAAAACTACGCGTCGGGTTTGTGAATTGGATGGGAATTGTGCGTCGAGGTACGAAACGGGTCTAGAAGTTACCCGTTTGGGCGAGGGCTATTCCACTTTGAGAGTCCTTGCTGTGTCACTTTCCCTCTCCAAAATCATTGATAATCTCCTAGAGGAGCTTCATGTCTATCTTTGGTGCGACGTTTCCTCACCAGGGATGGAGGTCAATGTTCGTCGCCCCTGCTTGGGCTGAGATGATACTCATTTCACAGTCCGTTATGTTTCGAACAACGCATAATCGTTTTGGGGCATCTAAATCGTCTAGCTCTTACCTGTTGTCTCTCATATCGCTGTAGAGATCCACAGTGAAGAATCTTTCAACCCGTTTAGGCTAACTATGTACACAAAATGAAGCGTCTGCCAGTCTATCGTCACGCTGTATTTCATCGAACAATCATATCCTCTCTTCTCGGCCCTGTCCCAATCCATTTCACCGGCACGCCAACCTCGTCCTCGATATAATTCACATACTCTCTCGCTCTATCCGGTAGCTCGTCCCACTTCTGACATCCTGTGGTTTTGGTCTGCCATCCCTCAAATGTCTTGTACACAATTTCCATCTGCGAGCTCTCCATAATATCTAGATCCGCCGGAAATGTCTCCAAATCTTGCCCATTGACTGTGTATGCTGTTGCAACCTTGATTTCTTTAAAGCCGTCCAACACGTCGAGCTTTGTGAGGTTCAGTTGAGTGTAGCAATTCACCTGCGTGGAGTACTTGATGAGGACCAGATCAAGCCAGCCGCAACGCCGTTTTCGGCCAGTTGTCACACCAAACTCTCTGCCTACGCTTTGCAACTCGTTTCCAAAAACCGTGTCTTTCCTGTTGTACTCTCGTGGACTCTCTTCGCAGAGCTCTGTGGGGAATGGACCCAATCCTACACGAGTGGTGTATGCTTTCACAACGCCAACGATGGCCGAGCCAGGCGTTGCAAAAGCGAACGGGGACAGGCCTGGAAGGCCGGTGAAGGCGCCCGCCATCCCAGTGTTGGAGGATGTGACGAATGGATATGTGCCGTGATCGATGTCAAGAGCCAAAGCGTTCGCGCCTTCTATGAGGGTGTTATGTGTTTTCAGATTGCCATTGGATTGTGCGGAAGCCGCGGCGGAGGCTCGGTTTGAGGCAACAGAAGCAAGTAAGGGAGCAGCGGCAATGACAAAAGGCCGGAGGGCTTCGCGATATTGCTAGAGTGAACGGTGTTAGCGAGCCTAAACGTGCTTCATCTGTGCATGTCATCTGTTCACTTACTTTCATTTTTGCGACCTCGTCCTCCAAGCTGTATCCCTCAAGTGCAGCATCACCATATGTCTTCCTGTACGCACTCTCCAAGTTCCGAAGTCTTTGCTCCCACCGGCTTCCCTCGTTGCATAACATCCAAAACGTTACCCCGTTTCTGGCGACTTTAGCACTGTAGCATGGCCCAATGCCTTTCCTTGTAGTCCCAATTTTGCCCTTTCCGCCATCAACCTTCCCACTGGCATCCTCCACTGCACCGTCCACCTTGGCATGCAGGTCAAAACAGACATGCGCCCTGTCACTGATGAAGATTCTGTCTCGCACTCCTTGTAATCCTTTCCCTTCTAGCCCATCTAACTCTTTGAAGAAGCTCGGGATGTGCACGACGCAGCCGGTGCCAATCAGGTTGACTTTGCATGAGGGGTTGATGAGGCCGGAGGGAAGAATATGGAAGTCGTAGGTGACACCGTTCGCGACGATGGTGTGGCCTGCGTTGTTGCCGCCTGCTGCGCGGCAGCAGAGTGAGGCATTTTGAGCGAGGATATCAACAAGCTTGCCTTTTCCTTCGTCGCCCCATTGGGAGCCAAGTACGAGGGTTGTGGGCATTTTCGGCACGGCGGAAGGGAAGTTGTGTGGTCTGGTAGGTCGTGAACGGATTTTTAAGCCATGTTGGTTTTGTGAAAGGCCGGTAAATCCCACAATAATTTTTGCAAAAATATCAGGCCTGCCGGTTCAACTTTTTGTGTTGGTGGGGGAAGTTTTTAGAGGGGCACTCTGACACTATTGGAGAACTTCTTATCTTAGGGCGGAGGAAATAGGGCGATATCGGATGCACTATTGCATGTACCTGCATGGGACGTACCAATTAATAAGGACATGTGAATTACGCCTTGCGGGTTAGCGCGCCTACTTATGCATGGCCCCTCCTCGTCTCCTGAACGACTTTATAGACCCGTCGTTGACCATTCTCTCTTCCATCTTTCCTCAATCTCCCTCCCCTTCTCATCACGATCGCCGATCGCAATCCCTCCCTCCCTGCACGACCGTCGCGCAACCGATACGCGCCGTCGTTTTACTGCCCCTGCCTCCTCACCGATGGCAACCCAATCGGTCGATCTATCTGCAAGATCAGGCGCCGCTTGGATCGGCAAGCATGGATGGAGGAAGGGGTGGGCTCTTTGCGCTCCAAAACAGTTGTGGAGGATACAAAGAAGTGCATAATTGACGGGCAGCCCGGTCTCGTTCACCGTTGTTACAGTCAAAGCGGGTATGAAAAGCGTCTTCGCCCCTCTCAAAATCGCAGGCTCCTTTTTACCTATGTAAACTCAACAACGGCCCTTCTGCAATTTCTGAACGGCACCGTTCAGCACCTATCTGCCCTCTCATTTTTGCACCCAGAAACCGCCCAAACCCCTCTCTCCGCCTAGTCCACGAGTAACGTTCAACAATAGATGAGATTCCCGGTGAGTAGAAAGCCATATTGAGCGATGATTGGGTGTGGCTAATCGCCGGCCTGAAGAGTCGCCCACCAATAATTTCTTCAACACCTAGGTTCCTGGCATCGTATTACCTAACTCTCCGACCCGATCCCCTCTCGATTAGCTGCTTATTCCCTTCGAGCTCCCAGCAAGAGGGATGGATATGGGAATGTTGCGATGCCGTTTAGGCTTGGATCTCCAGAAAATCCGATCCTCATCGACGAAGATGACAAAGGACGCTAAATCTGAACTCCGGTCTGCGCAGTACATCATCCTTAGTGAGGATTGAGATGACATTCCAATTGAATCGATCGAAGTGGCCCGCGGAACGTTATACAGCACGGATGCCACCTTGGCGGACAGGATAGAACCTTGCGGCGACCTTTCAATGCATCAGGAGGGAATAATTTAGTGGAAACATGGCGCTTTTTATATTGTCCGCAACTCTTACCAAGGGAGACTTCAGATCTAGGGGTGGGCAGAGGTTCTAGGACCCAATGGAGCCCTTTTCTCTATGCTTATCAAAAGAGCACCGGGCCGAAAATGCCTTCAGCGCATTCTTTGGTAAAAAGCAACATAAGAGGCGTTCTCGAGCTCGCTCCGCTTGTGATGTTGACGATCCTGGGCGAAGCTTTCGACTCTTTGAGGAGAGGCGTAAACGCACTAGCCCATGATGAGTGACCTGGTTGCGTTGGTGTCGAAGGTAAGACGCATTTGCTCGTGTAGTGTATGGTCCGGGGGCACTACGGCTGCATTGTTGACGAGAATATCCAGTCTACCGTGATCCCGCCGGACCTTCGTTGCTGCGTTCTCGATAGTATCGTCTTTGGTGACGTCTAGTAGGAGCATATCTACGCTGCCCGGCAGGTTCCAAGAATGCAGCCCTTGAAGCGCCGCGTAACCTTTCTGGGCAGATCGTGCTCCCATTAGAACGTGATACGAGCCCTTTGCCATAAGCTGAGCCGTGAGCTCGAAGCCAAATACCGGCGCTGCCTTCATGACAGATCAGTAAGGCGCGCACAGAGGACTAGCAGACTGACCTACCACCGGTAATCAAAACGAGCTTTTTCGCCACCGCCGCCATTGTGACATAGAAAATGTTGATGGGATGTTGTCTTGATCAGCTTGCGTGTCTCTCTCCTTAAACGTCCAGGTTTAGCAGGTGAGTTCGCCTCAGAGTTGGTGAGCACCGTCAACTTTACTTAGGCAACCGACCTGAAAGAATCAAAGACAGTGACGTGTGATAGATTAGAGTCTCAGCTGCTACTTGTACACCATTATGAAAGCAAGATTGGCAGACCACGATATCAGATTTTGGGGAGCGGGAATCGCAATCAGAGTCCGGCAAGATAGCCAGCTTCGGTTTCACTATTGCGAATTACAATGTTGTCTAGCAAAAAAAGGGCTTAAGCGATATCGCCTCCAGGAAGGCTACGCAAATATGTCAACAAATTGGACATCGCTCTCTTCACGCCTGATCATGCTTGTCCTGGCAACGCTCGCACAAACTTTTGAGTCCCAATGTCCCTCCTTCCGGTTACAGAACTGTAGCAGCCTCAGGGCACGGTCACGCGTCGTGGCTTCGCAACAGTGCATTGCAGTGATGAATAATGGGCAGACAACACCTGGTGCGACCGAAAATGTCGGTCTGCAAGACACCAGTGGCTTGAATAGCGCCTTCTTACTTGGAATACTGGTCAGAAGGTCGGAGCTCGAGGACAAGCTCCTCGAGTCAAGTCTTGGCTCTGACGCCCCGATCACGGGCAAGTTACGGGCTTGTATGCAGAGAAGTCCCTGGGACAATTCCTTCAAGCTCATTCCATGATGGGAGACTGCTGGAATCTCTTCCTTCAGTGCCAATGGAGAAGGTTTCGATGCTGGTGTCCAGATCTGGGCTAGGAAACACTCTGCAAGTGCCACAATGTAGTGAAACTCTGCGCTGAATGGCTCGAAACTCATCTCCCCATTCACCAAATCAATGTGAAGGATTGTTCTAAGGAATAGCCGGTGAATCTGGAGTACTAGAATTCCCAAGAGATCGTGCTTTGAGGCTTGGTTCCTCAAACTGGGTAAGGTCATCTGCAGATACCGATCAAAGACAATACACCACTCTTCGTACCTCCACACAGTCTCGTATATGCGATGTGGAGGTCCCTTCGAGCAAGATGCTGGGCACTGGGTTGTTTGCGCGCGGTCTCGCTTCTTCAAAGTCCTCAAAATTTGATTGAAGAGCGGTTCGAATGTATGCCATGCGTCATCAATGGTACGCAAGTCTGGCGGCATACCGAGCCGGTGCGCAATCATCACTGTGGCTTCTGTCCCGAATGCTGGGTTTCCCAGCTCCAAGGTCTCTGTGTCGAGTTGGAGGAATGTCGCATGTAGGAGAGCCGCTGGCGTCCCTGTGGCCATCGACCGTTCAGAGGCCTTATCACGCTCATCAAGCATCTTCAATCCGCCTATCCTGTGGGCGAAGGCAGACTCGGGATGGCCAGTCAGTCTCTCGAATGCTCCGAGTAAGACGGAGACAAGCAAAGGCACGTCTTCATATGTCGAGTCAGAGGTCGTGCCGTATGCCACCAGTCGCACTGCTTTGCCATATTGGACTAGAGCGAAGCGTTCACTGACGGTGCTTGGGTCATATCCATACTGCATGTGCTCGCAAATAGAGCTCAATGCTACAACCGCATGACGTACAGCAGGCTCGCAGAGGCTCAGTTGGAGCAAATGGTAAGACCATAGATCAGACGTGATATAATGGCCTGCAAGCTCATGCGCAAGGCGTCCGGAGTAAAAGTCAAGCGCTCTTTGCTCCTCCTGGGGAACGCCAGGTAGAGAGCTAGGCTGTCGCTGCGCTGTATACACAACGATTTTGTGCAGATCGTTATTCCGCGCTCCCCACTTACAAGACCGGCCACCTCGGAGACATCTTTGACAAGAAGGTCTCTCCTCTGAGCACTTCACGTGCCTTGCCCTGCAAGTAAGGCACCCTGCTCGTGTCCTGCCTGTGTTCGCTTGCGGCAGCATATTCGACGGCATGCATGAGACTATTGGAATGGCTTTAGCTGATGCGCTGCTTTGTGTCAAGACGCTCCGATGCTCGTGATGACGAGAAGGGAGAGGACGAGGGTTGTAAAGAGGCCGAGGAGACTAATGGCTTGCTAGGGGTTTCCAAAACAGGCTAGCTTAGTCGACCCTGCTATTTTAGCTTGATATTGCTCGTCGTAGTCATCTCTCGAAGAGGTGGAGCTCTGCTACCAATTTCGATGCTCTTGCCTTGCTTTAGTTAGCGTAGGCGAGCTCTCGATTCACCCTTCTTTCTCTTCATCCGTACGGATCAAGCTCCGGTCCCATTGCTTGCGAAAGCCTGCAAATTGACTCATTGATCAGTCTGCACAGGGTTCTCCAACAGCATGTCGCTGCAAGGCTGCTAAAGGCGAGGCTTATCGCCGTTATGGACCATTTCAACCAGCGGGCGCCAGAACATATAAACCTGTTGGCGCTCAATGCTTCTTTCACCTCTACTCTTCGTGACATCCCACACTTCTTCACTACAACGAATACATACAGTCTTGACTCCATTCCTGCGTTTTTTCTAGCCTGTCACTTCTATCGCCTCTGGTTCTATTATCCAACAAGGACCGCAGTATGTTTGACCTCGCCCCAAAGCCAGAAAGCCACCTTGGCTACTATAGGCTGCTTGGGCCCAACTGTGGACTCCGAGTTTCGCCAATATGCTTGGGTGCAATGGGATTCGGCACGGCAATGTATGCACAAGGTCCCGTACTGCGTTGCTGACTCCAGTACTGACGCTAACAGGGAGAAGATGATGGGCGCCTGTGACAAGAACACCACCTTCGAGATACTCGATCGCTACAAATCACTTGGCGGCAATTTCATAGACCTAGCCAACAACTATCAGGCGGGGCAATCCGAGACATGGGTTGGCGAATGGCTGGCAGGAAGAAACTGTCGCGGTTGGATCCCCAAATAACCCGTCTCGGTCCAGCGAGGACTACGGCCATACTCGAGATAGGTGCTAATGGACCCTTAGACGAGATGGTTCTAGCGACCAAATACTCCTTCGGATTGCATGCCTTCCACGACAAAAGTAAGATGAGCAAAGTGATCCAAGCCAACTACGGAGGGAACAGCGCAAAGAGCATGAGGATCTCCCTGGAAGCAAGTCTCAAGAAGCTGCAGACGACCTACGTCGATATCCTCTATGTCCATTTCTGGACCTACGACACTCCCGTTGAGGAAGTCATGTCGCATCTCAACGACCTTGTGTCGTCCGGGAAGGTGCTCTACCTCGGCATCTCCGACACTCCAGCATGGATCGTCTCAAAAGCCAACGCTTACGCTCGTGCTCACGGCTGGAGGCCGTTTGTCGTCTATCAGGGTCGATGGTCTGCCGCTGAACGTTCGTTCGAGCGCGAGATCCTCCCTATGTGCAGGTCTGAGGGCATGGCAATCGTTCCGTGGGGTGCGCTCGGAGGCGGAGCATTCAAGACCGAAGAGCAGTGGAAGCAGGAGGACAGACGCAAGGCTCTACCTCCTACAGAAGCACAGCTGAAGATCGGGAAGGTTTTGGAGTCTATCGCTTCTAAAAGGGACACTGTCATGACATCTGTTGCACTCGCCTATGTGCTACACAAAGCGCCATACGTCTTCCCAGTCTGTGGTGGACGATCTATCAAGCATCTGGACCAGAACATCGAAGCACTTGGTCTGCAGCTGTCAAGGGATGAGATTGTCCAGATTGACGATGCGGTGCCCTTTGACAAAGGATTCCCTCATAGCTTTATGGCACCCCAAGTGACACATGATGAGATTGAAGGACCAGACGACTTGATGGTGACGAGAATGGACGTCGTCATCGACATGGTGAAGAAGGAGCAGCCGATCCGAGCTGGTGTGCATTCGAATGTCTGAAATGCCAAATATTCATACATGGTAAGTCCAGGAGGCCACTAGAACAAATGTCTCTGATGTTGAAGCCGCATGGGGTTCTGCAACATATGCTAAGGTCGGATTGATACTTGACATCAGGCGTTTCATTCGTTGTCCAACCTTAGGCTCCTTACTTGATTCGATCTGTCTAGTGCGTTGTAGTGCAGTCTTGCTTGTTCATACACTAGCTCACTGACGCAGAATACCTTTGCCTCTGCCCTGTCCAATCCTCTGCTCGAAGCTTTTGATAACAGATGCAACTTCTCGGTGGGAAGTCCTACTCCAAGTTCATAGTACACAACTGCGAGACCTCCATTGATCAGGTAACCGTCGCTTCCGCCACTACCACTGCCTGCTCTCTTAGCCATCCTCTCTGCCCTCCTCACAGCATCGTCATGCTTCTTGATCAGACGAGCACGTCTGTAAACCCTTTTCAGCCGCAAGTGGCGCTCAACGACATCATTCTGCAACAGTCCTGGTGGCGTCACCCTTGGAGCTTTCCTGTCGCATACTTCCTATTTTCTCAAACACTTAATTAGCCCTAATGAAACCCCATCGCTCATCGTTATTGCATTTTGGCAGCCTCTCTAATTCTGCCTCGAGCTCTTTGGCTTGGTCCACATTGAAGTACTTCCCCTACCATTCTAGCAGTATCGAATAAATCGGGGCGTTCTGTGGCCAACCCCGAGGCGGCATGCCCTTCAATCCCGCGGCAATTTCTAACAAGGGAACCGTAACCGCCACTAAACTGCCATTCAATACCGGAAAGTAAGCTCTGGCCGAGCTGGCACTGGCCTTGCCAGGGCTGAACGAGAAAATATGGGCCACGGTGGTACTGCGCTTTGCTCACGAATGAAGCATACGCCGTATGTAGTCTCGTACAGCGATGTAGGCTTGGCGAGGTACATGGTACGACCCCATAGCGACAACCAGCGCAGGGCGTATGAACAGCACAACCGGAAAAGTCGCGTTTTGCACCGCTGCCGTACCCGCACCCATCGTTGCTTCACGGATCGTGACTTGTCAACAGTACAGTGTGCTCCACGGAAGTAGGAATACCTTTGGCTGGTAATGGCTCGGGTAAGTAGCTTTCTTCTCTACTCACTCTCCTCAAAATCGGGAACAATTTTCAAGCATCTGAAGAGCTGTGTGCAAACGGAGTCCAATAAGAAGTTAAGAACACTAATGGCAGTCCTCGAAACTTAGCCTAGTATCTCAAGACATCCCCGACCTCTTGCACAAGTGTATTCTCCTGGTCCATTGCGATGACCTGTGTGAGTTCCGTATGCGAACCAACCAAGAGCTGATCCTTTTGCTCCATTGTATCGTACCTCAATTCCCAAGCCAGTGTACACTGTTGATTGTTGTCGTCCTTCGGGATCTTGCGAGCTCTAACATAGAGTTCTTTCACCTTGTTTCTTGAACTGATACCAACCAGCTTCAAGGATATGCTTGAACCGGGTAATGAACATGACTGTAAGTTTGGTCGTTATGTAGAGGTTGGGCGACTTCTAGAAGAGTTCACGTTAGCTCTATCGACTCACTGGCAAGGTTTCTTCATACGGCTTGCATGAGCTTCGGTTATTGTGGACATCGCGGTGGGAGACATGTCTTGATGAGATTGTATGACCGACTACCGCTGGAGAGAGGATGATGAGAGAATGGAATATCCGAGTCTGGAGAGAATACTCTTAGGCCTTATGAAGGCCGAGAAAGTTATGTACGTTCAGATGGACTTCTCGCGGAAGTGGCGAATCTGGGGGTGAGAGGTTGCAGACAGTCTTGGTTATCGAAAGCATAAGATCGCTGAAGTTTGATCGCAGTCATCTAATTGCCACATCGACCAATGGAAAAGTGAATGTGCTGGGGAGGTGGCAGGTAGCTAAGGGTTCAATAATTGATTTTGCACTGGAACAATCTATGAGCTGTAAAGGACTTCGGCATTAAGTCTTGTCCTCTTGAGACTGAGCTTTCTCAGTATCGCCTACTTCAGTCAGCACTCTCACAATTGGTCTTCATCTTCAGGGTCGGGCTCGACATCTTCGGCCTCACTGCCCAGCTCTTGCTCGACAAGATCGGCGTCTACTTCTCCATCAGCGTAGTCACCCTCTTCTTCGCTGCTGGTACCGCTCCCCTCACTCTCGCCTTCGCTTCCCGGATCGTAATCTTCTTCCAGCTCGTCTTCTTCATCTTCTTCTTCTTGCATTTGTTGTTCTGCTTTTTGCAACTCTCCAGGTTCGTCTCCGTTCTCCGTTTTATCTGGATCTGCCCCCTTTTTCCCGTTGATAGTATGCCTCTTGGCCTTTCTAGCTTCGGCCATGCTCGCATCTTGCAGCTCGTGCGTCTTTATGTATGCGTCAATGCCCGCAAACTGAGCTTGATCAATCATCGAGAACTCGACTTCTTTCTCCTCCGGCGTCGGATACAGTGTTGAATAGGCTATGTTCAGATTGAAAGTACGTTGCAAGACAGACGTGTAGGATACAGATTTGATGTCGTCCAAGGGGAAGAACTGAAGAGGCTTTTTGAAACCGAAAAAGATGCCGTTGGAAAGGAAGAAGAGGTAGCCTGTGAATGAGTCAGGATAAGGCAAGTTCGAAGTATTGGCTCTTTCCATACCATCCTTGCTACCCTTGAACGCCTTGACATGATACGCCTTTTCACCCTTCCGATGTGGTTCTGGGGTTGCGCTAACAAACTCAGCTTCGTCTGGATAGTTAACCCTCGTCTTGTTCTCGCGCATGATGTATTCCAGCGCCGCTTCAACGATGCGGTCAGACTCGCCAATCGTATTCCGCATATCCGAGTCGTGGATTTGAATCTGTAACGGAGCACCGTCGTTGACTGTCCAGAGGAGAGGTTCAGCAGTGGATCCCTCTTTGGGAGCTTTGTCGCCCATGCCGCAGCCCACGGTCGGCATGAGACAGAAATTGTACTGTTTCTGAGCCTTCTCAGGTACGGGAAGTCTGAGCAGATGTTCTGGAACGTGTTAGCTATGTTCTCCCCGAGAATCGCCATCATCACCAAAGCTGCTGCTCACGCCCTCGTATTCGATAGTGTCTGTGGCAACATTCCTGGCCCGGATTGTGAAGATGTCAAACGAAGTATTTTTGCCCCGTGCGATTTCCAAATTGAGCTTTTTTCGTAGCGGTATCTGGAAAGACATATCCTTTGCTTCAAATATCACTGTGTTGTCTTGGTTCTTGATAGGCCCTAAGTTGGAAGCAAGGCCATTCATCGTAGATTCATGTTCAATCTTCCTCTTCTTCGAAAAAGGCTCGCCGCTTGCCTGCGCAGTTCCATTGGGCGTCGTCCCGTGCCGTAGCTGTTCAGTGTGCCTTGCAATATCCTCAAAAAGCGAGGCATGCTGAGGTGTAGCATCTACACCTTGGGGATCAGCCTATGAGCATGAGAAAGAGAGGGGAGCTGGCAAAGCTACCGATGGCATCGAACACTCTCTTCCTTAATTTGGCGTCGTCCTGGAATGCATCCTCAATGAGTTCTCGATTAATTGCGACCTGCATCGTCTCAATACAATCTTAGATACCTGGCAGAAACAGAGGGGTTGACATTCGGTGTCCTAAGGAGTTTGTTGGACTAATTTGTATGCTAAGCGCCAGGAAACGCGCAACGCGACAAAAACTCCCCAATGACTGATGATGCAATCACTTGCCGGCGAGCTGGCATCGAGCAAAGAGTTATTGGAACAAGTTATGGAAATCACGAAGTTGATGAGAACTACACTATAAAGTCTCTGTTTTGAAACATATAAGCTCCGCTGATATGGAGTATGCAGAATGCTCTATTGTATGTTTGCAGAGCCCGATCTTGACTGGAGCCATCCTACGCCTTTCTGATGCCACAACTAGATTTCGTCATTCAAAAGCCTGACTTCTTCACCAAGTTTAAAAGCCGGTAGCCCAATGTATGGACAGCCATCACAGCTGGATTTCATCATTCAAAAGCCTGACCTCTTCACCAGGTTTAAAAGCCGGTAGCC
>Ga0335075_10004325_pt1 | contig 22279 bp, 21 predicted proteins | sample Lox_Sample_24_FD_206723 | JGI IMG/M metagenome (GOLD analysis project Ga0335075, IMG submission 206723) | Soil microbial communities from Loxahatchee National Wildlife Refuge, Florida, United States - Lox_Sample_2.4 | ecosystem: Environmental > Terrestrial > Soil > Wetlands | place: USA...
ATAGGCTGACATCACGCACGCCGCTCTCCTTGACGCCCGGTTCCGGTTCCTAGATAGCTCCAGAACCTAGGCAGAGAGCGGCGTGCGCTCGTCTACGGCACGCTCAACCCACCCACACATTCAGCAGAAGAGCCCGAGTCGGCAGAAGTTGTAGACGGTTTGTCTACAAGTACTGCCGACTCGACGCGCAACTTCTGCCGACTCGGCGGTCAGGCGGCGGGGGAGGCGGTACGGCGGGCTCCCATGCCGGTCCGCAGGTGGTCGACGACGGCGCGGGCGTCGTGGCGGGCGCCGTCGATGAACCCGGAGTCGCGGCGGTGCTGGAAGCGCTGCCCGACGACGTACAGGCCCGGGGCGGGGGTGACGCCCCGGTGCTGGCGGATGCTGCCGTCCGGGAGGGTGACCGGCACCCGCAGCCAGGGGTGGTCGGGCCGGAAGCCCGTGGCGACCACGACGGTGCCGATGCCCTGGGCGCGCAGGTCGAGCTGCGCGGGCACCTCGGGGACCCGGATCGCCCGCGGCCGCGGGGTGCTCCAGACCTCCTCGATCAGGCCCGAACGCTCGACGAGCTGGTCCACGCGGTCCAGGAAGCGGTGCATCGTCGCGTCCGCCGTACCGACGTTGCCGGCCAGGTCGTCGCGGAACCAGGCGCGGCGACCGCCGACCCCCGCGAGCCGTCCGACGAGCCGTACGCCGCGGTCCTGCAGGACCCCGAGGTCCAGGTCGGGTGCGGCGCGCAGCGGGTCGTTGCGGCCCACCAGCTGCAGCGACGTCTCCCGGCGGGCGGCCACCGGGTCGGGCATCTCGTCGATCGTCCGGGCGAGCCGGCCGGTCACGTCCAGCCACCAGAAGACGTCCATGCCGCGGTAGCGCCGCGGCATCCGGGTGTGGCGCCCGACGGCGAGGGTGACGTCCCGCCCCGCCCGGCTCAGCTCGTCGGCGATCTGCACCCCCGACGAGGAGGCACCGACGACGAGGACGCCGCCCGAGGCGATCTGCTCCGGGTTGCGGTAGCGGTTCGACGTGATGGTCTCGATCCCGTCCTGGCCCGCCAGTCCCTTCGGGACGTACGGCGTGCCGTGCGGTCCGGTCGCGACGACGACGTGGCGCGAGTACCAGGTCCCCCGCGTGGTGACCGTCCGGTACCGGCGGGCGGGCTCGAGCCCGGACTCCTCCACGGCCAGCACGCTCGCCCCCGAGACGACGGGCGCGCCGAACGAGACGGCGTACCGCTCCAGGGAGGCGATGAACTCGCGGACGCTGAGGAAGCCGTCGGGGTCGGGTCCGTCGTAGCTCCAGCCGGGGAGCCGGGTCATCCAGCTCGGGGTGAGCAGGTGCAGCGAGTCCCAGCGCTCGGTGCGCCAGCGCTCGCCGACCCGGCCGCGGTCGAGGACGACGTGGTCGTGCCCGGACTCGGTGAGCAGCCTGCTCACCGCCAGGCCGGCGTGACCGGCTCCGACGACGACGGTGTCGAGGGTGGTCATGGGGGGTCCTTTCCTTCGTCAGGTGCGGTGGGCCGGGGGGATCCGACCGACCGCACGGGTTGATGGCCCGTACGCTGCCGGGCCGGCCTTCCCCGGACCTTCCGCAGCCCTTCCCCGACCGTGCTCGGCCCGGAAGGTCTCCGGAAGCACCCGCCACGAGCCTCGGATCACCGCACCACCCGATCCGGAGGTTCCCCATGTACCACCCACCGTCCGCCGATCTCGCCCGCACCCGCGCCGGTGAGCTGGAGCGCCTGGCCTGCCATCCCGGCCGGCTCCTCGTCCACGACCTCGAGGTCACGCGGAGCCGCTCCGCCCGCCGGCGCCGGTTCCGGCCGGCGCGATGAGGCTCGCGATCCCGTCGCCGACGGGGCCGGGTCCGGACACCCACGTCCGGACCCGGCTCCCCGACGGCGGGTACGCCGCCCTGCGCCCGCTCCGCGCGGGGGAGACCGGCCCCCTCGACGCCGTCTTCGACGGCCTGTCGCCGCGGTCGCGGCAGCGGCGGTACCTGGTGCCGATGCCCCGGCTCCCGGGACCGTTCCGCCGCTTGCTCACCGACGTCGACGGCTGCGACCACGTCGCCTGGCTCGCCCTCGTCCACGGCCGGCCCGCCGGTCTCGCCCGCTACGTGCGGACCGGACCCGACCGCGCCGACCTCGCCTTCGAGGTGGTCGACGCCCACCACGGCCGCGGCATCGGGTCCGTGCTCGTCGACGCCGTCGGCACCGTCGCGGTCGCGCGCGGCATCACCTGGCTGGAGGCCGTGGTCGAGCCCGGCAACGCCGCGTCCCTGGCGCTGCTGGGCCGGCTCGGCATCGGCCTCAGCGCCGACGGCGGGCTGCTCGCGGGCCGCGGTCGGTTCCGTCTCCCGACGCCGGCCCGGGTGGACCGCGCCGCCGTACTCGCGCTGGCCGCCCGCACCCGGTGCGGCGACGACGCACCGGTTCCCGCGCTCCTCACCTCGTGAGGTCGGCCGGCTCCGCTAGGTTGCCGCCGTGCCGGAGACCGGAGTGATCGCCCTCAACCACGTCGGTGTCAGCGTCGCGGACCTCGACCGCGCCCGTGCGTTCTGGATCGACGGGCTGGGCGCCCTCGACCACGGCGGCTTCGGCTGGCCGGTCGGGACCGCTCCGGCCGACGAGTCCCTGGCCACCGAGGGCACCGCCGCCGAGGTCGCGCTGCTGCGCACCGACACGGCGTTCCTCGAGCTCTTCGCGTTCAGCTCGCCGGCTCCCGCCCGGCGCGCCGCCGACGCCCCCGGGGTCGCCGGGCTGGTCTGGGCGGTGCCCGACGTCGCCGCGACCCGCACCCGCATGGGGTACGACGCGGGCGCGCCGGTCGTCTGCCCGGACGGCACCCCGGTCGAGCTCCGGGCGTCGGACGGCGGCCCGACCGGTCTGGTCGGGGTCCGGGTCGCGGTCGCCGATCCGGCCACCCACCCCCTGCCGCCGGTGCCCGGTCCCGTCGCGCTGAGCGTGACCGGAGGGGCAGCCGCGACCGCCGCACGTCCGGTCGACCTCGGCGTCAACCACCTGTGCCTGGACGTGGTGGCGATCGCCGACGTCCGGGCCGGTCTGGACCGGGTGCGCTGGCACCACGAGGTCGCGGAGTCCAGCGGAGGGATCGCCGCCGTCTGCTACGGGACGACCGAGGACGGCGTACTCGTGGAGCTCCTGGAGAGCCGCAGCCCGGACGCGTTCCTCGCCCGCTGCCGGCTCGCGCACGGTTCGGCCCCGCGGGCGAGTTTCCCCGACTGACACACCCGCGTTGCAGAACCTTCATGCCTCCGGCTGAGAAAGCACGGTCCAGGGGGTTTGCTTGGCCAACTTGCTTGGTACTGTCATTCCTGCAACAGGTGCAAGTTCCAGCTGGTCTGACGCCCGCGGAGTTTGTGATCCAACGGCGTTTCTGCTTTGTGGTCTTACCAATCACGGGTCGGAGCGACGTGTCACCGCATCTGGTGTGGGGCCGTCGACGTGATGGCCTCTCGTTCCGATATCAGGAGTAACGAGCACATGGCTCAAGGCACCGTGAAGTGGTTCAACGCTGAGAAGGGCTTCGGCTTCATTGCGCAGGAGGACGGCGGCGACGACGTCTTCGTGCACTACTCGGCGATCCAGACCCAGGGCTACAAGTCCCTGGACGAGAACCAGAAGGTCGAGTTCGACGTCACCCAGGGCCCGAAGGGCCCGCAGGCGGAGAACGTTCGCCCTGTCTGAGTAGACCGGCACCGGTCGGCACCTGTCTGACCACAGCCACCGCGAGGCCCCACCCGATCCGGGTGGGGCCTCGTGCTGTTGCGAGACCGTGATCACCGGAGTCGCCAGGTCCGGGGTAGCGGGCTCGGTTTAGTCGTACTCTGGGAAGGGAACGGTTTCTCGGAACGTGCGTCCGATATCCGGTCCACATCCCGACGATCGAACCGATCGTCCCCCCGATCACCCGTCCGACGATCCAGCCTGGGGAGGCCAGCGTGCACGATCAGTTCGACGTGACGTTGGAGGACGCCGACCTGCTGGGCGAGGTCGAGCTCACGACCAACCTGATCATCGCCGCCAGCGAGGCCGACGAGCATCTCTCCCCGGCCGAGATCGACGAGATCCTCGGCGTGGTCCCCACGCCCCGCGCCGCCGACAGCTGAGCCAGCTCCGCTCGAACGAGCGGAGCTCTTTCCGGCCTTGAGATCGATACCCTAGGGGGGTACGGTTTCGAGTATGGAGCAGGAGAGCGGACATCAGCACGGCTACATCCACCGCAAGGACGACTACCTCAAGCGACTGCGCCGGATCGAGGGCCAGGCGCGAGGGCTGCAGCGGATGGTCGAGGAGGAGAAGTACTGCATCGACATCCTGACCCAGGTAGCCGCCATGACGAAGGCCCTCCAGGCCGTCTCCCTCGGCCTGCTCGAGGAGCACATGAACCACTGCGTCGTCGACGCGGCTCGGGCCGGTGACGCCGAGGGGCGCGCGAAGGTCGCCGAGGCCGTCGAGGCGATCACCCGGCTGGTCCGGTCCTGAGCGATACCCGACGAACCCTGACGGAGGAGAGACGAGATGAGCGAGCAGAGCACCTGGACCGTGAGCGGCATGACCTGCGGGCACTGCGAGATGTCGGTGCGCGAGGAGCTCGGCGAGCTCCCGGGCGTCACCGCGGTCGCGGCCTCCCACGAGACCGGTGAGGTCGTCGTGACCAGCGACGGCCCCCTCGACCGGGCGGCCGTGGCCGCGGCGGTCGAGGAGGCCGGCTACCGGCTGGGGTGAGGGCGATGGCCGCGATCACGAGTACGCCGGCGCGCCTCGCCGTGTTCGGCGGGATCCTCGTCCTGGTGCTCGGCGCCGGGGTCGGCCTGGGCGCGCTGGTCGGCCCGGACGAGACCGAGCCGACCGCGCACGACGCGGGCGGTCACGACGGCGAGCAGGAGGCCGGCCACGACGCCGGGCACGACGAGGGCGGCGGCCACGCCGCGGCGACCCCGGCCGGGCTGGAGAGCACGGCGGGCGGCTACGCCCTGCACCTCGTCGACGACCGGCTCGAGCCGGGGGAGCAGCGGCTCGCGTTCCACGTCCTGGGTCCGGACGGCGCCCCGGTGACGGCGTACGACGTCCAGCACGAGAAGGAGCTGCACCTGATCGTCGTACGACGCGACCTGACCGGCTTCCAGCACGTGCACCCGACCCGGGCGGCCGACGGCACCTGGTCGGTCGACGTCGACCTGACGCCCGGCGTGTGGCGGGTGCTGGCCGACACCGTCCCGGCCGACGGCGCGCCCGTCGTCCTCGGCACCGACCTGGCCGTCCCCGGCGACTTCGAGCCCGAGCCGCTCGGCGAGCAGGCCCTGAGCTCGTCGGTCGACGGGTACGACGTGACGCTCGGCGGGCTGCTGCAGTCCGGCACCGAGACCGAGCTCGCCCTGACCGTCACGCGTGACGGCCGGCCGGTGACCGACCTGGAGCCCTACCTGGGCGCCCACGGGCACCTGGTCGCGCTGCGCTCCGGCGACCTCGGCTACCTGCACGTCCACCCCGACGAGGACGGCGGCTCGGGTCCGGCGATCCGCTTCCACAGCAGCTTCCCGAGCGCGGGGACGTACCGGCTCTTCCTGGACTTCCAGCACGGGGGCGTCGTCCGCACCGCGAGCTTCACCGTCGAGGTCGGCGGCACGGGCGCGACGAGCGAGCACGGAGCGGGCCATGAGCACTGAGATGAGTACTGAGACGGACGTCGAGCTCGACATCACCGGCATGACCTGCGCGTCCTGCGCGAACCGGATCGAGCGGAAGCTGAACAAGCTCGACGGGGTCACGGCGTCGGTGAACTACGCGACCGAGAAGGCCCGCGTCTCGTTCCCCGCGACGCTGACGACCGACGACCTGCTCGAGACCGTCGCCGCGGCCGGGTACGCCGCCACGCTGCCGCCCGCGCCGGACGCGGAGCCGGAGCAGGCCGAGGAGAACGGCGACCCCGAGCTCGACGCCCTGCGGCAGCGCCTGGTGGTCTCGGCGGTCCTGAGCGCGCCGGTGATCGCGATGGCGATGGTGCCCGCGCTCCAGTTCGACTACTGGCAGTGGCTGTCGCTGACGCTGGCGGCCCCGGTCGTCGTATGGGGCGCGTGGCCGTTCCACCGCGCCGCGTGGACCAACGCCCGGCACGGCACATCGACGATGGACACCCTGGTGTCGGTCGGCGTGCTGGCCGCCTTCGGCTGGTCCCTCGTCGCCCTGTTCTGGGGTACGGCGGGGGAGCCCGGCATGACCCACCCGTTCCGGATCACCATCGAGCGCACCGACGGCCTCGGCAACATCTACCTGGAGGTGGCCACCGGCGTCACGACGTTCCTGCTGGCCGGCCGCTGGTTCGAGAAGAGGTCGAAGCGCCGGGCGGGCGCCGCGCTGCGCGCGCTGCTGTCGCTCGGCGCCAAGGACGTGACCGTGCTGCGCGACGGCGCCGAGGTGTCCGTCCCCGCGGGTGAGCTCGCGGTGGGCGACCTGTTCGTCGTCCGCCCGGGAGAGAAGGTCGCCACCGACGGCGTCGTGGAGAGCGGTACGTCGGCCGTGGACGCCTCGATGCTCACCGGCGAGCCGGTGCCGGTCGAGGTCGGCCCGGGCGACGCCGTGACCGGCGCCACGATCAACGCCGGCGGCCGGCTGGTGGTGCGGGCGACCCGGGTCGGCGCCGACACCCAGCTCGCGCAGATGGCCCGGCTGGTCGAGGAGGCGCAGCACGGCAAGGCGCAGGCGCAGCGGCTCGCGGACCGGATCTCCGGCTTCTTCGTGCCCGTCGTGATCGCGCTGGCCGTCGGGACGCTCGGCTTCTGGCTGGGGTCGGGCGCCTCGGCGTCGACCGCGTTCACCGCCGCCGTCTCCGTGCTGATCATCGCCTGCCCCTGCGCACTGGGCCTGGCGACGCCGACCGCGCTGATGGTCGGCACCGGCCGCGGCGCCCAGCTCGGCATCCTGATCCGGGGCCCCGAGGTGCTGGAGTCGACCCGCCGGATCGACACGGTCGTCCTCGACAAGACCGGCACGGTCACCACCGGCCGGATGACCCTCGTCGACGTGGTCGCGGCCGACGGCGAGGAAGCGGACGACGTACTGCGGGTGGCCGGGGCCGTCGAGGACGCCTCGGAGCATCCGATCGGCCGTGCCGTCGCCACCGGCGCACGCGAGCGCCTGGGCGACCTTCCGGCCGTGAGCGGGTTCCGGGCGACCGCGGGGCTCGGTGTCGAGGGCAGCGTCGACGGACGGGTGGTCGCGGTCGGTCGCGCCGGCGCCGACGTCGAGCGTCCGGCCGGCCACACGGTCGTCGAGGTGAGCTGGGACGGCGTACCGCGCGGCTGGCTGCACGTGGCCGACCGGGTCAAGGACACCTCGGCCGAGGCGGTCGAGGAGCTGCGCGCCCTGGGGCTGCGGCCGGTGCTGCTGACCGGCGACCACGAGCGGGCGGCCCGGGCGGTGGCGGCCGAGGTCGGCATCGAGGAGGTCGTCGCCGACGTGCTGCCGGCCGACAAGGTCGACGTGGTCAAGCGGCTGCAGGCCGAGGGACGGGTCGTCGCCATGGTCGGGGACGGCGTCAACGACGCCGCGGCGCTCGCCCAGGCCGACCTCGGCATCGCGATGGGCACCGGCACCGACGTCGCGATCGAGGCCAGCGACCTGACCCTGGTGCGGGGCGACCTGCGGGTCGCGCCGACCGCCGTACGCCTGGCCCGGCGGACGCTGGCCACCATCAAGGGCAACCTGTTCTGGGCCTTCGGCTACAACGTGGCGGCCCTGCCGCTGGCCGCGGCCGGGCTGCTGAACCCGATGCTCGCCGGGGCCGCGATGGCGCTGTCGTCGGTCTTCGTGGTCTCCAACAGCCTGCGGCTGCGGGGCTTCCGCTAGCAGGTGGCGAAGAGCACCGGCCCGGAGCTGAGGTCGGAGAGCACGAAGGCGCCCTCGGCGGGTCGCAGCGGCAGGGTCACCACGGTGCCCTCGGCCACGACCTCGCCGAGGGCGAACCGGTCGGTGAACGAGCCGCCCTGGCCGGGTGCGGGGCCGGCGGCGAGGACGGCGCGGCTGTCGGCGTCGGCCCGGGCCTGGTCGTCGCTCTCGAAGGACATCGCGACCAGGACATCGCGGTCGGGCTGCACCGCCATCGCGAACGCCGTCATCGGGTGCACCTCGCCCGCCGCGGCGAGGAGCTCGTCGGCCTCGGCCCGGTCGGCGGGATCGGCCTGGCTCATCGCCAGCGCGGAGCAGGCGTAGCTGCCGCGGTAGACCGAGGCGGACAGCGGATCGCCGATCGCGTCGACCACCTCGTCCAGGGACTCCTCCCCGCCGCGATCCTCGACCACCGAGCCGAGGTAGCCCGCGTTGTCGCTCAGGGTGAGCACCCGCTCGCCGGCGTCCAGGGCGGCGTACTGGAGCACCGGGCTCGACGGGCGGCCCGCCGCGACCCGGGCGACCAGCTCCTCCCCGCCCTGCCAGACGCCCGCCTCGTCGTCGGGGCGGACGTAGCCCAGCGACTCCAGGCGGTCGCCGAGGTCCTCGAGGTCGACGTCGTCGGCCAGCCCGAGGACGACCGCCGCACCCGCGGCGGACTGGCTGTACAGCTCCCACTCGACCGAGGCCGGCGACCAGCCGTACTCCTCCTCCAGCAGGGGAGCCGACTCCACCAGCGCGGACGCCGACGTCAGGTCGGCGTCGTACCCGGCGTCGAGCAGCTCGCCCAGGTCGTCGGCGCCGAGCTCGCGGCGTACCGCTCCCCAGGCCGTCCAGGACGCCCGCTCGATCTCGCTGGGCGCGAGCGAGAGCGCCCGCTCGAGGTCGGTGCGGTGCGCGTCGCGCCACCAGCGGACGCCGAGGACCGAGGCGGCGGCCACGAGCAGCAGCGCCAGCACCAGCGCGACGACCACCGCCGGTCGTAGCCGTGCTCGCACGCCGTCTCCTCAGCTCGTCCGGGGTTCTGTGAGACTAACGGTCATGGCTCAGCCCCCTGATGTGCTCGCCGCGGGCGCGGTGGTCTTCCGACCGGGCCGACAGGTCCTCCTCGTGCACCGCGGGAGGTACGACGACTGGTCGTTCCCCAAGGGCAAGCTCGACCGGGGGGAGCACCGCACCTCCGCCGCCGTGCGGGAGGTGGAGGAGGAGACCGGCCTGCGCGTCCGGCTCGGGGTGCCGCTGGCCGACCAGCGCTACGACGCCGGCAGCCGGATGAAGACGGTCTTCTACTGGGCCGGCCGCGTCGTGGGCGACGACGACGTGAGCGGCTACGCCGCGAACAACGAGATCGACGCGGTCGCCTGGGTCGACGCCGACGACGCCCGCAGCCGGCTCACCTACGACTACGACCGAGCCACCCTCGAGGAGGCGCTGACGAAGCGCCGGCGGACCCTGCCCCTCGTGGTGCTGCGCCACACCGAGGCCCGGTCGCGCAAGACGTGGCGCAAGGAGGACCGGCTGCGCCCGCTCGCGGCGCTCGGGCGCCGGCAGGCCGAGAAGCTGATCCCCGTGATCGCGGCGTACGACGTCCGCCGGGTCGTCAGCTCCGACGCGACGCGCTGCGCGGACAGCGTGGCGCCGTACCTCCGCGAGACGGGGGTCCGCTCGAAGCTCACCGGCCGGCTGAGCGAGGAGTCCGCCACCCGCGCCTCGGTGGCCCGGACCGTCGACCGGCTGGCCGAGCGGATGCGCGAGGACGGCATCGGCGGACTGCTCTGCACACACCGCCCGGTGCTGCCGATGGTGTACGACCACCTCGGGGTGGAGGACCCCTCCCTGGACCCGGGCGAGATGCTCGTCGTCCACCTGCGCGACGGCACAGTCCGTGCCACCGAACGACACCCGCTGACGTGACGTCAAGCACGAACCGGGCAAGTTCACCTGATCGCCGTGTCCTCGGCGGCCACGCGACTCCGAGCGGCCGGTTCGAGTTCACCGCTCGTTCACCAACGGCCCCGGAGCCGGACACCTCGGCTGCCTAACTTCGCTGACGTCATCAATGTAGAGACATCAGGAGTCACGAAGTGAAGCGCACTTCCATCCGCCGGGCAGTCGTGCCCGGCATCGCCGTCCTGGCCCTGGCGCTGTCCGCCTGCGGAGCCGGCAACGACAGCGGCAGCGACGACGAGGGCAACGGCAGCGGGACCACCTCCTCCGACCTGTCGGGTGAGCTGTCCGGCGGCGGCGCCTCGTCCCAGGAGGCCGCCCAGGGTGCCTGGCGCGTCGGCTTCACCGAGTCCAACCCCGACGTGGTCGTCAACTACGACCCGATCGGGTCCGGCGGCGGCCGGGAGAGCTTCATCTCCGGCGCCTTCCCCTTCGCCGGCTCGGACGCCTACCTCACCGACGACGAGGGCGAGCTGAGCGCCGCCACCGAGCGTTGCGGCGGCACGGCCCCGGTCGAGGTGCCCAACTACATCAGCCCGATCGCCGTCATCTTCAACGTCGAGGGCGTCGACGAGCTCAACCTCACCCCCGAGGTCCTTGCGGGCATCTTCACCGGCGACATCGCGCAGTGGGACGCCCCGGAGATCGCGGAGCTGAACCCGGACGCCACGCTCCCGAGCGCCGCGATCAACGCCGTGCACCGTGCCGACGAGTCCGGCACCACGGAGAACTTCACCAACTACCTCGACACCGTGGCGGGCGATGTCTGGACCGCCGGCGAGGTCGAGACGTGGCCGGGCGAGTTCGGTGGCGAGGGCGCCAACCAGACCAACGGCGTGGTCTCCGCGGTCCGCGACGGCCAGAACTCGATCGGCTACGCCGACGCGAGCCAGGCCGGCGAGCTCTCCACGGCCAGCATCGGGACCGAGGGCAACTTCGTCGGCCCGACGCCGGAGGCGGCTGCCGCGATCCTCGACGTCTCGACCCGGGTCGAGGGTCGCGCCGAGCACTCGCTCGTCTTCGACCTCGACTACGAGGCGGAGGGTGCCTACCCGATCGTGCTCGTCTCCTACCTCATCGCCTGTCAGTCCTACTCCGGCGACGAGGCGGAGGCCGGTGAGCTGTCCAAGGCGTACCTCTCCTACATCGTCAGCGAGGAGGGCCAGAAGTTCGGTGCCGACGAGGCCGGTTCGGCCCCGCTCAGCTCGGAGCTCGCGACCGAGGTCCAGGCCGCGGTCGACAGCATCACCGTCGGGTGACGATCTAGCAGCACTCGCCTCGGGTCCGGGTCGCCCCCCGGACCCGAGGCACGTCCCCGAGATCCACCACCGACACGCGCGAGAAGAGGGAGCAGGTGTCGACAACCACCACCCCCGGTGAGCTCACCGGGACGACGACCAGGCGAGGGGACGCTGTCTTCGCGGGGTTGACGCGGTCCGCCGGGCTGCTGATCATGGTCGCACTCGCCGGCGTCGCCATCTTCCTGATGATCGAGGGCGCGCCAGCGATCACGGCGTCGGGCGAGGCGACGTACGGGACCGACAACATCGTCGTCTACGTCTGGCCGTTGCTCTTCGGCACGCTGCTTGCCGCGATCATCGCGATGATCGTGGCCGCGCCACTGGCCATCGGTCTCGCGCTCGTCATCTCCCACTATGCCCCGCGGCGCTTCGCGCGACCGGTGGGTTACCTCATCGATCTGCTGGCCGCCGTGCCCTCGGTCGTCTACGGTCTGTGGGGCCTCAGCGTGCTGGCCCCCAACATCCAGCCGGTGTACGCCTGGCTGGCCGACAACCTCGGGTGGATCCCGTTCTTCGAGGGTCCGGCCAACACCGGCCGCACCATCCTCACCGGCGGCATCGTCCTGGCGATCATGGCCCTGCCGATCATCACCGCCATCTGCCGCGAGGTCTTCGTGCAGACGCCGCGGATGCACGAGGAGGCCGCGCTGGCCCTCGGCGCGACGAGGTGGGAGATGATCCGGATGACGGTCTTCCCCTACTCCCGCTCGGGCGTCATCTCCGCCATCATGCTCGGTCTCGGCCGGGCACTGGGCGAGACGATGGCCATCGCGATGGTGCTCTCCGTCGGCTTCGGCGTCGTGACGTTCAACCTGATCTCGCCGCAGAACCCGTCCACGATCGCCGCGAACATCGCGCTCAACTTCGGCAACGCGTCCGGGACCAAGATCAACGTGCTGATCTTCAGCGGCCTGGTGCTGTTCGTGGTGTCGTTCGCCGTCAACTTCCTCGGCCGCTGGATCGCGGCTCGGGGCGTCGTGAAGGGCTGAGCCGGATGACCGACACCCAGACCCGCGTTCCGGAGAGGCTGCCCACCGCGATGCCGCTCCAGGCCGCGCAGCTGCCGTCCTTCGCCCCCCTCCTCGCGGTGGTCGTCTCCGGCGGCATCGGCGCACTGCTCGCCCTCCTCCTCGGCTGGGGTCCGATCGCCGCGGTCGTGGTCGGATGGATCGTCCTCGTCCTCGCGCTGCCGACCTGGTCAGCCGCGGTCGAGGGCCGCCGCAAGTCCGTCGACCGGCTCGCCTCCGTTGTCATCTGGTCGACGTTCGGCGTCGCGCTCATCCCGCTGGTGAGCCTCATCTGGCAGGTGGTGAGCAAGGGCATCGGCATCCTGTCCGTCGAGTTCTTCACCTACGACATGCGCGGCGTCCTCGGGGCGGGTGGCGGCATCTACCACGCCCTGATGGGCACGCTGATCATCACGCTCCTGGCCACGTTGATCGCCGTGCCGATCGGCGTGCTCGCCGGCGTCTACCTCGTCGAGTACGGCAAGGGGAACCGACTGGCGAGGGTCATCACCTTCCTCGTCGACGTGATGACCGGCATCCCGTCGATCGTCGCCGGCCTCTTCGCCTTCGCGCTCTTCACCCTGATCTTCGGCCCGGCCACCCGCATGGGCTTCATGGGCTCGGTGGCCCTGTCGGTGCTGATGATCCCGATCGTCGTTCGTGCCACCGAGGAGATGCTCAAGCTGGTGCCGGACGAACTGCGCGAGGCGTCGTACGCCCTCGGCGTATCGAAGTGGCGCACCATCGTCAAGGTCGTGCTGCCCACTGCCTTCGGCGGGATCGCCACCGGCGTCACGCTGGCCATCGCCCGCGTCGCGGGTGAGACCGCGCCGCTCCTGATCACCGTCGGCAGCACCACCATCTTGAACCTCAACCCGTTCGACGGGCGGATGGCCACGCTGCCGGTGTTCATCTACTCGTCGGTGACGACGGGCGGCAAGTACAACGCCGAGCAGCTCGATCGTGCCTGGGGTGCCGCCCTGGTGCTCGTCGCGATCGTGATGCTGTTGAACCTCCTTGCACGGTTCATCGGCTCGATCTTCAGTCCCAAGACCGGTCGCTGAGACCAGCGGAGGAAAGCAATCATGGCCAAGAGCATCGACGTCTCAGACCTGAACATCTACTACGGCGACTTCCTCGCGGTGCAGGGCGTCAACATGACGATCCGCGCCAAGGCGGTCACGGCGTTCATCGGACCCTCGGGCTGCGGCAAGTCGACCTTCCTGCGCTCGCTCAACCGGATGCACGAGGTGATCCCGGGAGCCCGGGCCGAGGGGAAGGTCGTCGTCGACGGTCAGTCTCTCTACGAGCCGTCGGTCGACCCGGTCGCCGTACGCCGCATGATCGGCATGGTGTTCCAGCGGCCCAACCCGTTCCCGACCATGTCGATCTACGACAACGTCCTTGCGGGCAACCGGCTCAACAGCAAGAAGATGAAGAAGTCCGAGGCCGACGCGATCGTCGAGAAGTCGCTGAAGGGGGCCAATCTCTGGAACGAGGTGAAGGACCGCCTCGGCAAGCCCGGGATGGGCCTCTCGGGTGGTCAGCAGCAGCGCCTCTGCATCGCCCGCGCCATCGCCGTCGAGCCGCAGGTGCTGCTCATGGACGAACCGTGCTCGGCCCTCGACCCGATCTCGACCTCCGCGATCGAGGACCTCATCCACGAGCTGAAGTCCGACTACACGATCGTGATCGTCACGCACAACATGCAGCAGGCCGCCCGGGTCTCCGACGACACCGGCTTCTTCAACCTCAAGGCCACCGGAGAGCCTGGCCAGCTGGTCGAGTTCAACCCCACCAAGAAGATGTTCTCCAGCCCGGACGAGCCCTCCACCGAGGCGTACATCTCGGGTCGCTTCGGCTGAGGTTCCTGTTGAGTGGGCGGGGCTGGAGGGGTAGTCCGTCACACCACGGGTCCGAAATCCGCCAGTGACCCTCCTGGAGTGACGGAGTATCCCGCCGGCGCCGGTGCACCGAGAACCGTCCACAACTGGCCTTCCGACGCCCAGCCGTGCGTCCTGTGGAGTGAGGACCGCGGGACCGGCGGATCGGGTCGATCCTCGGCGGATGCGTCGACTGGACCGGACTCCGCCAGCACCGCACCCGGGTCATCCGGGTGTGGTCTCGCCGGTCGCCATCGATCCGCGCGGAGTGCGCGGCCCGACGCGCGACCAGGCACGAGGTGGGGGATGGCGGCGGGTCGCTGCCGGGCTGTTCGTTCCCGCCGGGACCGACCCCACGTCGGTGGCGCAGAGGATCGTCGAGGCCGCCGCGGACCTCCCGCCGTACGGCGGAGTCACTGGGTGGGCGGCTCTCAGTTGGATGGGCGGTCGCTGGTTCGACGGCACCGACGACCGTCCGGTGACGCTCGCTATCGGCGAGGGCAACCTGAGGCCGGACCGCCGACGAGTGTTGAGCAAGGAGCGCCTGGCTCCTGACGAGTTGATCGAGCACGACGGGCTCTCGCTCACGACGGCCGTGAGGTCGGTGTGCTTCGAGATGCGTTACGCCGGGAGTGTGCACGCCGCCGTCCGGGTTCTCGAGCTGGCCGCGTTCTCCGACCTGGTGTCGGTCGCGGAGTGCAGTGAGTTCGTCCAGGGTCGGCTGGCGGGTTGGACCGGCGTTCAACGCTGCCGCGACGCCCTCCCGCTCGCCGAGGAGAACGTCTGGTCGCCGATGGAGCACGCGATGCGGTTGGTGTGGACGGGCGCCGGGCTGCCTCGGCCTCGCTGCAACGTGCCAGTGTTCGACGTCAGAGGCAACCACATCGGAACACCGGACCTGATCGATCCCGAGGCCGGAGTCGTCGGTGAGTACGACGGGTCCCTGCACCTGACGGGCTCCCAGCGGGCCAAGGACCTGGACCGTGAGGAGAGGTTCCGTGCTCATGGGCTGTACCCGGTGACGATGGTCGCCGCCGATGTCGCCGATCCGTCGGCGTTCCTCCGTCGGCTGCACGCGACGTACGCCCGAGCTGCGGCGGCCCCTGTCGCCGAGCGACGTTGGACGCTGCAGAAGCCGGCGTGGTGGCTGCCCACCGAGACCGTCGCGCAGCGTCGCGCTCTGGACGATCACTCGCGCGCCCGGCTCCTGGCACACCGGGCGTCCTGAGCGCTGCGGCGGCAAGGTGTGCCCGGCCGGCGGGATACTCCGTCACATGAGCGGGGTCTTTTCGGCGGGAGACCCCGCTGGTGTGACGGACTATCCCACCACCGCCGCCACTACGGCAGCTGGAACACGAAGTGGCAGAGGAAGTAGACGGCGGCGGCGACGGCGCCGGCCATGGGGAAGGTGAGGACCCAGGCGGCGAGGATCGACTTGGCCACGCCCCAGCGGACGGCGGAGAAGCGCTTGGTGGCGCCCACGCCCATCACGGCGGAGGTGATGGTGTGCGTGGTGGAGATGGGGGCGTGGTAGACGAACGCCGTCGTGTAGAGCACGCCGGCGGCGACGGCCTCGGAGGCGAAGCCGCGGGCCGGGTCCAGGTGGATGATGCGGCGGCCGAGGGTGCGCATGATCCGCCAGCCGCCGGAGTACGTGCCGAGCGAGATGGCGCCGGCGGCGGAGATGATGACCCACAGCGGTAGGTCGTCGCCCGGGCTCACGAAGTCGCCGGCGAGCAGGGCCAGGAAGATGACGCCCATCGTCTTCTGGGCGTCCTGCAGGCCGTGGCCCAGCGCCATCGCGGCCGCCGAGATGGTCTGCAGGAACCGGAAGTTGCGGTTCACCTTGTGCGGGTTCCGCTTACGGAACAACCACATGATCGCCAGCATCAGCGCGAAGCCGGCCGCGAAGGCGAACAGGGGCGAGACGATCATCGGGATGACGACCTTGTCGACCACGGTCGACCACTGCACGAACGTCCCTGAGGCGAGCGCGGCGCCGACGAGGCCGCCGATGAGGGCGTGCGAGGACGACGAGGGCAGGCCGTAGTACCAGGTGATCATGTTCCACGCGATGGCCCCGAGGAGGCCGGACATGACCACGACCAGGCCTTGAGCGCCCGACGGTGGCGTGATGACGCTCCCGACGGTGTTCGCGACCTCCTGGCCGAGGAACGCCCCGACGAAGTTCATGACCGCGGCCATGAGCAGGGCCACGCGCGGCGTCAGCGCACGCGTCGACACCGAGGTGGCGATGGCGTTGGCCGCGTCGTGGAATCCGTTGGTGTAGTCGAACGTCAGGGCAACGACGACCACGGCGATGACGAGCGCGAGTTCCACGGGGGGTCAGGACTCCTTGACCGCGATCTGCTCCACGGTGTTCGCGACCTTCTCGAAGGCGTCGATGGCGTCTTCGAGGGACTCCACGATGTCCTTGAGCTTGAGCACCTCGATGGTCTTGTACTCGCCCGAGAAGAGGTTGGCCAGGATCCGACGGTGGTTCTTGTCGCCGGTGTTCTCCAGCCGGTTGATCTCGATCCAGTACTCCTCCAGGGACTGCATCGACTGCAGCCGCGGCATCGAGGCGGCGGTCAGCTCCGCGCACCGCTGCAGGACCTCGACCTGGTTGGAGAGCGCCGGCGGCAGGGAACGGACCTCGTAGAGCAGGATCATGTCGACGACCTCGTCCATCATGTCCATCACGTCGTCGAGGCCCGAGGCGAGGGAGTAGATGTCCTCGCGGTCGAACGGCGTCACGAAGGTCGAGTTGACCTTCTTGACGATCGCGTGAGCGGTCTCGTCGGCGGCGTGCTCGGCGTCGCGCATGCGCCGGGCGACGTCCTCGCGATCGGCGCCGTCGCTCATCATCTCGGCCAGCAACGCCGTACCCGTCACCAGGTGGTTGGCCGAGTCGGTGAAGAGGTCGTAGAACGCGGTGTCGACCGGCCGGAAGCGGAAAGCCACAAGAACTCCTGAAGAGCGGGAAGCAAACGCCGAACATGCTAGGGGGTCGGCGGACGAACCTCGCAAGTCGGAGCGACGCCCCGCGCTCTCAGGGGGTCGGGCGGCGGCGTCGCTGACGCTCGATCAGGCGCTCCTGGAGATGCACGTCACCCTCGTTGCGCCGCCACTCCCCGGTGCTGTCGAGCACCCAGGCGGAGGTCGTCGGGGCGAAGGCCAGGTCGAGCAGCTCGCCGACCGCGGCCACGCTGTCGTCGCCGGGCAGCCGCACCAGGACCTCCACGCGGCGGTCCAGGTTGCGGTGCATCATGTCGGCCGAGCCGATCCACACCACCGGCTCGCCGTCGTTCTCGAAGCTGAAGATCCGGCTGTGCTCCAGGAAGCGCCCCAGGATCGAGCGCACCTCGATCGTCTCCGACAGGCCTGGTACGCCGGGGCGCAGCGCGCAGATGCCGCGCACCAGCAGCTGGATCGGGACGCCGGCCTGCGAGGCGAGGTACAGCGCGTCGATGACGGCCTCGTCGACGACCGAGTTGGCCTTCATCCGGATCCGCGCGGGCCGGCCGTCGACGTGGTGGGCGATCTCCCGGTGGATCTGCTCGACCAGGCCGTCGCGCACAGAGTCCGGCGCCACCAGCAGCTCGTCGTACGACGCGTTGCGCGACCAGCCCGACAGGTTGTTGAACAGGTGCGCGACGTCCTCGCCGATGGACTCGTTCGTGGTGAGCAGTCCCAGGTCCTCGTACATCCGCGAGGTCTTGGGGTTGTAGTTGCCGGTGCCGATGTGGGTGTAGCGACGGATGCCGCCCCCGCTGGAGCCCTCGTCGCGTACGACGAGGGCGAGCTTGCAGTGGGTCTTCAGGCCCACCAGGCCGTAGACGACGTGGCAGCCGGCCTGCTCCAGCTTGCGCGCCCAGCGGATGTTGGCCTGCTCGTCGAAGCGGGCCTTGATCTCGACGATCACCAGGACCTGCTTGCCGGACTCGGCGGCGTCGATCAGGGCGTCGATGATCGGGCTGTCGCCCGAGGTGCGGTACAGCGTCTGCTTGATCGCCAGGACGTGCGGGTCGGCCGCCGCCTGCTCGATGAAGCGCTGCACCGAGGTGGCGAACGAGTCGTACGGGTGGTGCAGGAGTACGTCGTTGCGCCGGGTCGCCTTGAACACGTCGACCGGCGCCGAGGACTCCACCTCCGCGAGCCGGTGGTGGGTCGTGGGCAGGAAGGCGGGGTACTTCAGCTCCTCGCGGCCCAGGTCGGCGATGTCGTGCAGGCCGCGCAGGTCGAGCGGGCCGGGCAGCCGGAAGACCTCCTGGTCGGACACGCCCAGCTCGTCCATGAGCAGCTCGAGCACCGAGGGGGAGATCGACTCCTCGACCTCCAGGCGCACCGGCGGGCCGAAGCGGCGTCGCAGCAGCTCCTTCTCCAGGGCGGCGAGCAGGTTCTCGGCGTCGTCCTCCTCGACCTCCAGGTCCTCGTTGCGGGTGACCCGGAAGGTGTGCACCTCCAGCACCTCCATGCCGGGGAACAGTCGCTTGAGGTGCTCGCCGATGACGTCCTCGAGCGGCACGAAGCGCTGGTTCCCGAGCGGGACGAACCGGGCGAAGATCGGCGGCACCTTCACCCGCGCGAAGTGCTCCTTGCCGGTCTTGGGGTTGCGGATCAGCACCGCGAGGTTGAGCGAGAGCCCCGAGATGTAGGGGAACGGGTGGGCCGGGTCGACGGCGAGCGGGGTGAGCACCGGAAAGATCCGGTCCTTGAAGAGCCGCTTGCAGGACTTCTGCTCCTCGCGGTCCAAGTCGTCCCAGCGGACCAGCTGGATCCCGGCCTCGGTCAGCTCGGGCACGATGTCGTCGCGGAAGACGCGGGCGTGCCGCTCGCTCAGCTCCCGGGTCGTCGCCCAGATGCTCTCCAGCACCTCGCGCGGCATCAGCCCGGAGGCGGCCCGGACGGCCAGTCCGGCGGCGATCCGCCGCTTGAGACCGGCGACGCGCACCATGAAGAACTCGTCCAGGTTGCTGGTGAAGATGGCCAGGAATCGCGCCCGCTCCAGCAGCGGCAGCGTCGGGTCCTCGGCGAGCTCGAGCACCCGCTGGTTGAAGTGCAGCCAGGAGATCTCGCGATCGAGGAAGCGGTCGTCGTACTTCTCGACCGCGGCGAGCGCCTCGTGGTCGGGCACGTACGGCGGCTCGACGTCGAAGGGCTCCTCCGGAGCGGCCTCGCTCGGGGATGCGGGGACGATCTCGGCTGACATGACGACAGTGTCGCACCGCCGGGTGAACGCCAGGTGTCCTCGAACGGCCGGCCCGCTACCTTGCTACCCGTGGGTATCCAGGAGCGGCTCGTCGACGTGCGCCACCAGGTGGAGAAGCGGCTGCTGGCGGGGGTGCTCGCCCTGCCGGAACCGGTGCAGCGCCGACTCGGCGGGCGGCCCGTGCACCTCGACGGGCAGACGCTCGCCGCCGACACCCAGCTGATGCTGCGCCTGCAGCGTCTGTCCCGGAAGGCCGGCGTCGAGACGTTGCCGATCCCCGAGGGGCGGCTGGCGGCGATCGAGCACACCCGGCTGGCGGGCGGCGACCAGGCGATCGGGTCGGTGCGCGACCTGCGGGTCGCCGACCTCGGCGCCCGGCTCTACGTGCCGACCGGGGTCGCGACGCCCGGCCCGCTGCTCGTCTTCTTCCACGGCGGCGGCTTCTTCTTCGGCGACCTGGAGACCCACGACGCGGGCTGCCGGTCGCTCGCGGAGCGGTCCGGGGTGCGCGTCCTGGCGGTCGACTACCGGCTGGCCCCCGAGCACCCGTTCCCGGCGGCGTACGACGACGCGCAGGCGGCGTACCGCTGGGTCCTCCAGCACACCGCCGAGCTCGGCACCGAGCCGGACCGGGTCGCGGTCGGGGGCGACTCGGCCGGCGGAAACCTGGCGGCCGGGGTGGCGATCGAGGCGGCGCGCGAGGGACTGCCGTTGGCGTACCAGCTGCTGATCTATCCGGTCACCGACCACGCGCACCCGACGCTGAGCGCCCGGCTGTTCGCCCACGGCTTCTACCTCACCCAGGAGTTCATCGACCTCGCGGCGAGCAGCTACGTCGGCGACGCCGACCCGCTGGACCCCCGGGTCTCGCCGGCGTACGCCGACCTGCCGGCGGGGCTGGCTCCGGCGCTGGTCGTGACCGCCGGCTTCGACCCGTTGCGCGACGAGGGCGAGGCCTACGCGCTGCGGATGGAGAAGGCGGGCGCGACCGTCGAGGTGCGCCGCTTCCCCGACCAGATCCACGGCTTCTTCAACATCGCGGGGGTGGGGCACAGCGCCCCGGCGGCGAACGCTGTCATCGCGGCCCGGCTGCGGGCAGCGCTCGGCAGCTGAGGCTGCGCCCGAGCCTGGTCAGAGCTCGGGGCGCCACCGGCGCAGCACGCGGGTCAGCTCCTCGGGGTCGGCGGAGCGCCGGTCGACGCTGACCGGGGGCATGCTGCGTCGGACGAAGTCCAGGCGCCAGCCGCGCTCGCCCGGGCGTCCGTGCATCTCGACCTCGGTGCGGTCGCTGGTGAGGTCGAAGCGGTGCTGGCTGTCGCCGTCGACGACGACCACGACACCCTCGTCCACGGTGACGGTCCGTTGCCGCGGACGGGCGGCGATGCCGAGCAGCACCAGCCCCACGGTCGCGGCCGACAGGGCGATGCCGAGCGGCCGGAGCAGGTCGCCCTCGGTGGCGACGTACGCCGTCCCGGCGGCCGCGGCCAGGGCGGCGACGAGCAGCAGGACCGACAGGACCCGGCGGCCGCCGCCGCGCTTGAAGGTGACCGGGCCGACCGGGTCGCTCGACGCCTCGGGCGTGCTCGGCTCCGCCGGCCGCGGACGGCTGCGCTTCGTGCCCGGCTCGACGCCGAGCTGCTGGGCTCGGGTCTCGGCGAGCTGGTGGGCCAGGTCGGCGGCCCGCTGCTCGGCGACCAGCCGCTCCTCCAGGGCCGCCTGGGCGAGCTCGGCCTGGTAGCGCACCGAGGACTCCACGGCCTGTCGCTCGACCGCACGCTGCTCGGCGGCGTCCTCGACCTCCGCGCGGAGCCGGGCGTGTTCGGCCGCGTCGGCCTCGGCGGCCTCGCGGGCGGCCAGGGCGGCGGTGAGCGCGTCGGCCTGCTCGGCCAGCCGCTGCTCGGCCTCGGTCAGCGCGGCGCGCGCCTGGGCGGCGAGCTCGGCGTGGGCCTGGGCGTCGGCCTCCGCGCGGGTGCGCGCCTCGACGGCGGCGGCGGCGAGCGCCTCGGCCTCGGCGCGGCCCCGGTGGGCCTCCTCGGCCTGCGCGGCCAGGTCGGTCGCCGACTGCTCGGCCGTCGTCCGCGCTTGGTGGGCGGCGTCGGCCGCCTCGGCCTGCTCCGCGGCGGTGGCGTGGGCGGCCTGCTCCGCGGCGGCCGCCTGGCCGGCGGCCTCGACCTGCTCGCGCGCCGTCTGCTCGGCGGCGGTGCGAGCGGCGTGCGCCTGCTCGGCGACCGCGGCGGCCGCCGTCGCGGCCTGCTCGGCCCCGATCCGCTCGGTGAGCGCGCGGGCCGCGGCCTCGGCCTGGGTTCGTGCGGCGTCGTCGGCGATGGTGCGGGCTGCGAAGGCCCCCTCGGCGGCCTGCTCGGCGGCCGCGCGGGCGTCGTACGCCTCCTGGGCGGCGGCGGCGTGCTCGGCGGCCGTGGCGTCGGCGGCGGCGCGGGCGTCCTGGGCGGCCGTGGCGGCCTCGGCCTGCTCGGTGGCGGTGGTGTGGGCGGCCTGCTCGGCGGCGGCGGCCTGGCCGGCGGCCTCGGCCTGCTCGCGGGCGGCCTGCTCGGCAGCGAGCCGGGCGGTGTGGGCGGCCTCGGCCTGCTCGGCTGCGGTGGTGGCGGCCTGCTCGGCGGTGGTGCGGGCGGTGTGGGCCTCGGTGGCGGCGTTCGCCTGGGCGGCGGCGGCCTCGTCGGCGGCGGTGCGGGCGGCGGCCTGCTCGGCGGCGGCGGTCTCGGCGGCGGCGCGCGCCGAGGCGTGCTCGGCGGCCGTGGCGTCGGCGGCGGCGCGGGCGTCGTGGGCGGCCGTGGCGGCCTCGGCCTGCTCGGTGGCGGTGGTGTGGGCGGCCTGCTCGGCGGCGGCGGCCTGGCCGGCGGCCTCGGCCTGCTCGCGGGCGGCCTGCTCGGCAGCGAGGCGGGCGGTGTGGGCGGCCTCGGCCTGCTCGGCTGCGGTGGTGGCGGCCTGCTCGGCGGTGGTGCGGGCGGTGTGGGCCTCGGTGGCGGCGTTCGCCTGGGCGGCGGCGGCCTCGTCGGCGGCGGTGC
>Ga0335075_10004326_pt1 | contig 22276 bp, 25 predicted proteins | sample Lox_Sample_24_FD_206723 | JGI IMG/M metagenome (GOLD analysis project Ga0335075, IMG submission 206723) | Soil microbial communities from Loxahatchee National Wildlife Refuge, Florida, United States - Lox_Sample_2.4 | ecosystem: Environmental > Terrestrial > Soil > Wetlands | place: USA...
ATCAAGATCAAGCGGTCCCCGGTCGGCATGTGCTGGCGGTGGCGCACCGAACTGGCCGTCCTGCTGGCGTGGCTGGCCGGGTGGCTGCGGGTGTCGTGGTGGCTGGGCACCTACTCGTGGTCGGCGGGCGTGCTCGGCGGCCTGGTCCTGGTGCTGGTCCTGGTGCCGTGGTCGCGGCGGTTCCTGCTGGCCCGGTTCTGGTGCACCTTCACCCGGCACCGGCTGCAGCGGGTGTTCTGGGAACTGCGGCTGCACACCCGCGCCGGTCACCTGCCCTGGGTGCTGTGGACCCACGGCACGCCGGTCGGGGTCCGGGCCTGGGTGACCTGCCCGCCCGGCACCTGCGCCGATGACTTCCGCAACTCGGCGAAGGAGATCGCCGCCGCGTGCGGCGCGTGGGAAGCCCGCGTGGTCGCCTCCCGCCGCTGGTCGCTGCTGATCACCATCGACGTGCTGCGCCGTGACCTGCTCGCCCCCGGCACCACGATCCCGTCCCGGCTGGCCGGTGACGCCTCGCTCGCTTCGGTCCTGGTGCCCGCGCAGGTCGTCGGCGCACTCGATGACAACGAGGCCGCAGAGCCGGTCTGGCCCTATGCTGGCTGGCCCAACATCGGCGCTGGGGACCACCGGTCATGACCGCGCTTGCCCGTCCCTGGCCCGCTGCTGGCGGCCTGTTCCCGGTCTCGGCGTTCGATCCGGTGCACGTCGGCATGCATGAGCTGGGTGCCGACGTGACGGTGGACTTCAACGACCGGCCGGGGATGGTCATCGGCGGTGAGCCGGGGTCGGGCAAGTCCTCGATGGTCAACCTGCTGACCGCGCACGGCGCGATGTCGTATGACTGCCGCCTGACCCTGATCGACGGGCAGTGGGTGGAACTCGGCCCCTGGCGCACCTGCGCCGACACGTTCGTCGGGCCGAGGATCGGCGACGCGATCGCCGCCTTCGAGCACCTGCAAGCCGTGATTGACGAGCGGTGTGAGCTGCTGCTGGACACCGGCCGCCGCAAGGTCGTCAAGGGCATGGACCTAGACGCCCACCTGGTGGTGGTCGATGAGTTCGCGTTCTTCTCCGCCACCGTCGGCACCAAAACCGACCGGGACAAGTTCAACACCGCCGCGCGTGATGTCGCCGCGCGGGGCCGCAAGTGCGCGGTGTGGCTGATTCTGGCCACCCAGCGCCCGTCATCGCAGATCGTGGATACGGCGTTGCGGGATCTGTTCGGGTACCGGTGCGCGTTCCGCTGCACCACTAGCGCATCCTCAGACATCGTGCTCGGTCACGGCTGGGCCGCCAACGGCTATGACGCCTCGCTGATCGACCCGCTGGCGCGCGGGGTCGCGTGGCTGCTGGCCGAAGACGGTCTGCCGCGCCGGATCAAGGTCGCCTACCTCGATGACGGCCAGGTGGCCGCGCTCGCTCGCCGCGCCGCGATCCTGCGAGGCCGCTCATGACTGACACCCTGGCCGACGCGCGGCGGGCGCTGCACCTGGATACCGGCTGCCCGCTGTGCGGGGCTGGCTTCAGTGAGCCGTGCCGTGCGTCCTCGGGGAGGGTGCGAGTCCAGGTGCATGCGGCGCGGAAGCGCCCGGTTACCTGGCTACAGCCGGAGTTGTTCACGGTGGATGAGGTCACGTGACCGAAGCCGACTTCAGCGCGTGGGACGAGCAGGTGTCGGCGGCCGGTGCGTGCTCGCATCCGATCCGGCTCACGGGGAAGGTGCAGGCGGTCAACCTGGTCACGGGGGAGACCGCCGAGGTGTTCCGCACCTGGACCGATGTCCCCTACATCGACGGCAAGGGCGAGCCTGACACCTGGCGTGATGACCAGCCATTGGCGGTCGCCTGCGGGAACCGCCGCGAGGCGGTGTGCCCGTCCTGCTCGGCGGTCTACAAGCGTGATGCCCGCCAGCTCGTCCGGGCGGGCCTGGCCGGTGGCAAGGGCGTCCCTGAGACGGTGGCCGCGCATCCGTGCGTGTTCGCTACCCTGACCGCGCCGTCGTTCGGGCCGGTGCATGCCCGCCGTGAGCGCGGCGGGAAGGTGCTGCCCTGCCGTCCGCGCCGTGACCGCAACAGGCGGGTGTGCCCGCATGGCCGGGATATCTCCTGCCCGGTCCGGCACGGTGAGGATGATCCGCGGCTCGGCCGCCCGATGTGCCCCGACTGCTACGACTACCGCGCGGCGGTGCTGTTCAACGCGGTGGCCGGGGAGCTGTGGCGCCGGTTTGTCACCTACTTGCCGCGCCAGCTCGCCCGCCTCGGCGGGGTCAGCCTCAAAGCGTTCCGTGAGCTCGTCCGGGTCCGGTTCGTCAAGGTCGCCGAATACCAGGCGCGCGGCGTCGTCCACTTCCACGCCATCATCCGCCTCGACGCCAACACCGACGAGGGGTACGCGCCGCCGCCTGCGGGGTGGACGGCTGACCTGCTGTGCGCCGCGATCAAGCGGGCCGCCGCGCTGGCCTCAGCGCTCGCCCCGGTCCCCGGTGGCCGGGCGCTGCTGCTGCGGTTCGGCCCGGAATCAGACTTCGCTGACACCCGGATCGTGCGCGAGGCCCAGGGCGACGCGCTCACCCGCGATGCGGTGGCCAACTACATCGCCAAGTACGCCACCAAGACCGCCGACGCCCCGGGCCTGCCGTCCTCGAGGATCTGGTCGGTGGCGGAGGTCCGGGCGCTGCGCTGTCCTGCCCATCATCGGCGGATGATCGAGACCGCGTGGCAGCTCGGGCACCGCAAGTGGGCGCACATGCTCGGCTACGGCGGCCACTTCCTCACCAAGTCGCGCCGTTACTCGGTCACCTTCGGGCAGCTGCGCGCCGCCCGCGCCGCCTACCGCCGCGCCCAGCGCTACGAAGCCGGGCAGCTCGACCCGTGGGGCCGCCCCGTCGATGAAACCACCGTCCTGTTCATCGGCTCGTGGACCTACGCCGGGTCCGGCTACGCCGCATCCGACGGTCACGCCCTGGCGCTGATGTCGGCTGACAGTGCCCGCGAGCGCTGACCTGCCGGGGGCCGCCGCAGTAAACCCCGGATCACCAGTTCAGGAAAGGAAGCCACATGACGCTCGTTGCGCATGATGACGAGGACTTGCTGACCGTTCAGCAGGTGGCCACCTGGCTCAAGGTCGAGCCGCAGTATGTGTACCGGCTGGCCAGCTCGGGCGCTTTGCTGCGGGTCTACGTCGGCCGGTACGTCCGCATTCCGGCCGCGTCGGTCAGGGCTTACATCAAGGCCAACACGGTCGAGGCGGTGCCGTTGCCGGTTCGGAGTGCCCGTCGTCCTGGTGCTCGTGCTCGTCGGCGGCTGCGGAGGGCGGGCTGATGGGCAACAGCAAGAGCCATCGTCGCCGGTTCGGTACGGTTCGCCGTCTTCCCTCGGGCCGCTGGCAGGCTCGTTACCCGGGGCCTGACGGGGTGGTCTATCCGGCCGATGACACGTTCGCTACCAAGACCGGTGCTGAGACCTGGCTCACCCGCAAGGAAGCCGAGATCCTGGAGGGCGATTGGATCGACCCTGACGCGGGCGAGATCCTGATCTCCGACTACGCCGCGACCTGGATCGAGGAACGTGCCGGGCTCCGCCCCAAGTCGGTTATTAATTACCGTGGCTTGCTTCGCCGCCACATCGCCCCGAATCTGGCGACTGTCACCATTGGTGAACTCACTTTGGCGCGGGTCCGTCGGTGGCGTAAGAAGCTCCTCGATTCAGGGGTTAGCCCGATCACCACTGCTAAGGCGTACCGGTTCCTGCGTGCCGTCCTGAACACTGCCGTGGATGACGGGCTGATCAAGCGGAACCCGTGCCGGATCACGGGGGCTGGTTCTGAGGACTCTCCAGAGCGGCCGGTGCTGTCGGTTGCCCAGGTCTATGCCCTGGCTGATGCAGTCGGGCTGCGCTACCGGGCGCTGATTCTGCTGGCCGCGTTCTCTAGCCTCCGCTGGGGTGAGCTGGCCGCGCTGCGCCCGGAGGATATCGACCTGGATGCCTGTACCGTGCGGGTAACTCGCCAGCTCAACAAGCCTGGCGCGGTGCCGGTGTTCGGGCCGCCGAAGTCACGTGCTGGCCGCCGCGTGGTCGACTTTGCTGACCTGATCGTGCCGGACCTGCGCAAGCATCTTGGCTCGGTTCCTCCTGGTGCTCTCGCGTTCACCAGCCCGGAGGGCGCAGCCCTGTCTAATACCAACTTCCGGCGGCGGGTCTGGGGTCCGGCGGTCGCTGCTGTCGGCCTGGAGGGCATCCACATTCACGATCTGCGCCATACCGGCAATCAGTTCACGGCCGATGCGGGCGCGAATACCAGGGAACTCATGGTCCGGATGGGGCACGACAGCGAGCGCGCCGCGCTGATCTACCTGCACTCGTCTGACAAGCGGCAGCGCGCCCTGGCCGATGCGGTGGGCAAGGCTGCTCGGGCTGAACTGGCACAGTCCAAGGAGGCCAGGAAGCCGGGCCGATCTGGCACGCGGAAGGCACGCCGCCGGGGTGGCACGTCAAGAAGCGAGAGCCGGTGAGCGGAATCGAGCCGCTGACCTGCGGAAAAATGGGAGCCGGTGAGCGGATTCGAACCGCTGACCTGCCGCTTACAAGGCGGACGCTCTGCCTGCTGAGCTACACCGGCTAGCTTGCGTCGCTACGGACGCGGAATCCCTGCCAGAGTACCGGCTCATACCAGAGGGCGGTAGCAAAGCGTCCTCGGGCGTGGGTGTTGAACATCTTCCGCCCAGACCACTTGTCATCAGTTTTGGTCTTTGCATCACTTCCGGTCGCTTCCCTGTCCGCTTTGCCCATTTTTAGAGACCAAAAGTGATGCAAAGTCGCCGCTAGCAGTCGAGCGATCAGTACAGTCCGAGCTCTTGGCTCAGGTGCGTCAGCTGATCAGCGGCCCGCCGCCGCTCCAAGAAGTCGGCCGCCTGCCGGGCCGTCAGCTCCGCAAAGTCGGACATACGGCGCCCCTCCTCAGTCGGCGGCCCGAGACCGCGCCGTGGCGATCTCGTACAGGGCGATGGACGCGGCCACGCCGGCGTTCAACGACTCCGTGCCTGACGCCATCGGGATGCGGACCAGCAGGTCGCATGCCCCGGCTACCACCCGGGAGAGCCCGCGCCCTTCCGATCCGACGACGAGCACCAGCGGCCCGTCCGCGACCGGCATGTCGCGCACCTCGGTGTCGCCGGCCGCGTCCAGCCCGGCTGCGAAGAACCCGTCCTGCTGGTACGCCCGCAGCGCCCGCGTCAGGTTCACCGCCCTGGCCACCGGCAGTCGCGCCAGCGCCCCGGCCGATGCCTTCCACGCGCCGGCGGTCACGCCGGCGCTGCGCCGCGCGGGCACCACGACACCCGTCGCCCCGAAAGCGGCCGCCGACCGCACCACGGCACCGAGATTCCGCGGGTCGGTCACGCCGTCCAGGGCAACGATGAGCGGGGGAGTCGGTCCGGTACGTTCAGAAAAATCTTCCGGATGAGCGTAGTCATAGGGCCGCACCCGTAGCGCCACGCCCTGGTGCACGGCACCGTCCGTGAGCCGGTCGAGCTCGGGCATCCCGGCCTCGAGCACCGCGACGCCCGCGTCGGCCGCCAGCTGCACCGCCTCCGCCACCCGCTCGTCCTGCTGCGCCCGCGCGGTCACGTACAGGGCCACCGCCGGCACCGCCGACCGCAGCGACTCGACAACGGAATTCCGGCCCGCGACCACTTCCGCTCCGTCGCCGCTGCCGCCCGCTGCCTGGCCCTCATTCCAGTTTTCAGAACGGCCTCGACCGACTCCCCCGCGTCCATCCTCCGCCTTCCTGGCGGGGCGGCCGTCGGCGGCAGCTCTGGACGCGGCCCGCTGCGCGGGATGGCCGGGCCGCATATACGCAGGCGGCGTGGGTCCCTTGCCCTGGAGGCGGTCCCTGCGGTTGCCGCCGGTTCCCGGGCGCGGCTTACCTGATTTGGTGTAGCCGCCACCGCCCGGCGCCCGGCCGTCGTCCCCGCCCTTTTTCCGCCCAGTCATGGAGCAGAGCATAGTTGCCGTCCCGGACCGCGGCGTGCGAGGCGACACACCTGGCTGACGCCCGAAATCGTTCCATTCAGTCACTAACCCCGATACCGTGGGCAGCGGTTAAGCCGGGAGAATGCGTATTTACTCCCTTGAATCGTCCCTCTGGCAAAGTCTGGACCGGCATCCCGATGAATGTGGATTTTCCCGCCTCGCGCAGCAAGTGGCCAAACCGGATATTGAATCTGGTGGTCGTGATCGTGGTCCTCGGCCTTGCGGCGGCCACGTTCGCACTGTCCTATTCCGGAGTGCACGCGATCGTCTTGCAGGCCGGCGTGTCGACGCGGCTCGCCCGCATATACCCCTGGCTGTTCGACGCCGTGTTTGTCATCGCGTGCATCGCCGCGGTCACGCTGCGGAACGCCTCGTCGTGGGTGCTTTTGTATGCGTGGCTGGTCATCATCCTGATGGTGGCCGTTGTCGGGGCGGCTGACGTGGTGCACGCGACGAGCATCTCGCTGCCGCACCGGACGATCGAGGGAGTCGTGGCCGCGGCGCCGTGGGTGCTTCTGCTGCTCGGCTTCAGCCTGATGCTCGCCATGTTCAGGCAGTCCCGTGTCCAGGCCGCCGAGCCGGACTACCTGGCACAGGAGCCGGCGCCGTACTCCGAGGCGGATTCGGTGCCGGACACGCGGGCCCTGCCGGTCGGCGTCTGGGAGCCGCAGTCCCTGCCAGAACCGGAAAGCGCCGAGACCGCTGTTGACGAGGGCGCCGCCGGTGAGACTGGCCCGGCTGAGCCTGCCGGGGAGGAGCCGGTTACCGCCCCCGCGGCGGAGGAGGAGCCCGTCCGGGAGCCTGAACCAGTCGCTGAGCCGGTCGCTGTTGCCAACGGCGACGGCGGCGATGGCGCTAGCGTCGCGGCCGAGCCGGAAGACTCCGTGCCGACCGCGCAGTACAGCTACTGGGACAGCGGGGCGGACGGCGGCTTGGCCGGGCCGGACCGCGTGCCGACCGGGCCCGGTGAGGCGCTCGACGACGACGCGCCGCCGTTCGCCACGGCACCATTCGCGGCGGTACCGCAGCTGAACCGCGTCCGTTCCACACCGACACCGCCGGAAGACGGCGACGAGGTGGAGTGACCTGGACCTCGCTCCTTATCCGGCGGATCAGTTCCCGGGAATCACGGGCGGGCAGGGCGGTAGCACGGACGAGATTGATCACCGTCATGAGATCAGCGACTCCGTTTGCAGCAGGCCGGGAAGCCGGGTAGGGCTCGCGGGCGACCAGCTCCCGCAGCGTGGTTAAGGTGGCCGGGGTGTTGAGCACCTCGTCGCACCGGGCCGCGAAATCCGCGGTCGGCGCCATGTCCATCGTCTCGGATGCCTGTCTGTAGACGCCGTACGCGGCGCCGCCGCCACCTCCGCCGAAGTCATGGGGCCGGAAGGACCACGGCGGTAGCCATCGCGGCGATGCCCTCGCCGCGACCGGTCAGCCCGAGGCCGTCGGTCGTGGTGGCCGAGAGGCTTACCGGCGCGCCGGACAGCGCCTCGCTCAGCACCGCGACCGCCTCGCTCCGCCTGGGCCCGATCTTGGGCCGGTTACCGATCACGCAGACGGCGACGTTTCCCAGGACGAATCCCGCCGCGACGACCAGCCGCGCGGTCTCGCGCAGCAGCGCGACGCCGGGCGCGCCCGCCCACTCAGGACGTGCAGTGCCGAAGTGGGCGCCGAGGTCACCGAGGCCGGCAGCCGACAGCAGCGCGTCACAGGCAGCGTGTGCCGCCGCGTCGCCGTCGGAATGTCCCGCCAGTCCGGTCTCACCCGGCCACTCGAGCCCGGCCAGGTACAACGTCCGTCCAGCCTCAAACGGATGCACGTCAACCCCAAGGCCAACACGCGGCATTCTGTCCACGGCAGCAGGCTATAACGCCACATGCAAAGCCCCCGGGCGCGCACCCAAGGTGCGGCCGGGGGCTCCGGGGTCGACCCGGCTAGCTCGTGAGCACTTCGTCGAGGAGGGCCTCGGCCTTGTCCTCGTTGGTCTTCTCTGCCAGCGCTAGCTCACTGACCAGGATCTGGCGGGCCTTCGCGAGCATCCGCTTCTCACCGGCAGACAGCCCGCGCTCCTTGTCCCTGCGCCACAGGTCCCTGACCACCTCGGCGACCTTGTTCACGTCACCCGAGGCAAGCTTTTCCAGGTTGGCCTTGTACCGCCGCGACCAGTTCGTGGGCTCCTCGGTGTGCGGCGCACGGAGCACCTCGAACACCCGCTCTAGCCCTTCCTGTCCCACCACGTCCCGCACACCGACAAGTTCCGCGTTGTCCGCAGGCACCCGTACGGTCAGGTCACCCTTGTCGACCTTCAGGACCAGATAGGTTTTCTCCTCGCCCTTGATTGTGCGAGTCTCGACGGCTTCGATGCGAGCTGCCCCATGATGGGGATAAACGACGGTATCGCCGACCTTAAAAGACATCTGGCAAGTACCCCTTCCGCTGAAGGCTATCTTACCACGAACCGGCGCGCCGATAAAACGCTCTTGCGGGTGAACACGCAGGTCAGTGCACGGATTTCGAGCACACCTGTGGCCCCATAGGCACCTTTACCAGCCGGGCACGGCAGGCCGGGAGGCTGTCCGCCAGTACCACGGTTAAGATTCGTCGCTACTGCGATGGATACCTAGTCTACCCGACGATCTTGCCCTGAACTGGAAATCGGGTGCCCGCGGGTCCGCACCCGGTCTCCGGCTGGCCCATACTGGAGGAGAGGGTCCGTAGCCTGCGGCCGCAGCCAGAAGAGGTGCCAGTGAGCTTCGCCAGCGGCCCGGGGCGGGACGACGGCGGCCTGCCCCCGGTGAACATCGTGATCCCTGACGACGCCAGGGAGCTGGATCGCGATGTGCTCGCCTACCGCCGCGAGTTGCGCGCCACGCGCCGACGGCAGCGGATCCTGCGCCTGTTCGGCCCGCTGCGGCGGCGCGGAATCGGCGGCCAGGCCGCGATCCTGCCGCTGATCGCGACCTGCGTCGCGCTGTCGATGCTCGCGGGCGCGATGCTCTCGGTGATGACCATCACCCCGGCTAAAGCGCCGACCTTGAGCAAGCCGCAGGGCGCGGCCAGCGCGACGCCCTCGGCGCTGGCCAGCACGCCGCCGGGGCTGACCGAGCTGCCCGCCGGAGACCTCACGATTAACAACAGCGCCGTGCCGGCGCGGAACCTGGTGAGCTCCGCGCTCGCGCTGATCCCGGCCGGCTGCGACTGCGGGTCCGCGCTGGCCCGCCTAGCCGACCAGGCGACCACGGCGCAGGTAAGCCTCTATTTCGTCGCGTCCGGCTCGGCGATGCCCCAGCTCGCCGGCCTGACCGCACAATACGGCGAGGGCGCCGCGCTGGCCGTCTACGACACGGCCAACGTCCTCGGCTCGGCATATCACCCGGCCGGCCTCACCGTGCTGCTCGTCTACAGCGACGCCACCGCGCTGGTCCGCACGAACCTGCCTGCTGGCTTCCAGCTCACCTCCGAGCTGCGCGAATTGAGCAATCCCGGCCGGTGACCCGCGTCCCGCGGGCAGCGCCGCGGGAACTATAACGCCACCCCGAGGGACGCGGAAACGGTACTGCTAGCATTTCTACGGCCTGTAGTTGACTGGCAGGCCAGGTGGTCGTAACGGGAGCGAATCCGCAATCCCGTCACCGTTACCGAGGAGGCAACCGCCGTGGTCCGCAGTTCCGGGAAAAAGGTCGCCAAAGGCCTGCTGATCGGCGCCGCCCTGGCCCTGCTGATCTCGGCCGTCGCCGGGTGCGAAGCCGGGAACGACGCTCCGACGCTCGAGTTCCACCAAGCCGCGGCCGGGGCGTACGGCTCCGCCGCCGATATCTCGATCAGCAACGCCTTCGTACTCGGCGCGCCCGGCGGCCAGTCGCTGTATCCCGGCGACTCGGCCAGCCTGTTCCTGTCGATCTACAACGGCGGGACGGGCGACGACAAGCTGACGAGCATCCAGGCCACAGGCTGGGCCTCCAGCGTCCAGGTGACGGGCGGCACGGTGCGGATCCCGACGCAATCCGAGGTCAACCTGGCCGGCCCGGAACCGCAGCTCGTGCTCAGCGACCTGGCCAAGCCGCTCTCCGGCGGTGAGGCCATCCCGGTGACCCTTAACTTCGAGCACGCGGGCTCGGTGACGCTGGAAGTCCCGGTGGAAGCCCAGCAGTACTACTACTCGTCGTACTCCCCGCCGCCGGCGCCGTAGCCGACGCGGCCCCCGGGCCGGGCCGGGGGGCGAGCCGGGCCGGGGCGCGAGCCCTTAGCCGACCGACTCGAACTTGTAGCCAAGCCCGCGGACGGTGACGATGTGCCGCGGCTTGGCCGGGTCGGTCTCGACCTTGGCGCGGAGCCGCTTGATGTGCACGTCCAGGGTCTTGGTGTCGCCCACGTAGTCGGCGCCCCACACCCGGTCGATCAGCTGCATCCTGGTCAGCACCCGGTCGGCGTTCCGCAGCAGCACCTGGAGCAGCTCGAACTCCTTCAGCGGCAGCTGGACGGGGGCGCCGCGGACGCTGACCACGTGCCGCTCCACGTCCATCCGCACCGGGCCCGCCTCCAGCGTCGCCTCGGCTACCTCCTCGACCTCGCCGCGGCGGCGCAGCACCGCGCGCATCCTGGCGACGAGTTCCCGGGAGGAGAACGGCTTGGTCACGTAGTCGTCGGCGCCGAGCTCGAGGCCGACCACCTTGTCGATCTCGCTGTCCTTCGCGGTCAGCATGATGACCGGCACGCTGGAACGTTCCCGCAGCGACCGGCACACCTCACTGCCGGGCAGGCCAGGCAGCATCAGGTCGAGCAGCACGAGGTCGGCACCGGTGCGGTCGAACGTCTCGAGCGCATCGGGACCGGTAGCGCAGACAGCCACCTCGAACCCCTCCTTGCGGAGCATGTACGAGATCGCGTCGCTGAACGACTCCTCGTCCTCGACTACGAGCACGCGTGTCACTTGAGTCCCTCCTGGTGGGATAGGGCGGAAGTACTAGGCGCGGACCCGATCGGTGCTCGTGCCGTCATGCTCGCTCCGCAAGGGTAGCCACAGGGTGAAGGTTGAGCCCGCGCCCTCCACGCTCCGCACGGTGACCCGGCCGCCGTGGGCGGCCGTGACGTGCTTCACGATGGCGAGCCCGAGCCCGGTGCCGCCCGTGGCCCGCGAACGGGCCGGGTCGACGCGGTAAAAGCGCTCGAATATTCGCTCAAGATCCCGTTCCGGGATGCCGATGCCCTGGTCGGTCACGCTGATCTCGACACCGCCGTCGCCTGGCTTCTTCACGCAGACGACAACCCGCGTGCGTTCCGGACTGTACACCACGGCGTTTTCCAGCAGGTTTCGCAGGGCGGTCACCAGCAGGTCCTCTTCGCCGAGCACGCTGAGCCCGCGGACTCCGATGGAGGCGAGCGTGATGCCGCGCGCATTCGCTTTCATCCGGCACCGGTCGATCGCCTCCGCGACCACGCTGTCCACCTCGACCGCGTGCGGGTCGGGGATCGGCTCCGCCGCCTGGATACGGGACAGCGTGATGAGATCCTGCACGAGGAAGGTCAGCCTGGCGGCCTCCTGGCGCATCCTGCCCGCGAACCTGCGGACCGCGTCGGCGTCTTCCGCAGCGTCTTCGATCGTCTCGGCGAGCAGGGCGAGCGCGCCCACCGGCGTCTTGAGCTCGTGGCTTACGTTCGCGACGAAGTCCCTGCGGACCTCTTCGACCCGGCGGCTCTCGGTCTGGTCCTCGGCAAGCAGCAGCACGAGGCCGCCGCCGCCGACCGTCCCCGACAGCGGGGCGACGCGCACCGCGAAGCTGGTGGTCCGGCCGCCGAACCTCGGCACCGGGACCTCGAACTCGCCCTCGCGGATTTCCCCGTCCCGACGGACCTGGCGCGCCAGGGCGAGCAGCTCGCTCACCATCAGCCGGTCACCCTTGACGATGCCGAACGCGCGGGCCGCTGCGCTGGCGCGCAGCACGCGGTCTTCGCTGTCCACGACCACCGCGGACGAGGAGAGTACGGACAGGACCGAGGCAATGCCGGGCGGCAGCCTGGCCGGCTGCTGGGCCGCCCGCAGCCGTGCGCTCCGCGGCTGTCTCACGCCAGCGCCGGTCCGTGTCCTTAGCGCCACGCTAGGTCCCGGACCAGCGATGATGCGGTCGGTTGTGCCGACGCACACCGGTCTGACCAGTCCACACTCACGTATCTGATGGTATGCGGACGGGGCCGGTGGCCGACAATCGGGAGGTTGCGGGAAAATTCACTCTTTTCCGGATGTTCACCCGGCAGATTCCCTCCAGCGGGATGCCGGACAGATAAGAGCAACCTCCCCGAAAGACCGGCGGGTCAGCGACCCTGGTTCCGGACCGCCTCGGCCGCGGCTACCGCCGCCTCCGGGTCGAGGTACCGGCCGCCCGGCGGCACCGGGCGGGACGACGCGTCCAGCTCGTAGCGGAGGGGGATCCCCGTCGGGATGTTGAGCTCGGCGATCGCCGCGTCGCTGATCCCGTCCAGGTGCTTAACCAGCGCGCGCAGCGAGTTGCCGTGGGCCACCACGAGGACCGTGCGGCCGGCGCACAGGTCCGGCACGATCGCGTCGTACCAGTACGGCAGCATCCGCGCCACGACATCGCGGAGGCATTCGGTCCGCGGCATCAGTTCGGGCGGCAGCGTAGCGTACCTGGGGTCGCCGACCTGGGACAGCGGGTCGTCGTCGGGGATCGGCGGCGGCGGCACGTCATACGACCGCCGCCAGATCATGAACTGCTCGTCGCCGAACTCCTCGCGGGTCTGCGCCTTGTCCTTGCCTTGCAGGGCGCCGTAGTGCCGCTCGTTCAGCCGCCACGAGCGTTGCACCGGCAGCCAGCCCAGCCCGGCGGCTTCGAGCGCGACGTTCGCGGTCTGGATCGCCCTGGTGAGCACCGACGTGTGCACGACGTCGGGGCGCAGTCCGGCGTCGACCACCATCCGGCCGGCGGCCGCCGCCTCCTGCACGCCCTTGGGCGCCAGGCCTACGTCGACCCACCCGGTGAACAGGCCCTTGGTATTCCACTCACTCTCACCGTGGCGCAGCAGCACGAGGGTTCCCATGCCGGTCAGCCTAGCCGACAGCGGGGAACACAACCCGCCCGCAAAGAGCTTGGGTCAGGTAGACCATGTAGAGAAGCCAAGAAGTGCGAGGGAACACGAATCGGACGGGTGGAGTTGGTTACAACTGTGTCAACGGTGCCCAGGCGCGTCCTGCATATCTCGAAGGTCCCGCGGCGGATCGCCACTCTCAGCGTTCACACGTCACCGCTCGACCAGCCGGGCACCGGCGACGCGGGCGGCCTGAACGTGTACGTCGTCGAGGTAGCGAAACGGCTCGCGGCTCGCGGCATCGAAGTCGACATCTTCACCAGGGCGGTCTGCCGTGACACCCCGCCGCTGGCCGAGCTCGCCCCCGGCGTGCTGGTGCGCAGCGTCGTCGCCGGCCCGTTCGAGGAGCTCGACAAGACCGACCTGCCCGCCCAGGTCTGCGAGTTCACGCTCGAGGTACTGCGCGCCGAGGCGGAGGCCGACCCGGGCAGGTACGACCTGGTGCACGCGCACTACTGGCTTTCCGGCAAAGTCGGGGCCGTCGCGAAGGAACGCTGGGGCGTCCCCCTTGTGCAGTCCATGCATACGCTGGGCAAGGTGAAGAACGCGGCGCTGACAGTCGGCGACGCCGCAGAGCCCGACGACAGGATCCGCGGCGAGCTCGACGTGGTCGCCACGGCCGACCGGCTGATCGCCAACACAACGGAAGAGGCAGGCCAGCTCACCGGGCTCTACGGGGCTGACCCGGCGAAGGTCAGGACCGTCAACCCAGGTGCGGACCTCACTGTCTTCACCCCTTGCGGGCCAGCGGAGAAGGCGGAGATACGGCACAAGCTCGGCATCGCGCCGGACGCGGTGGTGCTGACGTTCGTCGGCCGGGTGCAGCCGCTCAAGGGACCCGACGTGGTGCTGAAGGCAGCGGCCCGGCTGATCGAGGCCGACCCTGAACTCGCCAAGAGGCTGGTCGTGGTGCTGGTCGGCGGCCCGAGCGGGCGCGCCGAGCGCGCCGATCCCGACCGGATGCGAGAGCTGGCGGCCAAGCTCGAGATCACCGGCATCGTCCGGTTCGAGCCGCCGTGCCCGCAGGCCGAGCTCGCCGACTGGTACCGCGCGGCCACGGTCGTGCTGACCCCGTCGCATTCGGAGTCCTTCGGGCTTGTCGCCCTCGAGGCCCAGGCCTGCGGTACCCCCGTGGTGGCGGCCAGCGTAGGCGGGCTGCGCACCGTCGTCAGGGACGGCCGATCCGGCGTCCTGGTGGACGGCCACGATCCAGTGGACTGGGCGCAGGCGATCAGGCGGCTGGTGCGGGGTCCGCGGCGGCTGCACGACCTTTCCGCGGGCGCACTCCGACACGCGTCCACTTTCGGCTGGTCCGCGACCGTAGACCGGCTGGCCGCGGTGTATACCGGTGCCATGGACGAGACCGCGGCACGGGTCAGGGCGTAACGGACATGGCACCGAGCGACACCCTCGGGGAAGTGCTCGACAGACTCGGCCTCGAGTACACCCAGCCCGAGCCCGGTGCCTACCTGGTCCGGCTGGCCGGCGAGCATAAGCTCGCCACGATGACCTGGCTGGTCGCCGGTGAGCACAGCCTTCAGGTGGAGGCGTTCTTCTGCCGTCAGCCAGACGAGAACCACGCCACCTTCTACCGCTTCCTGCTCGAGCGCAACGGGCGGACGTACGGCGTGCACTTCGCGGTGGACAGGACCGGCGACGTTTACCTGACGGGCCGGCTGCCGCTGAGCGCGATCACCGACGATGAGATCGACCGGCTGCTTGGGTGCGTGCTCACGTACTCGGACGAGTCGTTCAACGAGGCGCTGAAGCTCGGGTTCGGCTCGGCTATCAGGCGGGAATGGGCATGGCGGGAAAAGCGCGGCGAAAGCCTTGCCAACCTGCGCCCCTTCGCCGCGCTCATCAAGGCTGACAACTATACGGACCCGCCGTGACCGTACAGGACGTACCAATCCACGTGTCCGTGCACCAGGTGCACGTCCACGTAACCGTCGACGAGCTGCTGTGCGTCATCTTCGCCCTGCTTACCGCCATAAGCAACGCCGTGGCGGCGGTCCTGCAGCGCAAGGCGGCGGCGCAGGTGCCGACAGAACGGTCCATGCACCTCTCGCTGATCCAGGACCTGGTGCACCGTAAGGTGTGGCTGGCCGGGATCGCCATGGTGATCGTCGCCGCGGTGGCCCAGGCCACCGCGCTGGCCTTCGGCCCGATCGCCCTGGTCCAGCCGATCTTCATCATCGAGCTGCCGATCACGCTCTTGCTCTCCACCCTGCTCTTCAGGGGCCGCGATGCGCTCGGCCTGCTCCCCTGGCGCGCGATCATCATCACCACCGTCGCCCTCGGCGGCGGGCTGGCCGCAGCGCAGCCGAGCGGCGCCATCGATTCCGCATCGACCAGGAGCTGGATGATCGCGCTGATCGTCACGGGCGCCTTCGAGGCCGCGCTGATCAGCACCGCGATTGGCATGCGCGGCGAGCCGCGGGCCGCGCTCCTCGGGCTCGCCGCCGCCTGCGGGTACGCGCTGACCGCGGCGCTGCTGAAGAACGCGATGGCCGACCTGAACGTGGGGGTGGTCGAGTTCTTCACCAGGTGGCACATCTACGCGGTGGCGGTGGCCGGCGTGGGCTCGCTCTTCCTGCTGCAGAACGCGCTGCAGGCAGGCAGCCTGGTCGCCTCGCAGCCGATGCTGACCGTCGGCGACGCGCTGATCAGCATCGCGTATGGCGTCACCCTGTTCAGCGAGGTGCTCCGCGACGGGTGGTGGCTGGTGCCGCAGCTTATTGCGCTCGCGGCGATCATCTACGGGTGCGTGCAGATCGCCAAGTCGCCACTGGCGGCCGAGGCCGCACCACTAGTATCAGAAACGCCTTCGACGGTACAGTGATGCCGTGAACAGGCTGGGCGATCTCGAGCGGGCCATCATGGAAGTTCTCTGGCAAACCGACTCGTCATTGACCGTCAGACAGGTCAGCAACGGGCTCACTCAGCGCAATCTGGCTCACACCACAGTGATGACCGTGCTCGACCGGCTAGCGAAGAAGGGGTTCGCGCGCAGGGAACGGGACGGCCGCGCCTGGCGGTACCGGCCTGCGGCAACCCGGGAGGCATACGTGGCGGAACTCATGCTTACCGCGCTTGAGCAGACCGGCGACCGTGACGCCGCACTCGCCAGGTTCGCGCAGAGCGTGTCAGGTTCGGAAGCAGTCGTGCTTCTCGACGCGTTGTCTCAGCTCGAGCGTGAGCAGGACGAGCGGTCAGAAGGAGACACCGGGATCGGATTATGGGGGGACTGGCCGTCGCGGCAATGCTAGCCGCGGTCGCCGTGGGGAGCGCGCACAGCGCGCGCGCACTGTCGCGCGCCTCGTGGCCGCGCAGGTCCCCGGCGGCCGCGATTTTGCTGTGGCAGGCACTTGGCCTCGCAGGCGGTCTCGCGGCGATCGGCGCGCTGCTCGCGGTAGGCGTGGATGGCGAGCAGACCCGGTTCGCCGGGGCGTTCGGCGGGCTGGGGCGGCTCGCATCCGGCCAGTTGCTCGCGCCGCACCAGTCCGCGCTGGTCGCCACCCTGCGCCTCGCGACGCTCGCCGCCGGGTTTGCCCTGCTTGCCGTGCTGTCGTGGATGCTGGTGATCGCGTTCGCCGACGCGATCGCCGCCAGGCGCCGCCAGCGGGAACTGCTCGCGCTGCTCGCCCGCGGTGACCCGAAGGTGCCAGGAGCGCTGGTCATCGACTATCCGGCCGCCGCGGCGTACTGCCTGCCTGGCATCAGGTCCCAGATCGTCGTGAGCGCCGGCACCCTGGACCTGCTTGCCCCCGCCGAGCTGGCAGCGGTGCTCGCGCACGAGCGCGCTCACTTGCGCGCCAGGCACGATCTGGTGCTGATCCCGTTCACTTCGCTGCGCCGCACGTTCCCGAAGTCCGGAGTGATCAGGCAGTCCTACCGCACGGTCGCGCTGCTCGTCGAGATGATGGCCGACGACCGCGCGCTGCGGGTCCGTGGCCTGTTCGCCAGGGAGCTGGCCACCGCGCTGCTGCGGTTCGGCACCGCCGGCGCGCAGTGTCCGGCGGGGGCGCTGTCCGCCGCGGAAGGCGAGCTCACGGCGCGGGTCAACCGGCTGCTGGTGCCGCCGCCGCCGCTGTCTCGCGCTGCCCAGGCCGCGGTCGTGCTGACCGCCGCGGCGCTTGTCCTGACGCCGCTGCTGCTGCTGGCGCTGGCTTAGCTCCTACCAGGGACCGTACGGACCCGAGCTGCTGCTGCGGCCGCGGCGGAACTCCTTCAGCTTGGGCCGCATGTCGGCCAGGTAGATCGCGGCGCCCACGAAGGCCAGGACCGAGAGGAAGCCGACTGCGCCGCCATAGGCGGCCGCGTAGAGCCCGACCACGAAGGCGACGCCGAGGATGATCAGCCAGATCGGCTTGCTCAGCTTGCCGACCGCCGCGAACGCCGACGCTGGCCTGATGATGGCGTCGATGAAAGCCCAGGCCTCCACCACGAACGCCGCCACCGCGAGCGCCACGAAGAAGTAATTAAGCGGGCCATAGGCCCCGCTGCCGGTTATTGAGGCCACGGGTCCACGCTACCTTGTCCGCGGTGTTCTAGGACTGGTCCGCGGAGTCATCCGAATCGGCCTCAGCCGGCTCGTCGTGCGTACGCGTGACCGCGATCACTTCTGCCGTCGGCGAAGTCGTCTGGCTTTCCTTGCGGAAGGACTCGTAAATCTCGATCAGGACCTGCTTCTGCCGCTCGGTGAGCTGCGGGTCGGTGAGCAGCGCGGAGCGGACGCCCGAGTCGCCCGGACGGTCCTCGAGGATGCCGGCCTGCACGTAGAGCGCCTCCGCCGAGATCCGCAGTCCCTTGGCGATCTGCTGCAGGATGTCCGCGCTCGGCTTGCGGAGCCCGCGCTCGATCTGACTGAGATACGGGTTCGAGACGCCCGCCTGGTCCGCCAGCTGGCGCAGCGAGATCTTCGCCTGCTCGCGCTGCTGCCGGATGTAATCCCCAATTGTTGCCATATCCCCAGTTTACCCGACTGCTTGCAATTGCAAACTGTCAGCAAGCACTGCTCAGGCGGCCGGGACCGGGGCCAGGTGGTTCCTGGCGAAGGCCAGCGTCTCGGCCAGGTCCGCGAGCCGGTCGTCCCTCGTCACCGCGCGCGTGGTCTTCACCTCGGCGACCACCATCCCCCGGTAGCCGGTCGCCGCAATGCCGCGCAGCAGCTCGGCGCACGGCTGCCTGCCGCGCCCGGGCACCAGGTGCTCGTCGGGCACGGGGCCGCTCGTGACACCGCTCCCGTCGGCCAGGTGGACGTGCGCCAGCCGCGGCCCGAGCTCGTTCGCCATCGCGATCGCGTCAGAGGCGGAGGCGGCGGTGTGCGACAGGTCCAGGGTCACGTTCGGCAAGTCGAGGACGGTGGGGTCCCAGTGCGGCGCGTACCCGGACACCTCGGAGGCGCCCGCCCGGAGCGGGAACATGTTCTCGACGGCGAAGGTGACGTCGGTCTCTTCGGTCATCTTGGCCACGCCCTGCTCGAAACCGCGCACGTAGTCGCGCTGCCAGCGGAACGGCGGGTGCAGCACGACCACCTTCGCGCCAACCCGCTCGGCCAGCTCCTTCGCCCGCAGCAGCTTGCCCCACGGCTCCCGGCCCCAGACGAGCTGGGTGAGCAGCAGGCTGGGCGTGTGGATGGCGAGGACGGGCACCTGGTGGTAGTCGATCAAGCCCGCGAGCGCGTCGGCCGACTGGCTCACCGGGTCGTTGTAGACCATCACCTCGAGCCCGTCGTAGCCGAGCCGCGCGGCGGCCTCGAAGGCTTCCGTGGTCCGTTCCGGATAGACGGACGAAGTGGACAGTGCGACGGGAGTCGCAGGTAGCCCGGTCAACGCTCTCCCTCCCGTGGGGTGGCTGCTTTCAGCTTATGCTCGCCGCGCAGTCGAATGTCAGACCGCGTCGTTAGGGTGCGGGTATGGCGAAGTCGACGGCTGGATTCCGCTGCAGCGAGTGCGGCTGGCAGACGCCCAAGTGGGTCGGGCGGTGCGGTGAGTGCCAGGCATGGGGCACGGTCGAGGAGACCGCGGTGCCGTCGCGGCTAGTGCGCGCCGGGATCCGGGCGGCGGGCTACGGCGGTTCAGGTGCTTCGCGCGCCGGGCGGCTCGGCGGCGGCCCGGTGAGCACGGCGGCGATGCCGATCGGGAAGGTCGACGCGGCGCAGGCCGCCGCCCGGCCCACTGGCCTCGACGAGCTGGACCGGGTGCTCGGCGGCGGCCTGGTTCCCGGCGCCGTGCTGCTGCTCGCCGGGGAGCCTGGCGTCGGCAAGTCGACCCTGCTGCTCGAGGCGGCCTCGATGGTGGCAGCGGACGGGCCGGTGCTCTACATCACGGGCGAGGAGTCCGCCGCGCAAGTCAGGCTCCGCGCCGACCGGATCGGCGGGGTGAACGAGAACCTCTACCTGGCCGCGGAGACCGACCTGGACGCGATCGTGTCACACGTCGAATGCGTCCAGCCCAGGCTGCTGATCATCGACTCGGTGCAGACGATCGCGGCCGACGGCGTCGACGGCGTGCCCGGCGGGGTCACCCAGGTGCGCGAGGTCGCCGCGGCGCTGACCGCGGTGGCCAAGGAACGGGCGTTGGCGACGATTCTCGTCGGGCACGTGACCAAGGACGGCTCGGTCGCCGGCCCGCGCACGCTCGAGCACCTCGTCGACGTGGTGCTGCACTTCGAGGGAGACAGGCACTCCCGGCTGCGCATGGTCCGCGCGGTCAAGAACCGGTACGGTCCCACCGACGAGGTCGGCTGCTTCGACCTCGGCGAGTACGGCCTGATCGGCCTCGCCGACCCGAGCGGCCTGTTCCTGTCCCGGCACCGGGAGCCGGTGCCGGGCACGTGCGTCACCGTCACGCTGGAGGGACGCCGGCCGCTGCTCGCCGAGGTGCAGGCGCTGGTCTGCGAGTCCGCGCTGGAGGTGCCGCGCCGCGTCACCTCGGGGCTCGACGCCTCCCGGGTGGGCATGGTGCTCGCGGTGCTGCAGCGCCGCGCCGACGTCAAGATCGGCAGGCAGGATGTGTACGCGGCGACCGTGGGGGGCGTGCGGCTGACCGAGCCGTCGGTGGACCTGGCGGTCGCGCTGGCGCTGACCAGCTCGGTGGCGAACCTGTCGGTCCCGCAGGGCGTGATCGCGGTCGGCGAGGTCGGATTGGCCGGCGAGGTGCGGAACGTGGCAGGCGTGCCGCGCCGGGTCGCGGAAGCGGAGCGGATGGGCTTCCGCCGCGCTGTCGTCCCGGTCGGCTCGGACGCGACCACCTCCGCCGGGACGCCCTCCGGCATGGAGGTCGTCGAGGTGGAGGACGTGCGCGAGGCGATGCGGGCCGCCCTGCGGGATTAGCTGGTCAGCTGGAAAGTGCGGACCTGGCTGGACTTGCCCGTCGTCATGGCGACCGCGGAGAAGGTGCCGGTGGCGCCCTTCGAAAGTGACCCGGCGCAGCCTGACGGGCTGGTGGCCTCGCGGTTCCACGAGATCGTCAGCATGTGCGGGACACCGGTCTGGAACTGGACCGGCTTGGCGGCGGACGACCCGCACGTCGAGGAATCCCACACCACCTGGCCATGCTTGGTCACGACCACCCGCACGGATCCGGCCCCGTACGGCAGCTGGCACGGGGTAGTTGCGGTGGACACCGCGTACACCTCAAAGTGCGGCCGCGTTCCCTGGTTGTAGCTGGCCTGGCTGGTGAACAGGCTGAGCACGACGTTGCCGGGCGGGCAGCTCGATCCAGCGGCCGCCGTGGACTTGCTGGCCGACGGGCTCGGCTTGGCACTGGGCTTGGCACTGGGCTTGGCACTGGGCTTGGGGCTCGGAGTTGTCGGCGTAGGGCTGGGCGGCGGCGACATGACGGGCGTGGAGAGCGGGGACACGTCCGCGGGGCTGCCGTACGCTGCCGACGGGAGTGGCTGTCCGGACCGGAGCGCGGCCAGGGACGACTGGGCGGCCGCGGACGAACTGGCCGACGGCCCGGGCCCTTTACCGGTGAACATCCAGGCGAGCACCGCGAGCACCGCGAGGCCGCCGCCGAGGATGAAGAAGCGCCGCCGCCAGTACGCGCTCGGATCGGCCGACTGGCTTGATCGCATGCGTTGAGTATGCAGGCCGTGGCGTGGACTGTCCGGTTGCCGCGCCGGGGATAATGCTGCTCATGACGTCGCCTTACGCCGGGCCGGTTCTCGCGTGGTACTCGGCGCACGCCCGCGACCTCCCCTGGCGAGCGGCCGACGCCAGCCCGTGGTCGGTGCTGGTCAGCGAGATAATGCTGCAGCAGACCCCGGTGAGCCGCGTGCTGCCCGCCCATCAGGCGTGGCTAGCGAGGTGGCCGTCTACGTCGGCCCTGGCCGCCGACCCGCCGGGCGAGGCGGTCCGCCAGTGGGGCCGCCTCGGCTACCCCCGCCGCGCGCTGCGCCTGCATGAATCCGCCACGATCATCACCCGTGACCACCGCGGCGAAGTCCCGTCCACCCACGAGGCCCTGCTGGCCCTCCCCGGCATCGGCCGCTACACGGCCGCGGCGGTTGCCGCATTCGCCTTCGGCCAGCGCCACGCGGTCCTCGACACGAACGTCCGCCGGGTTCTGGCAAGGCTGGCCTCCGGCGAGGAATTCCCCGGCCAGCAGCCGTCGGTCGCCGAATACCGCCTAGCGGAGTCATTGCTCCCGGAAGACCCGCCCACCGCGGCCCGCTGGTCGGTGGCAGTCATGGAACTAGGCGCCCTCACGTGCACAGCAGCCCGCCCCAAATGCGGCACCTGCCCGGTCTCCACTCACTGCAAGTGGCTAGCCAACGGCAGCCCCCCGGCCGCAACCAGACCACAGGGCCAACGCTACGAAGGGACGGACCGCCAGTGCCGCGGCCGCATCCTGGCCCTCCTCCGCGACTCCCCAACCCCAGTCCCCCTGGACCGCTTCGACCTCATCTGGCCCCCCACCCCCCAACGGGCGAGAGCCCTAGACGGCCTAGTAGCCGACGGCCTAGTAGACCCCCTCCCTAACGGCAACTACGCCCTCCCGTCCTAACCGGGCCCGAACAACTTTCCGAAGATGATGGGTCAAAAGGCACACTCTGGTGTGCCTTTTGACCCATCATGTTGGCGACCCCGTAGGAGACGGTGCGCTTGAGGCTGCTGTGACTCGCGGCGGAGGGGG
>Ga0335075_10004327_pt1 | contig 22275 bp, 18 predicted proteins | sample Lox_Sample_24_FD_206723 | JGI IMG/M metagenome (GOLD analysis project Ga0335075, IMG submission 206723) | Soil microbial communities from Loxahatchee National Wildlife Refuge, Florida, United States - Lox_Sample_2.4 | ecosystem: Environmental > Terrestrial > Soil > Wetlands | place: USA...
TGGCTCCCTCCTGGAATGTTCTGGTTGCTACAAAACATTATCAGGAGGGGCTTTGCGATTGTCATCGTCCCGCAGGCCGAACCGGAAACTACTGAATCTCATCTTGTTCTCACAGCCGCGCTACGATGCGACGGGCTTCCTCGGCGTTCCCTGAATCGAGTGCTTGTTGAGCGTCCGTAATCCCTTCGCACAGCTGCGGCGTGAACGGCACTGCCGCACCAGTCGGAGGCGGGTCGGGAACAAGGCGTGCGACGATGGTCGCGCACAAGTCGGCCAGTGCCTCGCCGGTTTTGGCCGACACGCGCACAGCTTCGGGCACGGCTGCGGGATCCCAGGCCGAAGGCAAATCACTCTTGTTGATGACGTATTGCACGGCGGCGAGACTCTCGCTTGGCCACACCGGCGGCGCGGAGCCGTCGAACAGCCATAAACACAGATCGGCGTTCGCGGCCGTCGCTCGCGCCCGGCGGATGCCCTGCTCCTCCAGCGCCTCAACCTCCGCGCGGAGGCCGGCGGTGTCCGCCAATTCGATCAACCAGCCGTCCAGGGCGAGGCGGGTGGTAACAACATCGCGCGTGGTGCCCGGCGTCGCCGCCACGATGCTGCGATGATAGCCAGCCAGAGCGTTGACCAGACTGCTCTTGCCGACGTTGGGCGCACCCGCGACCGCCACGCACCAGGGTCGCGTCAAGTGCTGGCCGACGGCCGCATAGCGAGCCAGCTGCGTCAAGCGGTCCTGAGCTGGGGCCGTCTCGCCGCGCCCGAGTGCTTGCCGGATGGCATCGAGGGCCACGCCGAGCGCTCCTTGCTGTTGATCCAAGAGAATGCCCGCCGTCCGTAGCGTGGCTGACTGAGCCAGCGAGATCGACGCCATCGCTCTCAGGGCATCCTCACTCGTCTTGCGCAGAAAATCTTCCCAGCTCCACAGCTGCAAGCCTTGCTCGCGGAAGTGCTCGATCAAGAATCGCACGACTTCGCGACCGCCGTGGCAATGAACCTCCAGCCACGGCACTGGCTCGGTTCGTTTGACCGCGACCACGACCTCATCGGCCACCTCGCCGCCAAGTCGTCCCAGCCAGAAACGACCGGCCATTGGCAGCTCCGGAAGCTCGGCGCCGGAGCGGCGGCGAAACAGCTTACGCAGCGCCTCCCAGGCATGCGGGCCATAGAGTCCCAGCGCGGCGAGGGCAGCCTGTCCCGGCGGCGTCAGACAGGCGATCCAAGTCGGCGTTTCCTGGGGCGTCACGGCAGCGCCTCCGCACTCAGGCGAATACCTTCCAGCGTCATCTCGGGCCAGAGATGGGCTTCCGGCAGGAGCGTGTGCAGCAGCGGTCCGTCGCCGCCGGTGAAAAAAACATCCAGATTTGGTCCGAATTGGTTGCGAGATTCGCGGAGCAGTGCCTGGATGCCGCCGGCCGCCGCCCAGAAGATACCCAGCTCCATCGCGGAGGGTGTGGCCGTTCCTGGAATGGCGGGAGGCTGCTCCGGCGGTGGGATGAGCGGCAGCAACGCCGTGTAATCGTGCAGCGCCTTGGCCATCAACCGCATTCCCGGCAGGATGGCACCTCCGGCAAACGCGCCAGTACCATCGACAAGATCCACTGTAATCGCCGAGCCGGCATCGATAACCACGGCGGGGGTCCCCGTCGTCCGTCGGCTGTTGGCCGCGACCGCATCGAGAAGTCGATCCACCCCTACATAGTCCGGCCGCTCTACCAGGACACGCAGCGGCAGGTCGTTGGGATCATCGAGTAACCGCACGGTCTGCCCGCTCTCCCGCAACCATTCGACAAATTGCTCGCGCCGCGGCGGATGAACACCGGCTACCACCCAGCTCTTGCGAGGCGCCGACAGACACGAGCTACGATTCTCCGTCCACTGGATCAGCTGCTGGCTCCAGGCCTCCGGATCGTCCGGCGGGAGCGAGCAAGTGGCACATATCCTCACCGCATCGCACAGCCCCCACTTGATGCGACTGTTGCCCACGTCAACCACGACGCAGGGGTTCATGGAAACACCTCAGCTCGCGTTGCCTGCAATTGTTCGACCACGGCGCGCACCAAATCGGCCAATCCCTGCCCCGTCACCGCCGACAGTGTCAGCACCGGCCGCCCCAGCTCCTGCTCCAACCGTTGCCGCACGTCCGCGCTGCCGGTCAGCTCCGCCTTACTCACCGCGAGGATCTCCGGCTTGTCGGACAGCGAGTGGCCATGCAGCTCCAGCTCGCGGCGGATGGCGAGATAGTTGCTTACCGGATCGCTGCCGTCCGCCGGCACCGGCTCGACGAGGTGGACAATCACGCGCGTCCGTTCGACGTGCCGTAGAAACTCGTGCCCCAGACCGATACCGTGATGCGCTCCTTCGATGAGTCCGGGAAGGTCGGCCAGCACGAAGGCCCGCTCGCCGCCGATCGTCACCAGGCCGAGATTGGGGTGCTTGGTGGTGAACGGATAATCGGCAATCTCCGGATGCGCCTGCGACAGCCGGCTCAGCAGCGTGGACTTGCCCGCGTTGGGAAGCCCAACTAGCCCCGCGTCGGCGATGACCTTCAGCTCCAGCACAATCCAGCGTTCCTCGCCGGGAGTGCCAGGCTGCGTCTCGCGGGGTGCGCGGTTGGTCGAGGTGGCGAATGCCTTGTTGCCGCGCCCGCCGCGTCCGCCGTAGGCTGCCGTCACCTGCTCTCCCGCTTCCTTGAGATCGCGGAGCAGATTGCCGCGGTCGCGGTCATAAACGAGCGTACCCGGCGGCACAGGGATGACCAGCTCGGGAGCGCGGCGTCCGTGACAGTTATCCGGCCCGCCGCGTCCGCCGGCCTGGGCGCGCCAATGCTTGCGATTGACGATCTCGGCCAGGCTGTCGGTGCCGGCCACGGCGCGAACGATGACATCGCCGCCGTCGCCGCCGTCGCCGCCGTCCGGCCCGCCCTTGGGAACATATTTTTCGCGGCGAAAACTACAGCAGCCCGCCCCGCCGTCGCCGCCCTTCACGAACACCGTCACACGATCGACAAACATGATGATCCACGGAGGAATACGCTATCGTTGCTTGACACATTTTCATTATGATACACACGTCGGGGAGAAATCGCATGCGCCGGAGCGGTCCGGACCAGGAGCTTTACTATGCCGTTGCTCGATCACTTCCATCCGCCCTTGTATGGAGAACGCCACTGGGAATCGTTTCATGCCGCCTGGGCCGGCTATTTGGCCGAAGATCTGAATCGCCGTCTCCCGGAAGGATACTTCGCCGAGGAACTCACACACGCCGGCGCGGTCGTCGAGATTGACGTGGGCTCGTTTGAGGGTTCCGCCGGCCTTGTGGGTGCGGACGGCAGCACGACGGCCACCCTTCCGCCGCAGGTCTGGACACCGCCGGCCGCCGCGTTCACGATTCCGGCTGTTTTCGCCGATGACTTCGAGGTGCGCGTGTTCTCAACAGAGACCGGCCCGACACTCGTCGCCGCCATCGAGCTGGTCAGTCCGCGCAACAAGGACCGCGCCGAGGCACGCCGGGCCTTCGCCATCAAGTGCGCGAGCTATCTTCATCAAGGAATCAGCCTCGTCGTTGTGGACATTGTCACTAGCCGGCGCGCCAATTTGCACATGGAGATCATGGGGCTTCTCAACGTGACCGACCCCCATCACCTCCCTGCCGATGCCCTGCTTTACGCCGTGGCCTATCAGCCGCTCCGCCGGCAAGGGCGCGAGGAAATCGATCTCTGGCCCGCAGATTTCACCGTGGACGCGACGTTGCCAACCTTGCCGTTGGCGCTGACGGCAGAGCTGTACATGCCAATCGATCTCGAAGCGACGTACATGGACGCGCGCCGTCGTCGCCGCCTGGCGTAAAGTCCGTTCCACCAAGCCGCTTGCGGCTTAGCGCTAAGCCGCAAGCGGCTTGGTGGTTTCGTCTCTGGTTAGTAAGCGTTGCGATGGATGAAGCCGTGGAAGATCGTCATCCACAGAATGCGCAGGTCCAGCCACGGCGTCCAGTGCGTGATGTAATACAGATCATATTGCAGGCGTTTGCGCAGCGAGGTGTTGCCGCGCCAGCCGTGGACCTGCGCCCAGCCGGTGATGCCGGCCTTGACGCAATGTCGCGCCATGTAATTCGGAATAGTCTTGCTGAACTGCTGAATGAACACCGGACGTTCCGGCCGCGGTCCCACCAGGCTCATATCACCCATAAGGACGTTCCACAGCTGCGGCAGTTCATCGAGACTGGTCCGCCGCAGGAAAGCACCCAGGGGCGTACGGCGCGGGTCGTTCTTGACCGCCCAGACCGCCCCCGTTTTCTGTTCGGCATCGACGCGCAGACTGCGAAACTTCAGCATGTGAAACGTCCGGCCGTTTAAGCCGCAGCGCTCCTGCCGATAGAAGATCGGGCCGGAGCTGCTCAATTTCACCAGTACGGCTATCAATGCCAAGAGCGGCGACAGTACCACGAGGCCGACCGCGGACAAGACAATGTCCATACCGCGCTTGAAAACGATATTCAGGCCGAAATGAGGACTCTCACGCAAACCGATCAGCGGCAGACCGTCGAGGTTGGCGGTCGTCAGGGATAGCCCGGCGAGATTAGGCACGTCGCACACCATGCGCACCTCGACCAGCGAGCGCGACAGGATGGCGAAGACGCGGCGAGCGTCGTCGGTGCGGTCCAGCGGCAGGGCGACGAAAACGTGCTGTACGCCGTATTTCTCGATCAGCTCCGGCAAGTCGGCGAACCCGCCCAGCACATCAAGATCGCCGGACAGACGGTTGGTTTGCTCATCGACGAAGCCGATGTTTTTCATGCCCAGCCAGCTGACGCGCTGCAAGGCGCGGGCCATCTTGCGTGCGCCGCGGCCCGCTCCTACGATGATCGAGAAGGTTTGATTGTAGCCGTGACTGCGCAGCGTGCGGATGACGGCCCAGGCGGTGCGGCGGCCCGTCAGGACCAAAGCCGCGCTCAACCCCCAGAAAATCAGGATGGTAGCGCGCGATTCATAGGGATCGTGCAGGAAGAAAATGGTCGCCATGACCAAAAGGGCCAGCAACAGGCTGCCCTTGAAGACGGCGACCATCTCTTCACGGAAGCGGCGGAGCCGGCCGACGTTGTACTGGTCGGCCAATCGATAGGCGACGGCGGCCAGCAGCCATAACAACGGTACGTCTCGCCAGCACAGCTCGAAGGACGGAACCGATTTTTCCAGATGGAACCAGCCGGACTCGAAGTACAGATAGTAGGCCAAAACCCAGGCGGCCGTCGTCAGCGCCAGATCGGTGAGCAAGAAGCAGAAGCTGAGAAGCTGGCTGCGTTGATGAATCATGATCTTCCCCGTCCGTGGGGGCAGGTCCAAGGATCCCTGCCGTGTCCCGTGCCGCACTGCAACCGCGAACTCTTAACATGACCTCATCCGCACTGTCAAGATGAGGCGACAATCAAGAATTAAACCACGAAATACACGAAATACACGAAAAAAAGACAAAGTAGAAAAGTGAGCAACGTGGACCGATCAATCCCCTCCATTCGTGTTGAGCCATTTTCTTGCTGTCTTTTTTTCGTGTATTTCGTGTGTTTCGTGGTTTGATGCTTCCTTTGGAGATAGGGATGGCCGCGAACGATCTCGTGCTCGCCCTGACCGGCGCCAGCGGAGCGCCCTATGGCGTCCGATTGATGGAAGTGCTGCTCCGTGCCGGCCGCAGCGTTCACCTCGTCGTCAGCCCGTCCGCCGTGGAGGTCATCGAGCGCGAGCTGGGCCGCCGGGTTCGCCTGGATCACTTCGCTCTTGAAGACTTGCTGGGAGAGCGCGCCGCCGACGTCGATGCGGGACTAGTGCGCTACCATCATTTCATGGACTTCCAGGCCGGGATCGCCAGCGGCTCGTTTCTGACGGCGGGGATGATCGTATGTCCGTGCAGCATGGGCACGGCTGCGGCCGTCGCGCACGGCTTGTCGCAGAACCTGATTCATCGCGCCGCCGATGTCCATTTGAAAGAACGGCGAACCCTTATTCTGGTGCCCCGCGAAACGCCGATGCACCTGATCCAGCTCCGCAATCTGACCGCCTGCGCCGAGGCCGGCGCCGTCGTGCTGCCGGCCATGCCTGCTTTCTACACCCGGCCCCAATCGCTGCAAGACGCCATCGATTTCATTGTCGGACGTATCTGCGATCAGCTCCGGATCGAACACCATTTGCTGCCGCGCTGGAGTGAATAGAGCGCCGCATTTCGCTCTTGTTCTCCATCGCCGACTGGTGTACACCCCAGACCGCGCCGGCGGCGCGTTTATCGGGGTGTGTCCCGCTTCGGTGGCCGGATGGAGCAATTGTGTACAGATTCGTCGTCTCGCGGATCGTCTGCTGGCTGGTGCTGGTTGGCGTAGCCGTTGTGTCCGGCTGCGACGACAGCATCGCGCTTCCGAACCAGCCGGAGAGCAACGCTGGGGATTTTGGCCGCGACTTCGATTCCGACGCAGCCGGGACCATTCAGGGGCGGGTGACGTGGCGAGGAGCGATTCCCAAGGTGCCGTCGTATCGCGCGCCGGTCAGTCCGGGCAATGAGCACGCCGGACAGCCGCGCCGTCTTTGGGCCAATCCCAACACGCCGCGCATCGATGCGGAGACCAAGGGCGTAGCCGGCGCCGTTGTGTTTCTCCGCGGTATCGATCCGCAACGGTCGCGTCCGTGGGACCATCCCCCCGTTCGCGTCGAGCTGCGCGATTACCAGATCCATGTCTGCCAGGGCGATCGCGATGACACTTCCGGTTTCGTGCGCCGCGGCGAGCTGCTCACGATGGTATCGCGGCAGTCGCTTTATCACGCCCTGCGCGTCCGTGGTGCAGCCTTTTTCGCCCGAGCTTTTCCGGATGCGGATCGATCTTGCACGCAGCGTCTCGACCGCGCCGGGCTAGTGAAGCTGAGCAGCGGCTGCGGTTATTTCTGGATGCGCGGGCGGCTGTTCGTGGACGATCATCCTTACTACACGCACACGGATACCCAGGGACGTTTCACGCTGCCGCAAGTGCCGCCCGGACGCTACCGGCTGGTGTGTTGGCTACCCGATTGGCACGAGGCATCTCGCGAGCTGGACGCCGAGACTGCTCTTATCTGCCGCTTGACGTTTCGGCCTCCCGTTGAGGTGGAGAAGGCGGTGCAAGTCGCTCCGCGTCAGACGCAATCGATCGCGTTCGAGCTGGACGCCAGCCGTTTTGCACCGTGACGGATCTCACTCGCCCCACTCTTCTCGGAGGAGCCGATTGTTGCTAAATTGACATTTTGACATCAGGCTCGGCCCAGGCCGAAGCCGTAAGCGAACGGAGGGATGTGTGGCGTCGATCAACTACAGTCAAGTGCGCAAGGGGATGGTCATCGTCGGGGAAGACGGTCAGCTCTACTCCGTGGTGGACCGCGATTTGAACACACCCGGCAACTGGCGCGCTATCCTCAACTTGAAGCTCAAGAACCTCAAGACAGGCGCCGTCACGCCGCGCCGCTTCCGGCCCGATGACAAGGTCGAGATGGCGTATCTGGACAAGCGGACGATGCAGTACCTCTACAAAGAGGGCGACGAGTTCGTCTTCATGGACAAGGAAACGTTCGATCAAGTCAGCCTCAACGCCGAGCTGGCCGGTGAGATGATCCTTTATCTGAAAGAGAACGACGACGCCCAGGTCACGTTCTACGACGGCAAGCCGATCAGTCTGGAGCTTCCGGCCACGGTCGATCTGAAGGTGACCGAGACGGAGCCGTCGGTCAAAGGCGCGACGGCGGCGGCGCAGTACAAGCCGGCGACGCTGGAAACCGGTCTGAAAATTACCGTGCCTCCGTTCATTGGCATCGGCGAGGTGGTACAGGTCGATACACGCACCGGCGAATACCTCAGCCGCGCCAAGTAACGAATCAGCCGCTTGCGGCTTAGCGATCCGGTCGCTAAGCCGCAAGCGGCTGTGATCGGCCAGGAAGAGTCGGGGGCGAGTGTTCGGTGCGTCGGGGGGACTTTCCCCGATGACCAAGACGGGCGAATTATGAACAACCAGGCGCCCGAAACGATCCTCGCTCCCCGATGTCCGTTACATTAATCTCCTCTCCCTCCGGCGGCAAGCATTTTATGCAATTTTTCATTATTTGCCCCGCTTGACAGGAAGACAACAAAGCTTCACACTATTACTTACGGTAGGTGTTATCCGAAAGAATGCCTGCCGGCCCTCCTGCGCCTGCCTTGACACACGACCCACCTGATTTGAGTAACCATGCAAACCTGTTGGCGATCCGTGTCTTCTCTTTGCCATCTCCTCCACCGGGCGGTATATCTGAGCCTCGCCGTCGTGTTGCTCCCCGGCGTGGCCAGCGCCGCTGAATCACGGACGGGCGAACAGATTTATCGACAGCAGTGCGCCTCGTGTCATGGAGCGAAGGGGGAGGGCAGCGAGGAGTATCAGCGGCCGCTGATGGGAGATCGCTCGGTGGCGCAGCTGTCGCGCCTTATCGCCAAGTCGATGCCCAAGGATACGGACGAAAAATGTAGCGGCGAAGACGCCAGAAAGGTCGCCGTTTACATTTACGAAGTGTTCTACTCCAAAATGGCCCAGGCCCGCAACAAGCCGCCGCGCATCGAGCTGTCCCGGCTGACTGTGCGTCAATATCGCCAGGCCGCGACGGACCTGATCGCTACCTTTCGCGGCCGCACTCCCTGGGAGAAGCAGCGCGGCTTGAAGGGCGAATACTTCAAGTCGCGGCGCTTCCGTCGCAACGAGCGTCTTATTGAGCGCACCGATCCGACGGTCCGGTTTGACTTCGGAGTCAGCGGTCCCGACCCCAAGAAGTTCGAAGCGGATCAATTTTCCATCCGCTGGACCGGCGCGCTCCTCGCTCCCGAGACAGGCGAATATGAATTCACCGTCCGCACCGATCACGCGGCCCGGTTGTGGCTTAACGACAACAAACGACCCTTGATCGACGCCTGGGTGAAATCGGGCAAGGACACCGAGCATCGCGGCTCAATCTTCCTGCTCTGCGGCCGGGTTTATCCGCTGCGGCTGGAGTTTTCCAAGTCCAAGCAGGGCGTGGACGACTCCAAGAAGAACAAGAAGAAAAAACCGGAGATCAAGGCCTCGATCGCGTTGGAGTGGAAGCTGCCGCACCGCGCGCCGGAAGTGGTCCCACAACGCTGCCTGTCGTCGCTGACCGTGCCGGTGTCGTTCGTTCTCAGCACGCCGTTTCCGCCCGACGATCGCAGCGTCGGTTACGAGCGCGGCACGTCGATTTCCCGCGCCTGGGAGCAGGCGACGACGGATGCCGCCATCGAGATCGCCGATTACGTGACCGGCCATCTCGCCGAGCTGTCGGGTGTCCGCGAAGATGCCGGCGACCGTCCGGCGAAGCTGCGCGACTTCTGTCGCCGCTTCGCGGAGCGAGCGTTCCGCCGGCCGCTGACGCCGGAGCAGAAACGCCTCTACGTCGATCACCAATTTGAGGCGGCTCACGAGGTTGAAACGGCCGTCAAGCGGAGCCTGCTGTTCGTTCTGAAATCGCCGCGATTCCTCTATCGAGAAATTGGCAGCGAAAACACGTCCGGAGCGCCGGCGAGGGATCCTTACGACGTGGCTTCACGTCTCTCCTTCGTGCTGTGGGATTCGCTGCCCGATCAGGAAGTGTTGCAGGCCGCGGCATCCGGGAAGCTCGATACCCGCGAGCAGGTGCTTCGCCAGGCGGAGCGAATGGTCTCGGACCTGCGAACGCACGCCAAGCTCCGCGCGTTCTTGCTGCAATGGCTCAAGGTCGATCCGGTTCCCGATCTGGCCAAGGATGCCGCCAAGTATCCCGGCTTCGATAGCGCCGCCGCCTCCGACCTACGCACCTCGCTGGAGCTATTCCTCGATGAGGAGCTGTGGAGCGATGCATCCGATTTCCGCCAGCTGTTCCTCGCCGATTCCGTGTACCTGAACGGCCGGCTGGCGCAGCTGTACGGAGTCAAGCTCCCTGCGGAGGCCGGTTTCCAGAAAGTTTCGCTGAAGTCCGGCCCGCGCGCCGGCATCCTCACGCATCCATATCTGATGGCGACGTTCGCATACACGGCGAGCAGCTCGCCGATCCATCGGGGCGTCTTCCTGGCTCGCAATGTCCTGGGCCGCACGCTAATGCCGCCGCCCGAAGCGTTCACGCCGCTGCCGGCGAAGCTGCATCCGAACCTGACGACGCGCCAGCGCATCGATCTGCAAACGCGGCCGCAGGCGTGCCAATCGTGCCACGGCATGATTAATCCGCTCGGCTACACGCTGGAAAACTTCGACGCCATCGGCCGCTTCCGCGATAAAGAGAACGATCGGCCGCTCGATACCACCGGCAGCTACATGACGCACAAGGGCGAGGCGGTGCAATTCGCGGGCGTCCGCGACCTCGCCGCCTTCCTCGTCGCCAGCGAGGAGGTGCAGGAGGCGTTCGTCGAGAAGCTGTTCCACTATTTCGTCAAGCAGCCGATCCTCGCCTATGGCCCCGCCGAAATCGCCGATTTACGACGATTCTTTGTTGACAACCGCTGCAATGTCCGCAAACTGATGGTGAAGATTGCCGCGGAATCCGCCGCTAAGCCGCAAGCGGCTCCGATCAAAACACCCCTGGAGAAGTAACGTGATCTCGAACAAGACGCGACGCGAGTTCATCCGCGACCTGGGTATCGGCACGGCCAGCCTGCCGTTCATCCTCAACCTGCCCAGCCTGGGTTTTGCGAATCAACGGCAGCGGAAGCAACGACTGGTCGTGCTGTTCAGTCCCAACGGCGTCGTGCCCTCCGCTTTTTGGCCCGATGCGGAAGGCAAGCTCACCACGCTCAAGGAGAGCCTCAAGCCGCTGGAGCCGTTTAAGGATCGCACGCTCATTTTGCATGGTGTTTGCGACAAGGTGCGCGGCGACGGCGACAATCACATGCGCGGCATCGGCTGCCTGCTGACCGGCGTCGAGCTGTTCCCCGGTAACATCCAGGGCGGCTCCGACACGCCGGCCGGCTGGTCCAAGGGGTTATCGATCGATCAGGAGATCAAGAACCATCTGCAAGCCAGCCCGGCGACACGCACACGCTTCGGCTCGCTGGAATTCGGCGTCATGGTGCCCGACCGCGCCGACACCTGGACGCGCATGGTCTACGCCGGCGCAAACAAGCCCATCGCGCCAATCGACGATCCCTATCAGATGTTCGCCAAGCTCTACGGCCGGATGAAGGACCAGGAGCATTTGAAGAGCATCCTCGACGATTTGCAGGAGGACCTCCGCAAGGTCCGCTCGGTGGTCAGCGCCGAGGACCGTCGTTTGCTGGAGGAGCACGCAGGCTTCGTCCGCGAGATGGAGCAGGAATTGAAGGCGAGCAAAAAGCAGGATGTCGGCCACGCCGTTCCGAAGCTGGAGCGCGGCGTCAAGACCGAGAATGACAACATTCCACGCATCAGCAAGATGCAGATCGATTTGATGGTCAACAGCTTCGCCGCCGATTTCGCGCGGCTGGCGACGCTGCAATTCACCAACTCGGTCGGTCAGGCGCGGATGCGCTGGCTCAAGATCAATGACGGCCATCACGATTTATCGCACCATCCCGACAGCGACAAGGACGCGGTAGACAAGCTGACGCGCATCAACAAATGGTATTGCGAGCAAATGGCTTACCTGGCCAAGCGTCTGTCCGAGACGCCGGAGCCGGGCGGCGGCGGCAGCCTCCTCGACAACACGCTGATTCTGTGGACCAACGAGCTAGGCAAGGGGAACTCGCACACGCTCGACAACATTCCGTTTGTGCTGGTCGGCAATGGCCTGGATTTCAAGATGGGCCGTTCGGTCAAGTATAAGAAGATGCCGCACAATCGCTTGCTCTTGTCGCTGGCGCACGGCATGGGGCATCGCATCAAGACGTTCGGCAATCCGAATTTCTGCGGCGAGGGACCGCTGCCGCAGTTAAGCTAAGGTGTTAGGCAGATAGAAAATATCTGGTTAGCGACGCTTCGTAGAAGCGTCGATGTCCTTGACGCTTCTACGAAGCGTCGCTAACCGAGAACCGGCGCTTTTCACAGGCGCAGCTCAGTAATCCGGTGGGGCAAAGGAGCTGAATATGGTCGCCGTGAAAATTCCCGATGAGCAGTGCTTTGTTCTCTATAACGCCGATTGGGACACTTACGCCACTTTCAGCGACCGGCTAGGGAATTGCGGCGTTCGCTGCAATTACGACGGCGTAAACCTGGAGCTCATGAAAGTATCCCCCGAACATGAGCAAGCCAGGAATTTGCTTGCGTCGTTGTTGAGTCTGTTGACCCAAGGAATGAACATCGACATCGAAGATGCCGGTTCCATGATCTGTCGCCGTCAAGATCTGGGACAGGGATTCGAGCCGGATGTCTGCTATTGGATCGCTCATAAAGCTCAGGTCAGCGGCCGCAAAAAAATAGATTTGACGCGCGATCCGCCTCCGGACCTCATGCTGGAGATCGAGATCAGCCGAAGCCATCTGAATCGTATGGCGATCGCTGCCCGTCTCGGCATTCTGGAGATGTGGTGCTGGGATGGTGAGACGTTGCGTTTCATGTTATTGCGTCCCAATGGGAAATATAGCAAAACCCAGCGCAGCCGGGCGCTGCCGTTCCTCACCGTATCCGAATTGCAGCCATTCCTGCATCCAGACGTCACCCAAAGCAAAATGACATGGATGCAGAAGGTAATGGAATGGATGGGGCAAAAGAAGGTGCGTGGCGGTCGAAGGTCCACTACGTGAGCTACGTCGAATTCGTTTCTCTCGCCTTGCGGGCTGAGCTAAGATGGAAATGACGCCGTGTCGCGCGGCGTCGTTTCCATTTTGTTCGCAAGGGCCAGGCTCATGACCGCGCGAGTCTTCTTCTGTGTCGCAGCCATCTGCTGGATCACATCTGGCCATTTCGCGTTTGCAGGGGACGGCTCGACCGCTGAAGAGCAGATCCTTCGCACGGCCGGCATCGCTACGGATGGCCGTGCCCTGCTCGATTTCTTCCGCCATCAAACCGCCGATGCCGCAACTTGCCAGCGCGTGCTCCAGCTGATCGAACAGCTTGGCGACGATTCTTTCCTCGTACGCGAAAAAGCCAGCAAGGATCTTGCCGATCTTGGCCCTGCGACTCTGCGTCTATTGCGTCAAGCCATCCGAACAACAGCCGATCTCGAAATACGGCGGCGCGCTCGCGATTGCGTACAACAGATCGGGATCCGATGCACTCCGACTGTCACCGCCGCCGCGGCGCGCCTGCTGGCGCTGCGCAAGCCGCCCGGAACCGCGGAAACGCTCCTCGCCTTTCTGCCCGGACCCTACGACGAATGGGTCAATGACGAGATCCAGAACGCCCTCGTCGCGGTGGCTCGTCTTGAGGCAGAAGGGAACCCGGCTTTCCTCCGCTGTCTGGGATCGCCGGTTTCGGCCCAACGCGCAGCTGCTGCCGTCGCACTGTGTCGCTGCGGTGCGGCGGGCCGAGCGGGGCAGCGTTCGGCATCATGGCAGCTGGTGCGGAAATTGCTCCAAGACCGCGAAGCGAGCGTGCGTTTGCCGGTGGCGCGGGAGCTGGCCATCGCCGGCGACCGAGATGCCGTGCCGGTAATCATTGACTTGCTCGCTCAGCTGCCGGCCGAACGCGCAGAGCAGGCGGAGGAGCTGCTTTATCGCCTGGCCGGGCCGCAAACGCCGCCGCTGCCCCTGGGTCGGGACGCTGCCGCTCGTCAGCAATGCCGGGACGCCTGGCGAACCTGGTGGCGCGACCACGGCGGCCGCGTCGAGATGGCGGTGCTCTCGGATCACGAGCGACAGCTCGGCTACACGCTGCTGGTGCTGCTCAACGACAATCGCGTCGTCGAGTGGGACCGCGAGGGCAAGCCACGCTGGCAAATCAACGGCCTGTTCTCGCCGCTGGACGCCGAGGTGCTGCCCGGCCGGCGCGTGCTAATCGCCGAGCACGACTCCAAGCGCGTAACCGAGCGCACCTTTACGGGCGAGATCCTGTGGGAAAAAAAGCTGCCGGAGCCGCCGATCCACGCGCAGCGACTCCCGGACGGCAGCACCTTCATCGCCACGCGCAAACAGGTAGTCGAAGTGGACCATTCCGGCAAGCGCGAGATCGTGCGCTTTCGTTCCGCAGGCGACAGCATCATCACGGCCCGACGTTTCCGCGACGGCCGCGTCGGCTGCATCGCCAACGGATCGTATTTCGAGCTGGGCGCCGCGGGACAGGAGCTGCGTCGCTTCGCAGCGCCGCCCGGCGTCTTCACAACCAATGCGCTGACACTGCTGCCCAATGGGCACATACTCATCACGGCTTACGGCGGCGGTACCGTTCAGGAGTACGACCGCTCCGGGAAGGTCGTCTGGGAGATCAAGATGGGGCGGCCACTCTGCTCCATTCGTCTGCCCGGAGGTCATACGCTTGTATCGAGTCAGGACATGGTGCTGGTGGAGTTCGATCGCGCCGGTAACGAAGTCGCGCGGTGCGGAGCTGCTGGGCACCCTTGCCAGATCCGCCGGCGCTGACAATGCTCTCTCACGCCGGTACATTGGTTAGCGACGCTTCGCAGAAGCGTCGCAGCCGCACGACGCTTCTGCGAAGCGTCGCTAACCAGTGTCTTTTCCAATCTCGTTCTTCTGGGTAGATGGTTCTGGCGGCCAAGCCGTGGGCGCGAACGCATAGGAGTACCGATGGAAGGCAAAATCCACAAAAGCGACGCCGAATGGCGCTCGCAGCTAAGCGACTTGCAGTATAAGGTGACGCGCCACAAGGGCACGGAGCCGGCTTTTCACAACGAATATTGGGACAACCACGCGGAGGGTGTTTATCTCTGTGTCTGTTGTGGCCAACCGCTGTTCGATTCCGCGGCGAAATTCGATTCCGGCACCGGCTGGCCGAGCTTCTGGAAGCCGCTGGAGGAAGAGGATATCTCGCTGCACGACGACCGCAGCTGGTTCATGAGGCGCACGGAGGTTTGCTGTAGCCGCTGCGAGGCGCACCTGGGCCACTTATTTGAGGATGGCCCACCGCCGACCGGACAGCGCTACTGCATGAACTCCGCCGCCCTGAAATTCGAGCCGCGCACGGACGAAGTCGCGAAGGAAAGCGACGACAAGCCGTGACGCCGCATCTCCCACCTCTCCCCCGATGATTCGCTCTTGTTCCATCGACGCGGACGTTTACACTGAGGCAAAGGCTCTCAAATCGCCCCAGTGTAATCTGCACTCGCTTCCGGAGTGTTATCGGTCATGATGTTTCGCAGTCTTTTTTCTCTCGGTCTCCTTCTTCTCGCTCTTTCCCTTGGCTTGCTCGGTTTGCCGGAAAACTTGGCCTCCGAGCCAAGCAAGGCTGAGACGCCGCGATTGATCGTCCTGGTGTACATCGATCAGCTCCGCGGCGATTATTTGACGCGCTGGGATTCGATGTTCGGCGAGGGCGGTTTTCATCGGCTGGAGAAAGACGGCGCGTGGTTTCAGAATTGTCATTATCCCTACTCCGATACGGTAACAGCGGCCGGCCATGCCTCGGTGGCGACCGGCTGCTCGCCGCGGACGCACGGCATCATCGGAAACGAATGGTACGACCGATCGGCGGGCGCTTCGGCTTACTGTGTTTCCTCCGAGCGTTACCGGCGTGTGCCGCCGGCTGCCCTCCGCGGCGAAACCGAAAAGGACAAGAAAAAGGCCAAGGGCGTGTCGCCGGAACGCCTGCTGGCGCCGACCATCGGCGATGCGCTCAAGCAGGCGACCGGCGGCAAGGGACGCGTCGTGTCGCTGTCGCTCAAGGACCGCTCGGCGGTGCTGCCAGCAGGTCAGCGGCCCGATGCCTGCTACTGGCTGGAACTGAGCACTGGCCAGTTTGTCACCTCAACGTACTATCGCGATGCCTTGCATTCCTGGGTGGCGAACTTCAATCGCTCCGGGGTCATCGATGCCTGGATGGGCAAGAACTGGACGCGCGTGCGTGAACGCGTGGATTACGAGAAAAACAGCGGTCCCGATGACGCGGCGGGCGAGGGGACGCCGCTGTTCGCACGAACGTTCCCGCACGCGCTGGGCAGTCTCGGCGGCCTCAACGTGAAGGCCGCCTACTATGGGGCGCTGTACAATTCGCCGTTCGGCAACGACGTGTTGCTAGCGCTGGCGCGGCGAGCCATCGAGGCCGAGCAGCTCGGCAAACACGATCAACCGGACCTCCTTTGTGTTAGTTTTTCTTCCAATGACGCCATTGGCCACTGCTGGGGACCGGACTCGCAGGAAGTGCTCGATGTCACCTTACGCACCGACATCATCGTCAGAGAGCTGCTCGTTACCCTCGATCGGCAGGTGGGCAAGGGGCACTATCTGCTGGTGTTGACAGCGGACCACGGCGTTTGTCCGCTGCCGGAAGCGACGCGGCGACGCGGCGACGCGGCACTGCGCATCAATACAACGACCTTGCTCAAGAAGGCCGGCGTCCATCTCAGCGCGACGTTCCATGTCCCGGCAGAAGACAATCGCTGGCTGGAAACAAACGGGGCACCGTGGCTCTATTTGAATCGCGCGTTGCTGGCCCGCCGTCATCTCAAACAATCGGAGGTCGAAGCAGCGCTGGCGGGTTGGCTGGCCAGACAGCCCGGCATTTTGCGAGCCTACACGCGCAGCCAGCTTCTGGCCGGCATACCGGCGGAGGATGCCATCGGGCAAAAGGTATTGCGGTCGTTCTTTCCGGAACGCTCCGGCGATGTGTGTTTGATCGTGAAGCCGAATTATCTGCTGACAACGTGGTTGACGGGCACCAATCACGGCACGCCACACGCCTACGATACGCACGTGCCGCTGCTGGTCTACGGTGCAGGCGTTCGGCCGGGCGTGCGGCGCGAAGCGGTGACTCCCCTTGCGGCCGCTGGCATCCTCGCCCGCGCGATCGGGATCAAGCCGCCGGCGAAGGCGGCGGTCGAGGTGCCTGCGGATCTCTTCTTGCCTCGCTGAAAACCATTGGTAAGGTTGTTTGCGTCCCTCTATTTCCGCGAGGGATGGCGGAATACATTCGCGGCATCCTGGTCGATGAACAGGAGCATCAGATTGATCTGGCCACGGCGCTGGGCAAGGATGTGCCGGAAGTCACGAAGCCGGAGGAACGCGACTGAGCTACCAGTTTGGAATGGCCGGACCGACTTGTGCCGCGGAGGGCTTCGGAGGCTTCGCCGGCACAGCCGAGCCGGACTTGCTTGTACGGCTCGGCTTCGCTTTCTGTTTGGCATTAGGTTTTTTCTTCATCAGTGTCGCCGGCACGGTGAGAGGGAGCGTGAGAGTGTCGGCGACAGCGGACACGGGTAAGTCGACGGCCAGCATGCCGACGCCGCAGCCGGCGCAAAATGTCTTGGCCACGAAATCCCGGGTCGCGCTGGGCGGCTGCGGAATTTTGCTTAAGCAGGGAGCGGGGCCGGAAAATGCCTCGCCGAGATGGCGAGCGCCATTTTGCGCATCCTGCTTGACGCCGCCGTAAATGTCTCGTGCGGCGTGTCCTTTGCCATTGACGCAGTTGACCACTGTGCCGCAGCCGCCGAGCACGACGGTGAGCACGGCAGCCAGGCAGGCCGTCGCCCTGAGGCGCATGCGTTATCCTCCCTTGGACCGCCCGATATGGCATGGCCGGCCAGAAAGGTCAAGTTGGATCTGTCGAACCTCACGGGTGGGCAAAATTGATTTGCTTCGTCGAGCCGATAGGGCTTATCATCAATGCATCCTGCCAAGTGTCCTCTCCGACCGTCGGAGAGCGCATCCCAAACCTTAAGGGGGTCCCGCCAATGTTGACACTGTGGGGCAAACGACAAAGCTTTTGCGACGGTATCTCGCGGCGAAACTTTCTCCAGATCGGCGCCTTCGGCGCCGGCATGACGCTGGCCGAGATGCTTCGTCTCCGCGCCGTTGCCGGCACCGGCTCATCGAAGAAGGCCGCCATCATGATCTACCTGCCGGGGGGGCCGTCGCACCTCGACATGTACGATCTCAAGCCGGAGGCACCCAAAGAATTTCGCGGCGAGTTCAAACCCATCGCCACCAACGTGCCGGGTGTGCAAATCTGTGAGCATTTTCCGCTGCAAGCAGGCATGTGGGACAAGCTCGCTTGCGTCCGCTCACTCGTCGCCGCTCCTGAGCATTCCGATTCGGAGGTGATGACCGGCTATCCCGAACGGGTAAACCGCACCGCCCATCATCCCTCGGTGGGCGCCGTGATGTCGAAGCTGCGCGGCGCGGCCGCCGGCGACATTCCGCCGTATGTCAGCCTGCGCGGTATGTCGCGTTACGGCACCGATCCGGGTTATCTAGGTGTGGCGCATCGGCCGTTCACGCCGGACGGTCCCGGATTCCAGAACCTACGTCTGGCCCGCGGCGTCGATGCGTCGCGCATGGAGGATCGCCAATCGCTGCTGACCAGCTTCGATGAGGTCCGCCGCGACATCGACGCAACCGGCACCATGAAGGGCATCGATTCGTTCACCGGCCGGGCCTTCGACATGATCGCTTCGGGCACGGTTCGCAAGGCGCTGGATCTGAACCAGGAGGAGCCGCGTTCGCGCGATCGCTACAAGGGCATCGAGCAGCTCCTGCGAGCGCGTCGTCTGGTCGAGGCGGGCGTCGGCTGCGTAACGCTGTCGATCGGCGGCTGGGACACGCACAGCAGCAACTTCAAGACGCTGCGCCGGCAGCTTCCGCAGGTCGATCGCGGCATCGCCAACCTGATCCAGGATCTGCATGACCGCGGTATGGAAAAGGACGTGGTGACGGTGATGTGGGGCGAGTTCGGCCGGACGCCCAAGATCAACGGCAGCGACGGCGGCCGCGATCACTGGCCGCAGGCCATGAGCGCTTTGATCGCCGGCGGCGGTCTCAAGATGGGGCAGGCCATCGGCTCGACCAACGCTCGCGGCGAACGGCCCAAGGATCGCCAGGTCACGGTGCCGCAGGTGCTCGCTACCATTTATCATGCGCTGGGCATCGATCCGTCGCGGACGTTCCCCAGCGGCAGCGGCCGGCCGATGTACATCCTCGATGATCGCCAGCCGGTCACCGAGCTGCTGTAATGTCTGCTGACCAGTAGCCGCGGCGTGAGGCGCCGCGGCTACTGGGAGATCCCTTCTCGGAAATAGGCCTTGCTCGATTTGACGGGCTTGCCAGACATGGTCGGACTGGTAAAATACCATCCGAATGAGGCAACGCCACCTCAAACTGCTATCGTGGTGCTTCACAGTTAGAAGGTGATCCAGACACCCAACCACTCCGCCCATCCTCAGGGCAGAGCAAGCGTAGCCAAGGTTGTCGCGGCAAAATGGAGGAAGAGAAGGTAGTCGTCGTCACTTGGCAGTTGGTAACAATTTGCCCCCATCGTCTAGCGGCCTAGGACATAGCCCTCTCACGGCTAAGACAGGGGTTCGAGTCCCCTTGGGGGTAGAAATAAAGGCTTGCGGGAAACCACAAGCCTTTAGCATTTCAGGACTTACAAGAAACAACTCTCAAGCCATTTTCGGCACTTCGCCACTATCCTGGCAATCTTGTGTCAATCTTGCCCTTGCCTTTGTCAATCTTGGCGCTAGAATGGTGCAAGTGAGATGTTATCCATTTGTGTCAATCTTCGAGAGTTCAACAATGGCAATGACACCAGTTGCGGCGAAGAAAGAACTGGCACGGGATAGCAAGGGCGAGTGCTACCGCCGCATCGGGAAGAAGCCGAACGGGGTGCCAGGCCGGTTCATGTTGGGCTTCGATGAACGTGAGGCGATGGCTCGGAACCTTCGCATCGAAAAAATCTGCGCCGCCGTGGGTGGGCGATGGGATGACTTCAGCTACCAAGTGGCGCATGCGGTCGCCGAGGGCCAGGACACCGTGGCCCTGGACCCCACCGAATATCTGGACGGCCTTCCCGATGTCGAAGCCGCCCGGCTGGCCGAAGATGCCCGGCTGGCCGGGATGCCCGCTCCGTTGTTGTGGGCTAAACGCTTGACGGAGAAGTTCGGCGTGGCCGTGAATCTGAGTGGCGAAACCGCCAAGATGAACGGCTACACCGAACGGGTACTGGAAGGGGCGGCGAACCGGCACCTGGCGGCGCTGGAAGTGGTCGAAACGAAGCTGGCACAAACCATCACCAGCAACGCTACCCTTCATGCCGCCCTGGACGCCTTCGCCGATGCCGAGAAGGCCCGGCTGGTGGAAGTGGACGGCACCCCGAAGGCCGCTCGCAACCGCAACCTCACCTACATCGGGCTGCTGAAGGAACACCAGGCCGATATGCCCCTGAGCCGGTTCGGCGAAAAAGAGATGCTTGCCATCTTTGAATACTGGCGAAAACGCCCACTAAGGAAGAATGGCGACCGCATGGCCGAAGATACGGTCAAGGACGTAATCAAGCTGTTCCGGGGGCCGAAGGTGGGCTTCATCGCCTGGCTTCACCGGGAGAAGCGCTTCGGCTGGCGCAAGCCCGATGACCTCGTGTGGCCGAACCTCAAAATCGAACTCACGCCCCTGGAACTCGACGCCAAACACAACCCCAACCAGGTCGAAACCTACAACCCCGAAGAACTGGCGGTGCTGTGGAGCTACGCCACGCCCCTGGAACGGTGTTACATCGCCCTGGCCCTCAACTTCGGCTTCGGCCAAATGGAACTCCGCACGCTTCTCGCCAAGGACGTGGACATTGCCACGTCCTGGGTGGGCCGGGTTCGCCAGAAGACCACGATCTACGCCGAATGGAAAGCCTGGCCGGCAACGGTCGAAGCCGTCAAGTGGCTTTTGGCCCGCCGTCCTGCCAGCGCCGCTGATTGCCCCTACCTGTTCGTGACCGATACCGGCAAGCCGCTGGCTGGCGTCACCAAGGGCGGCAACCCCAAGGGCAACATCGCCAACGCTTGGCGCAAGCTGCTGGACCGGGTGAAGAAGGACCATGAAGGCTTCCGGGAATGGAGTTTCAACAAACTGCGCAAGACTGCCGGCAACCTGGTGAAAAAGGCAAGCGATGGTGAAGTGGTGCGGGTGTTCCACTCACGGGGCGAAACCAACTCCGATGCGTTCGCCGATGACTACACGGATCGGGATTTCGACAAGGTGTTTGAAGCCCTGGAGAAAGTGTGGGCAAAGTTGAAGCCCATCGTCTTCGATCCCGTGGCCGCTCCCTTCCCGGCGAACTACACGAAGACACATCCCAGCATCTCGCTGGGCACCATTCGCAAGATCAAACGGCTTCGCCAGGAAGGCCACAAAATCGCCTGGATTGCCAGGGAAGTCCAGTTGCCCGTGAAGACCGTTGGCTACTGGCTGCACAAGAAGTGAGCGGTGGTGAGTGAAAGAGAAAAGCCAGGTCGAAGACCCATTCGACAGCTAGGAGCGTCATCATGAAACCTGGGTCCAGGGACCACCGCCACCGCCTGCTCATCAGCGGCGACGAACTGCGGGAACTGAAGCGGCACACCGGGGCGATGGCCGAAGCCTTCGGCCTGGACCGCAAGATCGAGAACTACAAGGGCACCCGGCCCCTCACGCTCTACCGCTGGGACTTGGACTGCCTGATGGACGTGATCGACCTCGCCCTCCGGGACGAGCGAGACTACCCGGATCGGTCTGCCCCCGGCTACCTGGCCCTCAAGTGCCTGGGGGAGCGGCTACGCCAGGAGTACGACGGCGTGTACGGCCACGAGCAGGGGTTGTCGGCCAGCGCTACGGCGGGCGGCAAACCGAGGAAGAAAGCGGCTGTCATCAAGTCGGCCAAGACGCCGGGCACGGTTTATCAGTTCAAGATCACGCTGCTGGACACGCAGCCGCCGATCTGGCGCAGAATCCGGGTACAGGACTGCACGCTCGACAAGCTGCACGAACACATCCAGACGGCGATGGGCTGGACCAACTCGCACCTGCACCACTTCAGGATCGGCGAACAGCTTTACGGCGACCCGATGCTGATGGCCGAGAACTTCGAGGAGATGGAGTACGAGGATTCGACAACGATAAAATTGAGCGACATCATCCCTGAAGGTCGCAGGCGGTTCCGGCTCCTCTACGAGTACGACTTCGGCGACTCCTGGCAGCATGAGGTCTTGTTCGAGAAGCGGGTCGAGGCCGAGGCGGGGAAGAAGTATCCACTGTGCGTGGACGGCGCACGGGCCTGCCCACCGGAGGACGTGGGCGGCACCTGGGGCTACGCCGACTTCGTGGAGGCCATTCAGAACGAGGACAACGAGCGGCACGACGAGTTGCTGGAGTGGGTGGGCGGCTCATTCGACCCGGAAGCCTTCGACCCGGCTGCGGCGACGAAGAGGATGAATAA